>Ga0105240_10000031_pt1 | contig 305833 bp, 412 predicted proteins | sample KBSC54metaG_FD_80426 | JGI IMG/M metagenome (GOLD analysis project Ga0105240, IMG submission 80426) | Corn rhizosphere microbial communities from Kellogg Biological Station, Michigan, USA - KBS C5-4 metaG | ecosystem: Host-associated > Plants > Roots > Rhizosphere > Soil | place: Michigan...
CTGATCTCGATAAGCTTCGTAGGCTTCTTTCTTTGAAAAACCGTACTTCATCAAGTGTTGGATGATATCGTCAGTTGTTAGGTCTTTGTTAGCCATCATGTGGATGGCATGTTTGATACCAAAAGATCTCGCGTCAGACTCGTTCAAGTTCTCTCCTTCTCCGGTATACCAATCTTCGTCCTTTACATCTTTGGCAGAGTCAGACTCGGTCAAAGGTTCTTTAGGATTTAGACTCTTGATTCTAACTTGGGTGTAAGGAACTCCAGTCGCCTTAGAGAACTCAGACTTAGCATGTCCAGCTGTGGAGTTATTGTAAACGATTGGAGTGATGTCTTCTCGGCCAAGAGCTCTTGCTTCGTAAGAACCGACCTTTCCGACTGGTGTCTTAGGAGTGGATCTGCTGACAAGAGACTTGTAGGACTTGTCAACAACGTCTAGAGCTGAGAGTCTGATGAAGTCGTCTTCTGTCTTTCCATACTTTGAGGTAAAGATGTCGAAAAGATCTTCGTCTGAATATCTGTTTGTGATCCAGAAGTAAGCTTTCTCTTGGTCGATTCCAAAGTCGTTGGTAAGATAAAAAGAAGCAAGTCTTGCGATCTTGTCTGCGATCTCCATGTCTCTGTTCTTTAGGATAGCTTCTTCGATTCTAGGAAGAGGAGATTGTTCTAACCACTCTCCAAGAAGTTGGACAGCAAGCCCTTTGATGAACTCTTGGTCTTCTGGGTCTTCTATCTTTTTACCGTCACCGACAGCTTCAACAGCTCCAGTGATGACAGCGGACATGTCGTCTTCATTCTCGATCTTATCGGGATCGAGCATACCAAGGAGATTGGTGATCTTTTCTTGAGCTTCTTCACGAAGGTCTTTTCCAATGATCTCGAAGTCTTTGACTTGAGAAAAATCGACGAACTGTCCTCTTTCGTTAACGATGACCAATCTGTCATCTTTCTTTCTAAGAAAGCCAACAAACTCCTTTTCAGTAAGAAAAGTTTTGTCAGTGTAAACAGCTTCTAACAATTGACCTATCATGAGACGGTGGTTCATAGGGACTCCCTGCATATGAATAGTTAGTGTCGAAACCACTAATTTCTCATGGCTGAACAACAAGGCTCTATCAGATTCAACGCGACTTCTCTTCTATGGGAAGCTTCCTCAAATACGGCAGGAGGCGATGGTTCATTCGTCAACATCTCATTGTTTGGCCACCAACACACATCAGCAGACATAACTGATGCTACCAACGCCCCTACTCCAGAAGTCATAGCCGAGAGAGACAGTTTGGGTGGTATCTCTTTTTCCTATATCAACATAGGAGCAACAGCAGAGAACCTTTCTACGGCTTCCATCGGTCCAAATAGGTTAACGTTAGGACCTCAAGACCCTTCCATGATCACCCAAAACCAACAGGGACTCTCCTTGAGAGTGGGTGGAACAACGCCTCCCCTAAAGACCTTGTTGAACGATGGTTCTAACATCACTCAAGTCTTGAACGCCACAAGAGGAACCACTGTTGTTGTTGGTACCTCGACTTATAACCCTCAGTACGTAGTCACAGGGACAGCAGCAATGATTGAGTTTGGCCCTACTCTTTGGAGATTCTCCACAGCACCTTCTGGAACTGCAGGAAACCCAATCACTTGGACCTCTCAGATGAGTTTTGAGTCTGGTGGCTTTAACATTGGACCGGTTGGTTCTCCTACCTTCGCAGTAGCCGTAGGTGGAGATGCAGTCTTTGCTAACAACGTCACCGCTGTTGCATTCAAGACAGTTTCTAAGATGTCTTTGAAGGAGAACATCAAGAAATTTGAAGAGTCTGCTCTATCTGTTATCTCAGATCTTAAGATCGTCTCCTTCAATTACAAAAAAGACAAGAAGAAGGTTCCAAGAGTCGGTATCATCGCTGACTGGACTGATGATACTAGAATCTCAGGCCCTAAGAAAGACTCTTTTGACCTTGCCAACACTGTTGGTCTTCTTCTCAAAGCAGTTCAAGAACTTAATGAAAAGATCGAGACAAGGAGATAAATTATGTCAGATTCCGATAATACTACACCACAGCAGCCTACTAAAGCTCATGAGGTCTCACCTGGAGTGATCTCCATGATGAGAGTTCAGGTTCGTAAAGCTGTGAACGTAGGTATTTTTCTATCAGTTGCAGGAGTAGCTTTGGCAGGAGCCTTAGCTATCATCGGTTCTCGTTTTGAACTTGTTCCTGTGGCCTTAGCTTTGATCGCAGGAGGACCAGCTCTTATATCAACCGCTCTTGCATGGAAAGCATGGCAAGCTCAGGCTGAGTAAGAAAGGAACTTTATGGGTGAATGGATGATTCAGTCGGATTCTGGTGAGTTCGACGAAGCTTTTATAGACGCGGTGAGAGACATAGGAAGCATCGACGAGTTATACTCTATGACAGATGGAGACATCGATGATGCTGCAGAAACCATAGTTGGTACTGCTCATTTCCTCAGCAACATCCCAACTGATAGGTCTGTTGTAGAACAGGCCATCGATTTTCTTCTAAACAATGGTTTTTAACGGAGAATCTTTATGAGATATTATCTATAGATACGTAAACATGACGGAGGTAGGACATGACAGACATTCTCAACACCCCTGTGCTTGTCTTGAACAAGCACTACGTTCCTATTGATACCACCACTGTCAAGGATGCCTTCGTTAAGCTCTGGGGCGAGATCGCCGAGGCCGTCATTGTTACGGAGCACGGAGCTTACGAGAGCTACGACTTCAAGTCTTGGGCTGATTTGACAGCTTACAGGGAGATGTTCGACGAGGCTGAGTTCATCTCAACCCCTTCGATCGAGTTGATGATCCCCAGGATCATTCGTACGATTCACTACGATCGTATGTCCCAGAAGAAACTTCAGCCTTCTCGTAGGAACATCTACGAGCGAGACGGATACACTTGCCAGTACTGTGGAAAGAGGAAGCCGACCAAGGAACTCAACTTGGACCACGTTCTTCCTCAGGCTCAGGGTGGAAAGAGCACTTGGACCAACTTGGTCTGTGCTTGTATCAAGTGTAACTCCAGGAAGGACTGCAGAACTCCTGCTGAAGCTCACATGCCTTTGCTTCGTCAGCCCTTCATGCCTCACGTTTCTTTCAGGATCGGGGTTCCCCTTACTGCAAGAAAGCACTACAAGTCCTGGGACCACTTCATCAGTACGATGTACTGGGAGACTCCTCTCAAAGAGGATTAGGTTTCAGATAAGGAAGGTCCATAAATGGGATCGATGTCGGACAGCCATCTCCAGTTTCTTCTTCACGAAGAGCTGGAGACCTCACCCGGCCACATGTTGATCGTGATTCGTGGTCTCCCTGGTTCAGGGAAGTCCACTCTGGCTAAGAAGCTGAAGAGCTACTTCGACGGAGCCGCTGTGAGTGGTGAAGATGCCTTCCACAAGGCCGAACACTTTGAAGCTGACATGTTCTTCACCAAGCCTGACGGTTCGTACAACTGGACGCCTCAGGCCGTGGGCTACGCTCACAAATGGTGTCAAGAATCCGTGTCCAAGGCTCTTGAAGATCATCAGGTCGTGATCGTGAGCAACACCTTCACTCAGATGAAGGAAATCAATCCTTACTTGGAGATCGCGAGCAAAGCTTCGGCTAAGGTCGTAGTTCTGTCTAAGGACTTGAACGTCAACTACGGTAACGTTCATGGAGTTCCTTCTGAGACCCTGACGAAGATGAAAGAGCGTTGGGTTCCGTTCAAAGGGGAGATCATCCTCTAAACAAAGTTTTCTTTGTTACCATAAAGGTCGTCGAAAGACGACCTTTTTCTTTTATATTACCTATATGCAAAATTGGACAATTTCAAAACGACCCACAAAACTCTCAGAGCTTTGGGGTCTCGAAGGTCTGAAGACTTATCTATCAGACAATAAATTTCCAAAAGCCCTACTGTTCCGTGGACAGTTTGGGTCAGGAAAAACTACCGTAGCAAAGATCATCGCTTCAATGTTGGTCTGTCAAAACCCTGGTGATCATGGAGATCCTTGTTGTGAGTGTGCCTCGTGTAAGGCAGTTATCAACGAGACTTGGGATCGTGACGTTCAGATGATCGACGGAGGAAACTCCGGAAAGTCTGATGTTCAAGATAGGATCTCAGAGTTCGTAGCAACTGGACCTTTCTATGATCGAAACAAGGTCATGATCATTGAAGAGATTCAAGAGCTATCAGACGCAGCAAGGAACTCTTTGCTCAAGTACCTAGAAGCTCCAAGAGAGAAGATCTACTTCATCCTCTTGTCCATGGAACTCTCTAAGAGTTCAGGCTTCAACTCAAGAACAGTTCCTTTCAACTTTAACCCTGCTCCTGTCAAAGACATCATGCTCTACCTTAAGACCATGATGGAATCAGAAGGTCTTTGGAACGACGAGAACATTCCAAAAGAGTTCAAGATCAAAGGTCTTGCTACCATCGCCCAGACTTCGTCTGGTAGTTATCGACAGGCTCTTCAGACTCTTGAGCAAGCTCTTAAGGGAAAGTTCTACACACCTGAGTCCATCAGAGACAACATGGGATTGGTGGACGATGAAGAGGCTGTCGAGGTTCTTCTTCAGTTGATGGATCTTGATGTTGAGGTCTTCACCAAGATCTACAAGAACAAGAACCTCTTCCAGTTCTTTGGAATCGCTATCAGAATTCTTGGAGATGCCAAGGTCTATAAGACTCTTGACTTCCTCCCATACGAGGACAACACTCCTTTTGCTGAGAACACCAAGAGAGTTGCTGGACACAAAAACCTAAATGCTTTGGTCAAGACCTTTATGGATCTTGAACCTCTTTCAAAGCCCTATCTCAGAGATGCCGAGTTCATTCTCCATCTTGTGAAGTTCTTTGAAGATAACCAAGGACCTTCTGGAGTTACAAGAATCCAAGAACCTGTGGTTAGAACAAGGGCGGTAAAGCAGTAATGAAGACCACAGTCAAGGCTCTTGAGAAAGAACACCAAGAATCTGAAGAGATGGATCAATCGTTCGAGAAGAATCCGGCCAAGAGAGCCATTCAAGAACTCTTCTCAGGTCCATTTCATGGAAATGCTTACAAACGATACTCTTTGGCACAGATCAAGGACAGAGTTGTAGAAGCTCTAGACAAGGCCATTGAGGATCCAAAGATCATGATCTACAAGGCCACAGCAACCCGTCTTCTTGCTAAAGTCAAGAAGATCAAAGACTCCAATGAGCTCCTACTCGTATTGAACGAGTATCTGTTTACCTAAAATGTCAGAAAAAATAACCAAATATTCCTCGTCCAGGTTGGGAACCTTTGAATCCTGCAAGTTGAAGTATGATCTTTCATACAATCAAGGTTTGTACGCAGATGATTCCCAGCAAGCTTTAGTCACCAAAAAAGGAACAGCGTTCCACGATTTCGCAGAACGTTACACACCAGATTGGACCGAAGAGAAGATTGAAGCAGAGAGACTTGCCATCGAGACAAAGTTCTCTCTTCCTCCAGAGTTCTCTCTTAAAAACCCAGTCAAGAGGTTCATCGAGTTCTACAATCTTGTGATCCAACCAGTCATCGATTCGGGTGGAAAGTTCCACAGAGAGATCGCATTTGACTTCAGCTTGGATGGAAAAAGTTTCACAGGTCGATTGGACATCTTGCTTGAGAAAGCAGATGGAACCTTTGTGATCCTTGACCACAAGACCAAGAAATCTACTTCTACCTCGTACTACGCAGACCAGATGCTTCTTTACGTCTGGGCTCTTCATAAGCAATTTGGGATCCCAGAGAACGAACTCGCTAGACGAGTCTCTATCTCGATCTTCTTCCCCTTTGCAAACCCTGATGAACCTGAGGTTTCAAAGTTGATCAAGGCCGTGAAGTTCACGGATGTTCAACTTAATCAAACCAGAGAAAAGAAGAAAGAGTTGATCCAGATCATTGAATCTGGAGAATGGGAACCAGAACCTACCATCTCTAAGATCTGTGAGTTCTGTTCCTTTGCAGGTATGAAGAAGTACTGCAAACTATCCGCCGACGTAGGAATTGTCCCTACTAGGGGAATCATCATAAAGACAAGAGAGTGGGCTCTAAATGTTGAGAAGACTATACCTGTTCGACGTAGATGATACTTTAGTCATCTCTAAATCTCAAGTTCTTGTTAAAGTCAAGGGAGAAACCTTAAGACTTCCAACAACCAGATGGAGACATTTCAAAGCAGAGAACCCAGATGCTGAGGTCTCTTATGAAGAGTTCATGGGTGTAGAGTCTTTGACAGAAGGTGAGTTCGGTCCTGCTTTTTCTCTCTTTACCTATTGGTGTTCAAGAAAGTACGAAGATATTGATGTCGGGATCTTGACAAATAGGTCTACAGAACCTGGAGTCATCTTCCAAGGTCTTACTGAGTTGTGTCAAAAGTTTAATGATTCTGAATGTCATGTCAATCCAAACTTGATCTTTGCAACCAATAGTGCTTTCTACTATCCTCTGTTAAAGCACATGTCTCCATCTGAACAAAAGGCAGAGATCGTAGAAGCCATGATTCCTGAATATTCTACCATTTTTTTCATTGATGATGACCATGCTAACTTGGCTGCAGTTGGAAAGCTTCATCCTAAGATCATCACGGTTGATCCTCATAGGTATGCCAAAGATTACTTGGCGTCTTGAGACGTAATCGTGGATTTTCCACTAACTATCCTATCAAAGATAGGAGATCTTCATGGCAGAATTGAAGCCCGGCATTTGGCCTGTCAAACCCACTCAGTTTAAGCAAATTGACCCCAACTATCCTCATAGTGGTTTTCTACCAGCAGAACCTGGCGAGCAAGAAGGCTTTGTAACTCCTTTCAAACACAGGTATCCATCTGATGGTGGTTCTCAGAACATCCATCCTTCCCAAACCAGCGAGATCTGGAAGAACAGAGGAAAGGACAAGTATCGAGACATCAACCCAACTGAAGCTCCAGACTTTGACCGCTATTCAACTCCTCAGAGTGCCATTCAGGCTGCTAACAAAGGTGTAGCGGGAATGGGAAACCCTAACGAAGCTGATGCCTCAAACCTAGGAGCAATTGTGCAAAAGAACGATCTAGCTGTAAGGTCCAAGAGACCATCCGGTTCCTTCAAGGAAGCCATCGACATCGCCTTAGAGTATGACTCTGAACAAGACGATGAAGACTCAGAAGGTCTTGATACCCTTGAGCATGCTCACGAGCATCCTCACACTGAGACTGAAACCACCGAAACTTACAAAGAAAGAGTTAAGAACACCGCCATCAGACTTGTTGAAGCTACCGCAAAACAGGAATCTGTTGCTGAGTTCGTTAATATGAACCCACAAGGAACTCTTGACGACTACTTGGCTTGGGCCAAGAAGAACGGAAAGCCTCCTGTTTCTTACGTCTCTTACAGAGTCATGAGACAGAACATTCTTTCTGGAATGGCTAGTTACTTGACTCCAGAAGCTCAAGCAGCTTCTCAGAGACCTGAGTTTGACAGATCTAAGGCAACCGGTCCTCTTGCTGACCTTTTGAACCTAGTTGACACAGCAACTGATGAAGAACTCAGAACCGAAGCTTCGGTTGCTGAAAAGTTCTCTTCTATCTGGGCAACTGCTTACAACTGTGCTAGAGGAAAGTCCATCAAGAGACACGCCTTCATCTGTGGTGCTCCTGGTGTTGGTAAGACCTTCACCTTGAAGACCGCTATTGAGAAAGGTCTTGCTCAAACCTCCGATACTCTAGTCAAGAGACGCGGTTCTATCGGTAAAGCACAATCAGACATCCTAGCCTTCCTCTATGAGAAGAAAGATGGCCACGTTATCGTTCTTGATGACTGTGACGGCTTCCTTACCGGAGCTGATGACGACGTTATCAACATCCTCAAGGCCGCAATGGACCCAGACGATCCTGAAGTTTCCATCTCCAGCACGATGAGAAGAATGGTTGCTAAGAAGCTTGGTCTTCTTGGTGAGTCTACTCGTCATGATGGTGTTAAGTTTCTCCAAGACAGACTTTATGGTCGTAGATTCACCGAGGACGAAGATGACCTTGCCGGCGGTGATGAGGAAGAAGAAACCCCAGAACAACCAGAGAGCGAAGACATCGAGGCAGAAGGAGAAGAGGACTTTGGAGAACTTCCAGAGACTTTCAAGTTCCTTTCTAGGATCATCTTCATCTCTAACCTCCGCAGAGCAGACGTTCCAGAAGCCATCATTGACCGTTGTAAGGTCGATGAGCTTGTTCTTTCTAGAACTGAGATCATGGAAAGAATCCGAGAGGTTCTTCCTGAGCTCTTGAAGAACGAAGACAAGTATACTCCAGAAGAACTTGATTGGGCAAAGACCAACGTTTACAAGTGGTTAGCTGCTACCGTTCAGGCAGATGCTGAAGGTGCTTCTATTCCAACTCCTCAAGGAGCTATCGCTCCGGACATCAAGGTCAGCATTACCTTCCGACTCTTTATTGACTTGGTTGATACCTGGTTGTTCATGTCTACTCAAGGCTACCAAGAAGGATTAACTCTTGAAGCTCTTGAGAAGAAGATGACCCTCCCATTTATCATCAGAGTTATCTTCCCAGCTCTTAAGGGTGACGCAAGACCAAAAAGGCGCTAATTCCATGCAAGAAAACGGTGCCATCCTCGTCACAGACGTCAGGTACAAGTCTAATCCTTTCCTAGTTAAGCAACTTAACTGGTGGAAAGAAAAGACCTTGTACGACGTTCTGGTGAATGGAGACCTAAACTCATTGGTGTCTCATGCCTTCAAAGAAGGATATGAGCACCTCATTGTCTTGTCTCCTGAGAATGACATTGATCTTCAGGAACAAACCATTTACAGATCCTATGATAGGATGTTCGAGTCCATCAGGTTTGTAGAAGAGGTTGGACCAAGAGTTCACATGAGAGAAGCAGACCCTGCTCAGGCTCAACAACCTGGAACTCAGCAAGCTGCTCAGCCACAGCCTCAACCAGCTCCTGCCAACAGTCCAGCATCTCTAACTCTGTTTGCTATGAACGCCAACCCTCCATTGAAGGGTTTTAAGAATGTCATCAGTTCTTTCTCTGGTTTGAAACTAGCACAAGGAACCAAACTTCTTAAGGTCTTGATGCCTCCTGAGGCTAACACCCTTGGAGCAGACTTCAGATTCAGCATCCTTCCAGAGTTCTATCCAGACGCAGCAAAGTCAAAAGCTTTTGATGAAAAGGATTGGTTTCCACTAGGAACTGATCAACCAATAGCCACAACCATCCAGGGAATACTCACAGCCATGAAGGTGGCTAACCCAGCGGCCTTCCCAATCTATGTAGGTGGTAGCCAAGTTGCTGCAGCCAAGTTGATTCAGGCTCTTCAAGCTGGAGGGTTTGCTCTTCAACAAGGTCCTCAAGTCAACGGTTCTGACAATGTAGACACGACCATTGGACCAGCAGCTGTTAAGATCTGTGACCAAGCCAACATCACTGGAAAGAAACCAGAAGAGGCCAAGAAGATCAGAGACACAGCTACCAAAGGTAAGGCTGTTAAGATCGATGAGAAGCAGAAACTTGCTGTTAAGTTGTTCTTAGGATATTGGTCTTACGCCAACAACCTCATTGACCTCAAAGCTAACCCAAGATCTGGTAAGAACCTTGCTTACTTCAAGAACCTTCTTTCTGCTGAAGACAAAGCTGTTGTGGATGAAGTGTCTGATGCCATTGGTATCAAGAACGCTGTTACTGCTGCTCAGAACATTGGTAGATTGGTTGGATTGGGTCCTAACGACGAAAAAGATAAGGACAAGGACAAGAATAAAAAAGAGGAAGACAAAGCTCCCTCTCAAGATACCACCATCTCTCCAGATGGCGGAAAACACGTATTCGATGTTGCTGCTATTGTTCTTGCTCCAGAGTTTCAATCACTCTACTCTAAGCTTGACCTTTAAAGCTTGAATCTGTTGGAGATCTCTTCAACTAGAGACTCTAGAGCTTTGATCTCTTTGATCCCCAAAGTATACACTTTCTCAAAAGACTCTTTCCAATTCTTGAGTCTAGGCTTTCTGATGTACATCAAGATGTAAGGTCTAGCTATCATCCTTAGATGATAAGGAGCGATCTCGTCAAAGTCCTTCAAGGTCTTTTGAACCACTTGAAAGAAGTCTTGTTCTGAGTTGTGATCAAACTCAGGTTCGTAACTCTCATTGTGAGAGTTCACAGCACTCAAATGGAACCGCTCTGTCAACTCGCCTAACTCTGTGCTATGGTCTGTGCCATCTCCAAGAGCTGCATTGAGTGATAGTTCGCTATCCACATTTCGTTGCTTACTGCTGTAAAGAGTCTCAAGAACCTTCCACTTTAACAGACCACCAAATGATGCTGTGACGATGAAGTCATCCTGTTCTAGATACCTAGACATGAACTTGCTGGCAGCATCGATAGCGACAGCCTGAACGTGGTCAGGATCAAGAAATTTCCTGTTCTTCGTCATCTTCAAAGCCAAAGATCTTGCGTACAAGATCAAGACCTCATACATCTTCTTCCAGGCATCAGGATCCTTGGTTTTGAGATAGATGGTTTGGAGATTTTCTAGATCAACTTCAGTCTTAGGCTTAGCTGCCATCTTTACTCCGTCAACTTTGCAAACACAACGTCAAGGTCTCTTTGTCCTGAAGAGTTCTCAAGATAGAATCTAACACCCGCTCCGTTCTGTTCATCTGGTTTTGCATCGTTAAACTCAAGAGTGACTTGGTCATCATCGCTGAGTGGTTCAATAGTTGTCTTGAGTGCATCACTGATGAGGATGAACTCTGCGTTCTCAATCTCTGGTTGAGTCTGTTCAATGATCTCTTCTACATCAAGAACCTTGTTGATGTCTGTGGTAGGATGTTGATACTTGAGGTTCAAGATCTTTTGATCGGTCCACTCAAACGTGATTGGCTTCCAGATGCTAGCCTCGTACATGCCTGAGAAGAACTCAATAGCTTCCTTGAGCTTAGAAACCTTGATACCTAGTCTGGTTCGTCTAAGAGCATCAGGTGTGATTGCTTCAAGGTCTGAGTCACTAGGGATTGAGATGTTACAGGTTTCCACCATGATAATGAACCTGAAGTTCTTCACATAAGGGTGTTCCCAACAAACTGTTCTAGTAGCTTCGTCATAGTAGACAACGTCTGTCTGCTCTAGAAACTCGAAAAGACTGAGAACGTTCTTATGTAGAGAAAAGAAATCCAACTTGGAGTTTCCATAGTTAGCTGTCCCGTTCTCTCTGTAGATGATCGTTCTGTCAGCGTAAATCAAGTGATCCGGATAAACAGCGATCGAGTTGTTCTTGATGTTCACCCCCATGAAAGACATGGCTTTCTTAGAGAAGGTCATGAACTCAGGAGAGAGTTGAAGCTGAACACCCTTGTCCTTGATCGCAGGAGATCTGTTGTCATAGAATGACATCAACTCCACTAGATCTGGATTGGTGAGTTCAATGTTGTTGACACTCAAGGTGATCCTATCATCCACAGCACCCTGAAGTCTCAGGGTGGTAGGAGTGAAGGTATAGATCATTTGAAGGTCGCCTTGTCCTGCGGTCTTCTTTGCTGCGTTGACAAACTTAGATGTCACACAATACAGCGAAAGGAGTCTCTACCTTTTCCTTGAGAGGGATCTCATAGGAGAACATGGACTTCACTCCCTTCAAGTAAACCTTGAGGGAGGTGTCCTGTAGAACGAGGTAAGATTTAGAAAAGGATGACATGAGGTAACTGAAAAGCTTGTTCTTGAGGACGATAGCTTTTACAGAATCATTTGATAGAGTTGTTCGTACTATGTTAGCCATTTGATTAATATAAGATCTAGTTAGTCTTCAGATGAAGCATCACTTAGAACTTCTTCAGGGTTGATCTCAGGAGGAAGTGTTTCATCCTCGTCATCGTAACCAGTAGCTCCCTCAACGTCAAGAATCGTGGTTCCCATCAACATCTGGTTGATTTGATCCTTGATCTCTTTGTACTCTGCTGGGTGAGCATTGAGCCAATCTTGAACCTTCTCAAGTCCATTTAGGTTGAATCCGTACTTCTCAGACTTGTACCAAGCACCTGCACGAGTGATGACTCCTAACTGAGTAACAAAGTCAATGTACTCACTGTCGACATCAAAACCAGTTTTGAAGTTCAAGTTGAGTTCAGCATCTCGGAATGGAATGCCTGCTTTGTTCTTACCGTTTCGAACACGAATGACGATACCAACGATCTCACCCTTGTCCTTGATGGTATCGATCTTGGTGATTCGGTTTCTAACTGAAGCGTAGAACTTGATGGCCTTTCCATCAGCAACTCTGAAGTCTGGTCCTGGTCCAAAACTCTGGTTCTCACGTTCCTGGCTGACGATGATCATTCCAACGTCGTATCGTTCCAGAATAGGGTTGAATTTCTTAAGTCCAGCTGCGAACAGACGTGCCGTTCCGCCGAAGTCAGCTTTTCCAAACTCTGCTGCCATAACTGCTGCAGAAGGAGTGGTAGAAGCACTGTCCCAGATGATCAAACCAATGTCGTTAGGGTTGGCTTTTAAGATCTCTTCAACAACTGCGAAACCCTCCTCTCCATTTTCAGGACGAATGAAGACGAACTTGTCTTCACTGATATCAAGACCTAACTTAACAGCAAAATCCTTGTCAAAGGTTCTCTCAAAGTCAACATAGATGATGACATTGTGGTCTGGCTGCTTCTGAATCTCAGCTGCGATGTAGGTAGAGAGAGTAGACTTTCCAGAGGACTCAGGTCCGTGAAACTGGAAGATACGTCCAATAGGAAAACCACCACCGAACAAGAAGTTCAATCTAGGTGAAGATAAGAACATTCTCTTGACAACACCTGAGACATTAACGTCTCGAATGGTAGACTGGTAGTTCTTTTTAATTTTTGCTAGGCTTGCCTTAAGATTCGAGGCCATGGATTCTCCTTAATAATAGATCCGTGTATGCGTATTTTTGTTCTGAGTAGTGAACCTCAGGAGTGGTCTTTGAGTTAGACAAGAACGAAGAGATGAACTTGTCAAAAGAATGGTAATTGAAACCGTGCTTAAGAACGTCGATGTCAAGAGTTCTTGTGACTAGAGAAAAGTCAAGAACCTTTCCTGTCGTTCTGTTTCTCACCCAATTGATGATCTGTCCAGTGAGCTTAGAATCCCACTTCAGTGGGTTCTTAGACTGACTCAACCATGAGTGGGAGAGAAGAGTGATAACTCCACGAGCGTCTGTTCTCATCTTATCAAAGAGTGCATCGAGAGTAGGAACTGGATCAACCATCTCAAAGGCCATGGCCATTCCAAGGTTGATCTTCTCATAGAAGGACTCTTTCTTGTAAGCTTCAAGTTGAGCCACCTGCTTGGCGTTAGCAAAGACACTTAACATCGTATCAAAGTTGATCTTGATGTATCGAGCTGCTGGGAAGCCACGAGTGGATGAGTTGATTAGACTTTTCTTTTCAAGGAGTTCGAAGGCTCTCTTTTGACGAGCAGCTGGAATTCCTAACTGCTTTTGAAAGAGCCTAATTGGACAAGGAAAAGCACCATCAGGCTCAAGTTGGTCCTGATTCTTGTTCATCTTGTGGAGGCCAATTAACTCTCCAAACAAGATTGCTGCTGTGCCAGAGTTAACATAGCACAGCAGCTTTTTATTTACCTTTGTGAAAGCATCTTCATCAAACGCTAAAACGATATCTTCGACGTCTGTTACCATTCAAAGTAGTATAACAGACGCGATTATTCTTTCATTGAAGAGACACTTCCGAAAACAAATGACTTTTGAGCTTGTTTAATTCCAAGTGCTATCTCGACAGAGTTTGTGATAATTGATGAGTTTCTACCAATACAAACTCGAGATAAGAAATGTTTCTCGCCAATAGGCTGAGCTTCAACAAGTTGCAAGTTAATCTGGAATTGACTTGGATCATTTTTAATTGCAGATAAGATCTTGTAAGAATCAGCATCTTTGTGAGATGCAATCTCTAGATAAGTCTCTGCAAGAGGGTTTCCATAAAGTTTGATCAACTCTTTGAACTCTTCAACATTGTTTGTGTTATGAGGAAGAAGATGAGGAATGTTGTCCGCGTCATCTCCAAACACAGACTTGTAAAAAGTCACGCTGTTCAAACTTGGAAGATACCCTTTTTCTTCTAAGAAATCTGAAGGAGTCTTTGGTTCTCCATCTAAGTAAGGGAGATAATGAACTTGACTAGACAAGTATCTTGTCCAATCTGAGTCATTTGTCACCAACAACGCTGACTGTTCTTTCTCTAAGTAAGAGAACACTGGAGCAACAAGATCGTCAGCTTCTCTATTCTGAATCTGGATGGTGATGTAATGAGGATCTTGGGCCAAGAAATAGTAACGAAGAATCGACAAAGAGTTGATGAACTCTTGTGATGCTAATCTTCTATTTCCCTTATAGTTCTCATAGATCTGTTTTCTTCCAGAGAAGTTCTTAAAAGGTTTCTTTACAGAGGTGGAAGGCGAGAAGTAGTCAAAAAGAAGGTAAACCTTGGACTTTTCATCTCCAAACTTTTCTTTAAGTTCTTTGATCTTTTGGATGATCTTTCCAACCAAGATTGGATAGATCTCCTTTGGTCCTACGGTCTCACTAGTCTCAGTTCTGTCATACAGTTTGTGAGCTAGGTTAAAAACATCGAGAAGAAGACAACTATAGCGCAAGTTAACCTCTTATTCTGGTCAAGACTTTGTTAACGCCTGGTGACACTTCCATGATCTTTTGGTTGCCAGCTAAGTTCTTCTTAGCTTCTTCTAGCTGCTCAGGTGTAAGACCTGGCTTGCTAGGAGCTGGAGCTTCTACTGGCTTGTGTTGCTCTGCAAACTTTGGAGTAGCAGTGGGTTCGCTCATACGTTCCTCCTAATCAATATGGATGGTGATCTTCCTCACCATCATCATAAAAGTCATCGGTATCAATACCGAAAACATCCTCGACATAGTTATCATCCCAGATCTCAGAAGGATCTAAGGTTTCATCTATATCTTTTTCTTGTTCACTCAAGACTTTTCTCCAAAGCATTCCTTAGGACCAATGAAGTTGGTAACCGGAGGGTCCTTAGGGTTCAAGAGATTTAGTAGCAAACCGTATCTGGAGAGATCTTTTCCCTTTTTCACAGTGATAACGTACTTTTGCTTGTACCACATGACATCGTGGTAGATGATTGGTATGACCGCAGAGTACACGGTTTGATTCAGAAGAAGGGGCTTCTTTACTTTCTTGTTCTCATTGGTGACCCAAATTTCTGAAGTTGGATCAAAAGAACCAGGATGCAATGTGAAGACAGCTTGTTCGTATCTTTTGTCTCCTGGAAAGTCAATAGAGGAAGGGTAATCTAACTTAAGTGTCTTGAATAGATCCAAACTGAGGTTTGAACTTTCAGATCCACTTACGATTAATTCTTGGCCATCTTTAGACTGAAGCTCTATGTAACCTAGTGTCAGATCCACTAAAAATGGCACGTCTTTCCCCTTTTGTAAAGAATTTGAGTCCTTCTGGACAGATACTTAGTAGGAACCTACCCCAATACTTCATGTACCGATTCCACTTAAATCGGTTCACGAGGTTCCACCACTTCGTTCTCTCCCACTTTTCAACATCTACCTTTCTCATCCAAAGGTGAAACAAGTATTGAGTTTTTGTGACCCTGAACTCTTCTGGACCTTCATTTCTCCAACTAAGGAGAGTGGTGATCGGAAGATTGTGAAGATCAGCGACTTGACACATCAAACCCTGTTCTGCATAAACAGAAGGCCAACCACCTAAACCGTCTCTTTCTTTTTGGGTCAAACTGGCCTTTGAAACAACCGTGTTGTCCTTCACAAAAGAGTCGAACAAATAGAAGAAGTGTTCTCTAGCTGAACCAGGAGGGAAATAAAAGAGAGCTGTGTTTTGTGGGTTCACCGACCAATCTAACTTCACATCCATAGGAAAGTGTGGACCGAATGGGATTCCATTCTTTCTAGGATACATTCCTCTAGGGTCTTTGTGGAGAAAGAACGGTGGTTTTGGAAAGAGGAAAGAGGTCTCGAAGTCTTGGAGAAGCCAAAGGTCTGTGTCCAAACCAATGGACTCTCCATTGTTCTTAAGAGAATCTCTCCAGGCTTCAATCTTAGGAGCTCCCCATAACCCGTTAGGATATTCAAGATCTCCAGTGAACTCTTTTTTGTACTTTGTAAGAACATCGGAGTCAATCTTATCCCAAAGCTCTAAAAGACCAGCTTCGGTGATTTGACTCAACGACTCTTTGTCAGTGTAGAGAAAGACATCACCGATCCCAAACTTCTTCCAAGATATAACAGAGAGAACATAGCCAAGCTTGGTGTTGAGAAGAAGCTTCTTTGGCCTGTTGTGGTACTTGTTCTTTTTGCTGTTTGGAATCTTGTAGATTGATTGTGTTGCGTTCATTTTATTTTATGAGAGTTTCTCTTCCAATGCTGGGAAAAGTTCCTTAAATCTAAGAGTTCCTTTTGTTCCAAAAGCTAGCTCAATCTTTTCTTTCAGTTGACTATCTTTTAACAGATACTCTTCTACGATAAAAGTTACCTCTTCTTTAGTAAGTTGAGCACCAAAGAAGACAGCGTTTTCCCAAGCAGTCACAGCAACTGGAACAATAGGCTTGATGAGTTCCAAGACCTTTTTGGCCAAGTCTCGAATCTCCAACTGAGCATGGTGATGCAATCTCAAACCTAAGAAGTGAAGCAAGTTATGAAGGTCAATTGTCCACATCATCTCTGTCATCGTTGCGACAGGAAGGTTGATTCTAGACAATTCCTTAGCAGCGTTCATCGCTGTCATCTTCTTGTACAAGGAGAAAGACTCTGCCATGTTCTCATTGTACTCTGCAACCATCTCGTCAGAGTTTTCTAAGAACTCTTCTTTTCTCCCTTGCTTATTCTTGTCGGACTGAATAGGGAACGAGTCTGGAAGAAAGTAATCCTCAGGAAGATCTACGTAACGTCCGCTGATCTCATTGAAAGAACTTGTCCTGTGTCTCATCAACTGACGAGCTACAAAGATAGGAAGCTTTACTCGGAAAGTAAATTTCACACTCTCAAAAGGAGTGGTGTGTCTGTTTCTCATCAAGTAGTTGATGAGACCCTTGTCTCCCTCGGTCAAAGAGGCAGAGTGTTTTCCATAAGAAACTCTTGCACAATTGACAATTCGAAGGTCATCGCCCATGTGATCTACGAGCTCGACCTTGATCTGATCTAATCCCAAAATTTTCTCCTTAATTCTTTAGTATAAAAAGAAAAGTTATGAGATATTGTAGTCATACCTATCAGGAGTCCTATACTCGTATGAAAGACCATGTGATCACCGACAACGTCATTACAAACATGCCTTCGTCAGGTCGAAACTTTACCATCAAGGCATCGAGAAAATCCTTCCAGGTTTTGTCCAGCGGTCTTTATGAAGACAAGATCAAGGCCATCATCAGGGAGATCTCTTGTAATGCTATCGATGCACACGTTGCCGGTGGACAAACAGAAAAGAGATTTCAGGTCCATCTTCCTACCAACTTTGAACCTTGGTTCTCGGTCAAAGACTTCGGTATCGGAATGGATGAAAACACCGTGAATGATGTTTTTACTTCTTATTTTACATCCACCAAAAGTACTTCCGATGATTACATCGGAGCTATGGGACTCGGTTCAAAGAGTCCCTTTTCTTACACGGACTCCTTTACTGTCACGTCAATCAAGGATGGGATCAAGGTCAAGTTCGTAGCCGTTATCAACAATGAAGGCGTCCCTGATCTTCTTCCTCCTTTGGAGAATGGTCCCACGGATGAGCCTTCTGGAACGGAACTTTCCTTCCCTGTTGATACCACAGATTGTGAGACTTTTGCTGAAAAAGCTGTTAGAGTCTTCATGCACTTTGATGAAGATAAGCGTCCCGAGGTGAACACCAAGATCTATCACGACAAGCTTGCCTTCTTTGAACAGAAGTTTCAAAACTTCTACTCTGGAAAAGCAAAGAACTGGAAACTTTTCAGCATCAATAACTGGAACATGCCTGATGGAACTTACCAAGGTTCCTGTGTATTCGTTCGAATGGGACAGATTTTGTATCCTTTCGCTGAAGATCGGATTCAGGATGACTTTATCCGAAAGACCCTTTCCAACCAGTATCAGATGGTTCTTGATGTTCCCATCGGAACCTGTGACGTTGCTCCTTCCCGTGAGAAGCTCAACTACGACGCCGAAACCATCTCCAATGTCAACAGTCTTCTCAAAGACGCAGTCGATGAGATGATGAGCATCTTCGACGAAGATCTTAAGACTAAGACTCTTTGGGAACAGGTTTCGTTCCTTCGGGACAAGAGAACCAAGTCAAATCACCCTGCCATCGTAGCTCTTCTTCACATGCCTGAAAGGGAGAAGTTCATCACCTCTTCTACCGGCATCGGTGTGAAGATGCTCAACGCAAGCGAACAGTGGAGACCTGTGAACTCCGTCATGGCCTACAACAGAAAGACCAGAAATGATGGGTCTGTTCAACTTGGACGAAATGTGAACGCGTTCTCTGTTTATCCTGGTTCAGAAACCGTGGTAATGGACTTAACCGTTGACTTCTTAGTCAAGGGAAACAAGAAACCTCCGAAGACTCTTCCAGTTCCTCTTAGAGGAAGTCTTCGTGCTTACCTCGCCCAGAATCCTGGGGTCGAGAACATCATCACAGTTGTTAACGGCGACCAGACCGTCTTTGACGAGATGGGAAACCCTCCTACGATCAAAGGTTCTGACCTTCCTAAGCCTCTTAAGACTACTTACGTCAAGAGGATCAAGGGTGGAAAGGACAAACCTTCAGTTGACGTTTGGGGAAGTCCAATTGAACAGGCTGTCATCGACGATGCAGATGAGATCGTAGTTCTTGAGTGGAATACTACCACTCGCAGAATGGTGGTTGGAAACACGACTTGGAAACTTGGTGACTTCAGCGGTATGAACAACATGTTTCGGGATGTTGCTCATGTCACGAAATTGAAGACGATCTTCACTCGTAGAACCACCTTGGAGATTGAAAAGGATGCCAAAAATCCTGTCAAGAATCCTAAAGTTCTGACTTACACTGAATGGGTTAACAAACACTATGACAGTGTTTACAAGGTTCTTGAGATCGCTTATGGTGAATCTAGAAATAGTACCATCCGAAATTCTTGGATTGGTAAGATGGTTTTTGAAAACTTGGTCGTTGCTAACTCTCACCCCATCTTGATGGCCATCAAGAACATGGATGATTCTCAGATCACCAAAAGAAACAACAACATCCATGGCCTGACCATGATCTTGAATAACTCAAACCTGAAGCTTCCTGAGGATTATCAGCCCAAGATCCTTGAACAATTGGAAAACATTCTTCCCTTGCTTCATGTAGCTTCCAGAACACTTTACAGTGTGAGCATTTCTGTTGCTCAAGACATCGCTGCTTACATCAGATCCAAGAAGGATCAATTAGATACTTTGACTTTGTAAACTTTGTTTTCGCCTTAGGAGCGAAACGTATATTACTAAGTGAATTAGGAGGAGCACACCAATATGATTCGATTTGTGCAGACCCCGAAGGGAGTCTCAATCTATCTTGGCAATGACACACTCATTGTCTCGAAGACCCATGAGAACTTCCAGGCGGTCATCAATGCCTTGGCCGACGATAAGACGACCGAGGAACAGGTTCGCGAACTCGCTGACCTGAAGAAGAGCGTCGACCTATGGTCGAAGGGAGAGCTCAAGGTAGGAGACGACGATGTCGTTACCTACAAGGCCCGCGGCCTGAGTCCCAAGCTCACGAGCAGGATCCTCAAGTTGGTCAAGGAAGTTTCGGCTAAGCCCGACAACGCCAAGACCCTCGAGATCCTCACCGCATTTCTGGGAAATCTTTTCCAGAACCCTTCAAGGACCGCTGTCGAAGGTCTCTATGGCTTCTTGGAAGCCTGTGATCTTCCTTTGACCACTGACGGTTTCTTCCTCGCCTACAAGAAGGTTCGTCCGGACTACGGTTCGATTCGCGCCACGCCTGAAGGCATCCACCTGGACAACACTCCAGGAAAGGAAGTGACCATGGATCGAAACCTGGTTGACGAGAACCCCAACAACACCTGTTCTACCGGACTTCACGTGTGCTCGTACAACTACCTCACTCACTACGGTGACAGCGAGCTCGATCGTGTGGTTGTTGTCAAGGTCAATCCGAGAGATGTTGTGGCGGTTCCTACCGACTACAGCAACCAGAAGATGCGCACCTGTGGGTACAACGTCATCGACGAGATCCCCAACAACGAGGGCGAGGTTCTTACCTCTTGGACCTACAGCGCCAAGCCTATCAATTGGATCCGAGACACTGTCGAGGAACTCAAGAAGGCTTACGCAGAAGCGTTCAAGATCAAGATCGCCGATCTTGAGGTCAACACGGCTCTCTTTGGCTACGGTATCACCGATCGCCAGAAGAACGAGTTCCTCATCGGTCTAGTCAAGCAGTTCAAGCTCTCTACCGGTCTTACGGACTCCAGTGCCGAAAAGATCATCGAGTGGGGTGCCAAGAACACCGGCTTTGGAAACATTCGAAGCATCCTTAAGTGGATCTCGAACTTCGCAGCCTAAAAAGTAAAGGTCTGCTACGCCTTTAGTAGAGACCTTGATTAAGTTGCCTCCTGGGAAACAGTTTAGACACCCAGGAGGATTTTTTATCTTCTGAGATATTGAGATTAGGAGACGAAAATGAAGACCCTTCTTTTGCTCATCGCTCTTGGTAACGGCCACTTTCAAGAACAGATCGTCTATCCTGACCACACGGTGGAAGGAGTTGTTTCTTTCGAAAAAGAGAACAAGGTCAATGTTCAGTTGAAAGGAAACACGATCCCGTCAAGCTACAAGGTCAAGAATGACATCTTGGTCGTGGAAGAGATGGGTTTTGCTGTGGAGAATCATGGCAAGGAGATCTGGTTGATCCCGTTGACTGAAACTCACTACAACAAGATCATCCTGAAGAAGAATTAACGAGCGAAGTTGATAGGAACGATAGTGGCTCCGATCGAACCTTCTTTGCTGGTGAGTCGGAGTCCTTCTTCCATGAGTAAGAAGAGTTGTTCTTCAGAATCAACTTGGTGTTGGAAAGAATCAACGATGATTCTGAGGCATCGATTGACTTGGTCTGTCAACACAGTTTTTTGTTCTTGAAGTTCCTTGATGACAGAACCAAGGCTCTCAAGATTAGCGGTGTCTGTCTTGACACCATTGATGTCCATGCTTGGAGTGTACATCAATCCAGGCAATCCAAGGTGAGCAGTGCCAACGTTGGCAGGTTTTGAGTACTTGTAGGTCAACTCTGCATACTTGGTCTCAGAATCAAGAAGGTCCTGAACTGCTTCATTGTACACAGGAAGAAGCTTAGAGACAAGCTCTAAGTTGCTGACAACATTTCCGTGATGTTGGTTGAACTCTGTCTTAAGTTGAGCAAGAAGCTCCTTGGCATTGACTGTCATTACTTTACCTCGTAAAAGATCTTGGTTCCAGCTGGGTACTCAACACCTTCAAAGAAGGTAGATTGATTTAGTACCAAAAAAGGCAACTGAGGTTCGTGCTTAGGGTACGGAGCCACAGGAGAACCAACGACATTGGCGAGATTTTCACTAGCAGATTGAACGTCTTCCAAGTTCTTCTTGGGATAGACAACGTTTAATTGAGCACTACGATCATTCACCCCATCTCCACCAAACTCTGGTCCTAACTTTGCACCTTCAGGTGTGAAGAGGAAGTAATTGGCCCAAAATGAAAGGTCAGCTGCGTCAGAGTCAAAAGCTGTCTGTAGACCCTTGAGAGCACTCACGAGAGGGTTCTCTTGGATCATACCAAACTCTTCGCTGGTAGTTCCTTGTGAGGAATTTTGAGGAGATCCTGGGATCTGAGATGGTCGATCTACAAAGTATCGCTGAGCAAACTCATCAACGTTCTCTCCTGTAGGAGGAAGAAAGTTGACGTCTTTCAGGAACTCAGCGATCGTAGATTCCTTAAAGCCTTTCATTACTTGTAAGCTCCAGCCTTTCCTAAGAGTCCTTGACCTTCGAACTCGTCCTTGTATGCTTTGAAAGCATACTGATCAAGTTCCTTGAGCCAAGCGTCATCGATCTCGTAGTACATGTTGTCAAGGCGATCTAACCATTTGTGATCTAGCTCACCTTCTTTGGCGTCTTCTTCTAATTGACCTTCTTCGTTACAATCATAGCAAGGAGCAGTTCCTTCACCGTGGCATTCTTCACAGTCGACTTGATCGATGTTTCCATCTTCGTCCTCGTCTTCAACTGTTCCTTCACCATCGCATTCTGGACACTTTACATATCTTTTGTTGTGGCAAGAGTAACATTCTTCATGAACACCTTGAACAACATCAGCAATACTTTCAAAAATAGTGAAAACCTTTACTCCAGTATCGGTCTTAAAGATACCTTCTCTAGAAGCTAGTTCTAACATCTGGTCTTGAAGATCTGTGTCATAAGAGTTGTTGCTAAAGTATCCTCGTTTCTCAGAGGCATACCCGTTATCAAGATACTGCATGATTCCACCATTACCGATCTGGTAGTTAGCAGCTCCAAAGAACACAACAATTGCTGCTTCATCTCCATAGGTATGTAGAATGTACTCAATGAACTCTCCCCAACTCTTGTCTTTAGCAGGACCGTTGTCTTGCCAATCTTCGTAACAAATGTCCATAATGGTCTGGAGGAAGCCGTGTTCTTCACCACTCTTTGGGGTTGCCTTTAATTTAGAGACAAGGTTTTGGGTGATCTTTTCTTGAAGTCTTTTATCGTTCATGTTTGTTCCTTTTGTGGATTCTTCAAAATCTTCATTCAAAAACTCATTAGGATTCACTGCATTCAAGAAGTCTTGAGCCAAAAGAGTTGCTGCAGAATGAACAATGCTTGCGTGGTCTTTTGCTAAGTGCCATCTTTTAGCATCTTCAATGAAAGAAACAATGGTTTCTAAGCTCACCATATTGTTGATCCAATTTCTAGTTTTGTCTTGGTTGTAGTCATCTTCTGAAAGAAGTTCAACTGCGTCATCAATAACTTCATCGACAATTTCATCATGCTCATGTCTAAATGAAGATTCTTCAAATCTAGTCTCGTGTTCAAAATCTTCAATCATGTCTTTTGGATCATTTAAGACTTCAAGAACTACTTCAGATAGCTCATCTGCATCAGACATGTTAGTAATTCTTTCTACATAACTTTTAACAAAACGATCCAAACTCTTAGAGTTTTTAACCTTAGTTTTGTTTTTTATGATCATCTTGAAAACTTTTTTAACGTTTCTAATGATGTCGGCCATGTAGTTATTCCACTCATCATTCCATTCATTTACATCGTCTTCGTCTTGCTCAAAGTCCATGTTTTCAATTTTTCTTTCATGAGACTTAAAGGCTTCGAGATCATCCTTAAGGGACTCGATAGCTATTTTGTCCAAGTTAGGTTGCATTCCGCCTCTAGCCTGCATAAGGTTCACCATAGAGTCGGAACCAAGTGATTCTGAAAGGAGATTAGAAAGAAGAGAATCTAAGGTGTTAAGTGCTTCATGAGCCTTGAAACCATGTACAAACATAGCCTTTCTTTGCGCGTCAGCTTTCTTCTTTGAACGGAATTTGTGTGGATGTTTTGGAGGATTATCTCCAACATTTTCGTAGCCACCGTCAACTTTCTCTGTGCCCATTAGTGCCTATCTCCTTGCCAATGGTGAATTAGTACTTCAGATTCGTATATTATTAGAATCCGTAAATTGTGCAAAATCAGAAAAATCTAATCTAGAATTTTGGAATTTTGCACTCCACAAAACACTAATTAAGACTCGTGCACAGGAGCAAAAGTTCACCATGCTGATCACCAAAAAAGATGGTTCTAACCAGCCTTTTGATGAGAACAAGGTTCTCAAAACCCTCAAGATAAGATCTGAGGGACTATCTGGAGTTAATCAAGATAAAATTTTCAAAGAGTTCACCAAGAACATCGCCGAAGGAATCTCAACGTCTGACCTAGAGAAGATGCTGATCCTTTCCGCGTCTTCATTGGCTGAAACTCACTTGGATTATGACAAGCTTGCCACTAGACTCTTCCTTCAGAAGATCTACAAAGAGGTTCTTGGCGGAACAGCTTCAGATGAAGAAAGAGACTCTGCTCACAAGCACGCTTTCATCCATTTCATTGACTCCTCTCCTCTTCTTGACGATAGAATGAGAAACTGCTTCGACTTGGTCAGACTCTCCAATGCTCTTGATCTTGAACAAGACAAGAGGTTCAACTTCCTTGGTCTCACAAGCATCTACGAGAAGCTTCTCATTCGTGATGAAAACGGCTTCGTCAAAGAAACTCCACAGATGTTTTTCATGCGCGTCGCTATGGGTCTTTGTCTTGAAGACGTGGATGATTTCGTCCTTGATCTTTACGGGATCTACTCTCGTCATGAAGCCATCAGTTCAACCCCAACTCTCTTTGCTTCCGGCTTGAAGAAGGCTCAATTGTCTTCTTGTGCTGGTGGAGTCGTTACCGATACCACGGAGTCCATCTTCGGAACAGCTGAAGACTCTTTCAATCTTGGTAAGTGGAGCTATGGAATCGGTACCTCTGTTTCCAAGCTTCGTGCCATCGGAAGCACAGTTAAGTCCACAAGAATCCAATCCAGCGGAATCATCCCATTCCTTCAGATATACAACGCCATCTGTAACTCGGTCAATCGAGGAGGTCGTAAGAGAGGAGCCATGTGCTTCTACCTTGAGAACTGGCACTATGAGACTGAGGACTTCATCAAGCTTCGCAGAAACTCTGGTGATGAGAGAATGAGAACCCACGATCTCAACACCGCTCTTTTCATCTCTGATGAGTTCATGAAGAGAGTTATGAGAGACGAGCAATGGATGCTCATCGATCCTAAGGAAGCCATTGACAACGGTTACGACCTCACAGAGCTCTCTGGAAGAGCTTTCTCTCAAGCCTACAAAGAACTTGAGAACCTAGCTAAGGCCGGTAAGATCAAGCTCTTCAAGTTCATCAAGGCTAAGGACCTTTGGAAGCAACAGCTCCTTAGCCTCTTCGAGACCGGACACCCTTGGGTCACGTTCAAGGATGCTATGAACGTCAGGAACCCAAACCAGAACTCAGGAAACATCTACTCCAGCAACCTCTGTACAGAGATCGCTCAGAACGTTCTTCCAGATGCCTCGGGAGCAGGAGAGTATTTCAACTGTTTCTTGGCTTCTGCTAACCTCGGTGAGATGTTTCATCCAGAGACCCAGTTCGATGTTGAGAAACTTACCCACGCTGTTCGAATCTTGGTACGAGCTTTGGACAATGCAAATGATTTGAACTATTACCCCACAGAAGGTGTAAGAGCCGGTTCACAACGATACCGTTCTATCGGTGTTGGAGTTATGGGATGGCAAGACCTTCTATTTAAGAACAAGATTCCTTTTGATTCTCCTGAAGCTGTTGATCTTCTTGATCGAGTAGCTGAGGTTTGGAGTTACGCTGCAATTGATGCTTCTGCGGCTCTTGCTGTTGAAAGAGGAAGTTACCAGAACTTTGAAGGAAGTCTTTGGAGTCAAGGAATTCTTCCAGTTGACACCTTGGCCATGCTCTCAGAGTCAAGAGACCTTCCATTGACCGTAGAGTCAACCACTCGTCTGGATTGGGACGTCTTGAGAGAGAAGGTAAAGAAGGGCATGAGAAACGGTTACGTTATGTCTCCTGCTCCTAACGCTTCCACCGCTCTTTACTTGGGAGTTTATCCAGCTACTGAGGCTCAATATGCCAACATGTACTCCAAGGAGAACATGCTCGGTAAGTTCTCTATCATCAACGAGTATCTTGTAGATGATCTAGCTAAACTAGAGGGAATTGACGTTGAAGAAGTAGTTCAGAAGATCAAGAACTCTCGAGGAGATCTAGCAAAAGCTGGAATCAAGGACGAGAAGATCCTTGAGCTTTACAGAAATGCTTTTGAGGTAGATCCATTGGCACAGGTCGAACAAGCCAAGGTGCTTGCTAAGTGGATCGACCAATCACACTCCAGGAACATCTTCCTGGACACAAACAGTGGCAAGGTCTTGAATGATGTGTATCTTCAAGGTTGGTTGGGAGGTGTTAAGACCTTCTACTACTTGAGATCCAAGGCCGCCACATCAGCAGAGAACTCGACAGAATAAAGGAAAAGGAAGGAGAAGAGGTATGGTTAAGATCTACACCACCAATAGCTGCGCTGTTTGCAAGCGAGCTAAGACTGATATGCTAGTTAAGGGCATTGCATATGAGGAGCACAACGTCGAAGACAACGAACAAGACTTTGACGTGATGATTGAGGCGACTGGAAAAACTGCCGTTCCTCAATTTGACATCGATGGAGAGTGGGTGGTAGGTTACAACTCTTCGGTCATTGAGAAGGCTTCACGAGATGAAGACGACTTTGAACTTGTTGGAGTAGGTGGACAAGAGTACGCAACTTGCGAATCTTGTGAAGGTTAACATGGGAATTCTAGATATCCGAGATGAGATGGAGAACAAAGAACTCCATCGAAATCCATACCCACAATTTCTCAAACACTTTACCAACGGTGTAGCCAACAACTGGACAGTTGCTGAGATCTCTCTTCAAGACGATCAAGAGCAATGGAACGTTCCTGGAAAGTTGACTGATGAAGAGAAGCAACTTGTTCTGAAGAACCTTAAGTTCTTCGGAGTTTGTGAAGCTCTTACCATGGACAACGTTGCTGTTGCTATCCTTCCTAGAATTCAAGACGGTTACGTGAGAATGGCATTGATTCGCCAAGCTTATGAAGAAGCTCTTCACTCTCAAACCTTCTTGACCATCGCTGAGTCTCTTTCCATTAAGATCTCCGACATCTATCAAGAGTACAAGGACACGCCTTCTGTTAAGGCCAAGATTGATTTTGTTAATTATCTGATTGGACAAACAGAGAAAGACGGTTTTGATATCACAACGATTGAAGGTAAGCAAGATCTTCTTCAAGACATGATCGGGTTTTTCCAGATCCTTGAAGGAACCTTCTTCTTCACCAACTTTGCTCAATTGTTCTCTCTTCGTCGAAAGAACAAGATGAAAGGACTATCCAGCTTCATTGACTACATTGCAAGAGACGAATCTGTTCACATTGCTATCGGCCGAGACCTGATCAACATCATCATCAAAGAGTATCCCGAGATCTGGACTCCATCTTTTAGAGAAAAAATGAGTACATCTTTTGCAACCGCGGTTAGATTAGAAGATGCTTACTTAAACGATACTATTCCAGAGACTCTTCTAGGTCTTAATCGAGAATCGTTTAAGGATTACATTCGATTCATTGCCAATCGAAGAATGAAAGGTATTGGTCTAGAAGGTCTTTGGCCTAACATGAAAAATCCTTTCCCTTGGATGAGTACAGAGAATGATCTCCCTACTGAAACGAACTTCTTCGAGTCTAGACCAAAAGAGTACAAAACTGGCGATGTCAACATGGACTTCTAACTCAGACTAATTGAGAAAATAGGAGAAACATTGTGAAATACACATTGACCTTAGACATGGCTTATGACGAAGCTGAAGACATCTTTGAATTTTTAGCACAAATTGCTCCCTTAGGAGTTTGGACAATTCTATCTGAACGTCATAGTGCAGGTGGAGGTTGGCCTTCTTTTACTTTCGCTGCTGAAGATAAAGAAGCCTTGAAGAAACTTTATAGGATCTACAACGGTGGAGAAGCTGATGAAGAAGATGATGATTTCGATTCAGACTTTGAAGAGTTTTTTGAACAAGAGAACTCTTAGTTGAGATATTGAATCCACGGAGGAGTTAATGCCCGAAGAGACATTGACCGAACAGGACATCCGGAAAGCCTTCTCTGAAGGTAAGGTTGTCCAGGTGAAGATCCCCGGAGATTCTGGTGTGATCGATCAGCGACCTGGTTTCAAAGGGTCGGATCTGAACATCAAGTGGAACTCCGGAATGCGAACGCCGTTCTTCATGAACAAAGACACGGTCTTCACGATCAAGTAAAAGAAAAGGTTCCCGAAAGGGAACCTTTTTCATTTATGGTCTTCGAAGACCCATGGTTTGTAATCTTTTCATGGTATCGATCTTGGCTTGTTCTGCCGTCTTTTCAACGATCTTGTCAGGGTCAAAGATCTCGTGCCCCAAGAACTCATACTTTCGTAAGAGCTCACAGTTGGCAGCTAGAACGTCTGCACCGTCTTTTGCATGGATGCCAATCATGCTGGTCAACCAGTTCTCGTCACCTTCGTAGACCAAGTCGCCGTTCGTGTGGTCGATCTTCATCGTACCAGTCTTGTGTCCTGTGGCATCTTTTCTCTTAACCATCTGAAGACTTCTCATGTTGTTCTTGGCGTGGATGTTGTGTCCCATCTTGAACCGACCCGTCTCAACTAGACCGACAAAACCAATGTAAGGCTCAATGGTCTTGTCTACTGAGAGAAACTCAACCTCAAGACCGCGACGAAGAAGACTTTGTACAGCGGGTTCAGATTGGAACCGGTCGAAAGAGACTTTGCTGATGGTCAACATTCCCTCATCGATCAAGTCTGTGATGAAACATCTGATGGCGTCCAAGTTGATACGTCCACCAGCAGGCGTGATCATGATCAACATGTCGTTGATGTACACGTTCTCGTACAGATCTCCACCTGAAACCTCTGCTCCAGCTCGAATGGTCTTCATCTGTTTCTCAACATGAGAGACTCCAATAGCTGCAACGTCTCCAGAGATGGATTGGTCAACAGAAACCACACGAGGAAGGTGAGGGTTTCTCCAAAATCGATATCTATCCAAACTTCTGATGAAGAAGATGTCTTTCACTTGATTCCAGATCAACTTCTCAGGAGCATCCATAGAAGGAGCGGTCAAGTGTTTGTAGAAGGATCTAAGTTTTGGAACGAACACCCTATCCACCACACTTCCGTCGTAGAAGATCTTATCAGATGAACCAGCTGGGATACCAGCTTGGTCCTTTAGAGCCTCAAAGAGGTTTTCTTCAAAGGTAGCTTGATAGTCCTTTCTAGCTCCGTCCTTCTCTTGAAGGATCTTAGGAACCTTGATGACGTCAGGCATGTACTCAGGAACTGAGGCTCTGTCAATAACGATAGGTGGTTTACCTTTACCTCCGATGAACACGAAGAAGGCCTTGTCGTCTTTTACTTCTCCCTTTTCATCAAAGGTGTCTTCAGGAAAGTCTCTTTTGTTGAAGTGCCAACGAGAACCTCGGACGATGTAGTTCTCAGGGTTCTTAGGAGCATCATTGACGATCCAATCATCGATTGGATTCTCAAGGGAGTTAGGAGAGGAGTCTAGAACGAACCTACCAAAGTAGTTGCTCTTCATACGAGACTCAATACGAGATCTGAGCTTGGTGAAGAACTTGAAGACGAAGTCGTCAGACTTTCCGGCATCAGAGAAGAAGCTCAACTCGGTCATGTTTCCAACGGCGATAGTCTGTCCCAAGAGTCCGTTAGGGTTTGAGATCAACTTGAAGTTGGCACCGCCAGAGAACTGAAGAGCAGAGGTTGGAACTGCCGTTGTCCAGTAGATCTTATCGATGTTTCCCATTCTTGAGAAGTCTCGGTCCCTTTCAAGCATGGCATCTTTTGAGTGAACCTTCTCAAAGAACTCTGAGGCTTGGAGCATGTTGAGCATTGGTTCAAGAAGCAACTCAGAAGACTTCTTCAAAGAGGTTGCTGCGTAAACTTGGGTGTAAACGGTAGCTGGAGAATGGCCTAGGTATCTCCAAGGAGCTCTCATCATGGAGAAGTTCATCCCCAAGAAGAGGTTGACTAGAACTACCATGAAGGACTTACCGAAACCAATGTAAGGGTTCAGAACCAAAGTTCTGTAAGGCTTGAGAGGATCAAGGAACTCAATGAAAGCTTTTCTAACCCAAGGATAGATCGTGTTAGCAGTCTCTCCTAGGTATCGTGATGTCAAGAACTCTTCAGGCGTTGGTGGTTTATCTCTGAAGTTAACCCTCCAGCTGTTGGAGAGAAGATCCTGCTTCTCAGCGTTGGACATGTGAGGGTCTGTCAAGATGAAATCAAGAGCAGCTTTGATCTGAGGAAGGCTGATGCCTTTTACCTCTGGTCGTTCAAGTAGCGATGTGTCTCCAGCAAGGAGATCCTTGAGCATGAAGTCTAGTTCTTTCAAGACACTAGGATCAATGGAAGACAGAGGGGCGGAAGGAAGTGCATCCAATAAAGTAGGATGCGGATTGACCAAATTTATTGGTTCTCGTTCTACATTCATAATCACTTAGTAGCGCCACATTGAATAGTTATTTATTCAATAAAAAAATTCAATCTGTTTACTAGCTCCAAGCTGTACACTAATTATTTTACCCCATTTTAGAGGTTAAAAACCGTGTCTGACAGCAAAAAGGTAGGTCCAAATCGTTGGACCCGAAGGTTCTTTACAGCAGGAACCGCCGTGCTTGGATTCATTCTCATTCTGTTCACAGTCTTCTATGCTAAAACTGTGTCCTTGAAGGCTCAAGAAGAGGATTCTATCCTTAAACTTAGAAACCTTCAATTCAACTACGTTTCTGGTGTCTTAGCTGAAGAGTTAAGAGACGCTGACAAGTTCTCCAAGGAACTTACGTTGAACATCAGAAAGGACATTGTTTCTTACTACAGAGACCACCCTGGAAAAAGTTTGGCCTACGACTTGACCAACCTTAACCAGAACAACAACCCAGTTACCAACGCTATCGCTGATAACTTCAGGGGACAGTGGTTGAACAACATCGAGAACGACAACAACGATCCATGGTCTGCTATGTCTGGTGTTGGTATCATCTCTGACTTGAGTGTTAACTGTTCTGCAGCCGGAAGAACAAGAAGCTTTGACGAAGAGTACAAGCTTCATGCTGTTCCAGAGCTTGCTAAGAAAGCTGTTGCAAGGATTCTTGATCAAGATCCTACTCTTGCATCAGAAGGTAGATTAGATCACATCATTGGTTGGAGCTTCTTGAAGCCAGCCAAACCTGAGTATGTAGTTGAAGACTTCACTCTTAAGAACTTAAGAGAAAAGTTTGTAAAGTATGGAACCCTGGACACTCTAGCAAGTTATGAGTTCTTGGTTCCACAATATATCGATCAAGATCAAGACTTGGTCGGAGTCAGAACGGTCTCAAACCGAGGTCTCAGAGAGGCTAGAGTTCATCAGATCGTTATCGTTTCTGGATTTAATTTGGTAGATCAGTTTAAAGCTGTCGACGCACACCTCTACGCATACAACAACTTTGAAACTGACATCGCGACGATCAAAGATCATTATGACTTTGATATCTTCATGGAACAGATCTTCAGTTTCATCATCGCGGTTGTTTTCTTCATCTGTTTTGGTGCAGTTTACTCTTTGGAAGGTACGCTAGAAGACAAGCTTCGCTCATCTGACGAATAACTAATTTTTGCTTGAGGTGAGCAGTATGATAAATCTTGATAGTTTCCTACAGAGTTTTTTGTGCGTTATGTTCACCTTGGCTGGAATTGTCATTCGAGACTTTTTTCTAAAGTCTAGCAGAAAGAAACACTGGCGCCACAAGATGGTTCTTAGTTTTGTTCTAGGCCTTCTTCTTTTTTTCGGAAAGAGCTTGATGTTCCCTCAAGTTAAGGATGAGTTTGCCATAGCTTTTGTTGCTGTGCTCGTAGGTCTAATTGGAGATATGCTCTTCTTAACCTTCCTTAACAAACCTTTCAAGTTCTTTGAGTTGATGAAAGGGATGAAGGAGCTCTCGAAAGACGAAGATGAAAAGAAGAAATGACCCTTTTAGAAATAACAGAACCTGTCGTCACAGCAGCCACCACAACCAACACCGACGTTAACTCGGCTCTCACCTCTATCTGGAATGGGTTCAGTGCCCTTTACAATTCTAGTCCAGCCTTTCAAACCATCATTCTCGCGAGTTTTTGGGGTATAGTTCTACTCATCTTGTTAGGTGTTATCTCGAAAAAAGACAAGGATAAGAAAACAGCTTCTGGTCCAACAGATCCTAAGAACATCTACTGGAAGAACAAGAAAGACCTATACGACAAGCTAAGAAAGACCACAAGAGATTTTGGAAACTCTTATAGTACTTTGTTGAACTCTGAGTTTTACAGACGAGCTCTTGAGGTTGGGGTTCCATCCAAGTATCTCTTCTCGTGGGAAGAAGCAAAAGACTGGAACTCCTTTTTCTCTGCTCTTGGAACAAGGGTCTTGACCCAACTCTTTGATGATATCGAGAACAATGGCTTCGAGACCATAGCTGATGAAGAGGTTGAAAGTTTCCTGTCGCATAAGGTAGCTCTTCAACGAGGAAAGATCTACCAAGCTGTGACCGAAGAGTTTCAACAGGAGATCTTTCACAGAGGGCCTCAAGGCGACTTCTACTCAAGAACAAGGATCATGACTTACGGAGAGATCTCATTGATCATAGAGAAAGCCATGTCTTTTCTTGAACTTGAGGTCAGAAAGATCTATAAGACAGCCATCGACGAGGCCAAAAAGGTCCAAAGACTGATCGAAGAAGACTAAGCACTTTTTGATCATTTGACACTAATTGAACATCTTAAGGTAAGCGCTTTAGTCCTTAAGAAATCTTGGAAAATATGCCGAATATGCCAAACCTAAATGAAGAGGCCAATGGTGCTGGCCAAACGTCTCGACCCTTATATGTTGAGCAAAAACCAAGCAACTCCGTATGGTGTTGCATACACTTTCATCGTCCTCTAATCTTATAAGCGCAAAAGATCAAGACACAAGGGAAACTAATGAGTTTCAACGTAAAAGAATTTAAGGAGCGCGCAAAGGCCGCTGCTCTTAAGGAAGCTGCTGCCGCTGGCAGAGCTCCAGCACAGGCTCCTGCTCCTGCAGCAAAGCCTACTAACGACAAGATCGCTTCTCTCAAAGAAAAGATCCAGACCAAGCTCGCTGAGAAGAAGGCTGCTCAAGCCGCTGCACCAGCAGGAGATGCTGATCGACAAGCTAGACTCAAGGCTTTCAAGGAAAACTTGATTACTAAGAGGAGAGCCGCTAAGCTCCAAGAGAATCGTGTTGCAAGAAACACCGCAGCCAAGGAAACCGGACGCAACCTCAAGGAAGAGACTCTTCTTCTTAAGAAGAGAGTTCAGAACTTGAAGAACTGGTTCAAGGAGAACGAAGGAGTTCTCGGAGCCGGTGTAGATCCTTACGCAGCAGGAACCATCCCAGGTCAAGCTGTTCCAGGTCTAGAACCTTCCATGGATCCTAACGCTCCAGCTCAACCTCCTGTTCAGCTTCCTCCAGAAGTCGTTGCAGAGATTCAGAGCATCGCAACCGCAGCAGAGTCTTTGGCTCAGCTCGCCGGTATCGAACCTGCTACCAACCTCGGTGCAGAACCTGGTTCTGATGTTCCAGCAACCACTGCAGATGGAGAAGGCGGAGCTCTTCCTCAGGCACAACCTGGTGTAAACCCTGTTCTTGAGTCCATCAGGAAGAGAAAGATCGACTCTATCAAGGAGAAGCTTGCTGCTCGTAAGGCAGAGAGCCTCGCTGAGAAGAAGACCACTGAAGATGACGAGATCGCCGCTCTTCAGGAAAAGGCTGCAAAGCGCAGAGCTGCTCTTCAAGAGCTTCGTGCTAAGGTCATGGCAGAGTCTTTCAATGATCAAGAAGCAACTGATGACCTCGTTCAGGCTCTTGAGATCAACCCTTCTTACCCTTACCCTACCGCTCCAAAGTACACCGACCGCTCTGAAGTTCTTCCAACCGCAGGAACTAAGAGAGGCAACGAGACAGGTTCCTTTACCCCCGGTAAGAACACTCTCAAGCCTGGTCATGTCTGGAAGCCTGGCACCTTGAAGGTCTCTGGTTCTACCAAGGAACTTCAGATCCACAACCAATCCGCAGACGCTCCTGAGGGAACCGCTCTTCGTGAAGATGGTCAGTTGGATCCTGAGAACTGGGCAGATCGCCACGTTCTTAAGATGACTGAGAGCAAGGTTGACTTCCAAGCTCTTCTTAAGAAGGGACTTCTCGGTTAATCAATCGTTAGTCTGATGTTAAAACCTCCACCCTAGGGTGGAGGTTTTCTTTTTTCAAAGCACTAACTAAGAATAAGGAATCATTATGGGACAACTTCAGAGATTTAGAGAATCCTTCACCATGCAACAAGGTCAATTCGAAAGAATTCCTTTGACCGAAGCTCTCCAAGAAAAGTATCACATTCCTGAGACCGTCAAGAGACTTACTGAATCTACCAAATATCAAGAGGCTACGACTAGACTTGTTGAAAAGGCTTTCAAAGACCTTGAGGAATCAGGTACTTCAGTAGAACTTATCTCTAGATTACGAGAAGCTCTAAAAGTAACACTTCCTGAAAACAGGAACCTTTACAAGTTTCCAGTCTCAAAGTACGACAACCTAAACATCAACAAGCGCCGATACCCAAAGAAACTTTGGGAAAGAGTTATTCATGATCAAGAAGATCGTTGGAAAGGACTCTCAGGTCTTGCTGACCACCCATCTGACGATTCTGATGGAGAGTTCAAGAACTCATCTATCGTTTGGTTGGACATGGAGATCGACCCAAAAACTAACCTAGTTTGGGGTGTGGGTGTTTTTGTTGGTCCTTACGGAAGACTTGCACAAGAGATCATTGACGTTGGTGGACGTGTTGGATTCAGCTCTTCAGGTTTTGGAGAGCTTGGTTATGACGGTGAGACCGTTGATCCAGAGTCCTACATCATCGAGCGTGTTGCAGACCTAGTTCTAAACCCTTCTCAAGGTGTTTATGGTGCTTCTGACAACAACTTGAATGTAGAGTACTCGTCTCAGAAACCTGTTAAAGAAAATTCTACTAATTCTCTAGAAACCCTTTCTCGGGTGGAGGAAAAACACCGAATGTCTGAACAAACTAAACCTGCTATTAGCAAGATCGAGGAGAAGAAGTTCCGAAGAGACGTTGAGTCTCTCTTGAACGACGCTTCTAAGTTAGCCGACCCTCAGGTTCGTCTTGTAGAACTCACAGAGATCCTCGACGCCTTTGAGGAAGGAATTGCTCCTGATCTTAGAGAAAAGGTTGAGACCGAGATCTTAGCTGAGAAGCTCAAGATCGAGACCATGCTTCGTGAAACAAGCGAGACCCTTTCCGCTTTTGGAGCTACTAGCCCTGATGCTATCAAGGCCGGAGTTGCTCTTCTTGCCGAAGAGGTTAACCTAGTCGCTGCTGAGGCAAAAGACTGGGAGAAGATCGCTATTGCCCTAAGAGACAGCAACAAGTCTCTTAAGGAAGAGAACCAGAAGCTCTCTGCAGAGCTTTCTATCCGTCCTTCTGTTGATGCTTTCGGAAAACTCACTGAGAAGGTCAAGGTTCTTGAAGAACAAAAGCACAAGTTCGCTACTAAGTATCTTCAGGAAGCTGAAGAAGAGAACGAAACATCAGAAGAGATGGAAAAGAAGATGGAGTCTCTTAACAATGAGATCTCTGGTCTTAAGTCCAAGATTCTTGAGTTCGTCTCCCAAGAGAAGAAGTTCGCTTCTGCTCATGCTGCCGAGATCACCGAGTCCAAGAAAGAAGTTGAGTCAGCTAAGAAGTTGGCCGAGGAATCTAAGCTTGCTCTAGAAGAAGCCGAGACCACCATCGACCTTCAGGAACAACAGATCACCAGACTTCAGAACAGTCTCAAGGAAACTAGAGTCGCTGCTCAGAAGCTTGAGGAAGAATACGTAAACTTCCAGAATCAAGTTAAGCTTGAGAGTGCACCTCCTAAGATCGTTCCTCGCTTTGAGGAGAGAGTCAATGGACTCTTGAACTTCAGAGAGAACAACGGTGTTGAAGTTGAAGCTCTTTGGCAGACCTTGACCGATCGTCACGGTTCTGCTATTAAGCCTTTTGAGAAGAACATCAGAGGAGCCAAGACCATCAGAGAGGCTACCTCAGCTTACTACCGAGCACTTCCTGAGTTTGAAGAGAACAACATCGCTCTTCACGAAGCTGAACTTCCAGATTCTACCTCTGTTACCAGACAAGAAAGAGTTGAGATGTTCGAGCGCCAAGGTGTTAAGTTTGGTGGAAAGACCTTGATCGACAGAGTCCTTGAGAGAAAGGGCTACCAGTAATAGATAAAAGAGACAGCGCCCAAGTCGTCTCGAGCCTTCTCGTAAGAGAAGGCTTTTTTTTTGCTCTTAACTAATTACCTAAAGGAACAATGATGCAAAAGAAAGCTTCATCATTCGATGAACTCTGGGACAGGGTTTACTCACAGTACCAAGAAGACGCTGCCATAGAGCTCGGACACAACCCTCAAGCAAAACCTGGGGATGAAGAAGCTACCGCTTGGTTCAGAAACACGAAGAACGGGCAGTATGACATCCCAAGCTCTGAGAACTACATCAAGACCGTTGCCAATCAATTGAAGATGGGTCCAACCCCTTTGCCACAAGACTTTGTGGCCTTTCTTAACTCTGCTGTCAAGCAATTTGGTCCTCAGATGCCTGATGTCATTGTTTATGACCAGTTAGACCAAAAGACCATCAACAACATCAACTCAAGATTCCCTAATTTCTTCATCACAAGTGTCGTTCAGATCAAGGACCATAACACAGGAAAACCTGTTGGTGTTTGGGGAGTCTTCAAACCTTCTAGCAACGCTACCGCAGCTTATGACAACACTAGAGTCATGAAAAGACTTGACACCATGAAAGAAGCCGGAGGCCCTTTGAGCATTGGAAACAGCTTCTTAGGTTCACTCTATGGTGCAGCAGGAAACATGATCACCAAAGGTGTTGGAAAGCTCTTCAATAAAGACGCAAGCAAGCCAACCACTCCAGTCAGTCCTCAACCTCAACAAGTCTCTACTGCTCAACAAACCGACAACCCAGCTTCTCCTAACAGACCTGGTATCTCCGTCCAAGGTGTGACCGCTGGTCCTGAAGAGTACCAGAAGGTTGATCAACTTGTTCAAGCTTTGATCAAGACCTTTGGTTCTCAACCAAAGAAAGAAGACTTGTCCTCTGAAGCCAGAGAGTTCATCAAGGCTTATGGTCTTGAAAAGATGTTTGAAGCAGACCTTCGTTCTGGTCTTCAAAGTGTCCAGACCTTCTTAAGAACCCTTCAGGGAAAAGGAAGCTCTCAAAAGTGGGGACTTCAAGATTTCCAGAACCTCTCCACTCTTCTTGATGATCCAGATGTTCAAGCTCTTCTAAAACAAAAGAAGATCGTCTCAAACTTGAACAAAGCTGACTTCCAGATCTTGATTCAAACTGTTGAACAAAAGACCGGTAAAGATCAAGGCAACAAACAGAACCAAGCCATCAAAACAAGCTCAGACCCTAGAGTTGTGGCAGCTGGATACACGGATCTCTTCAAGAAACTCGCTATGGATCCAAAAGCCAAAGGTGAAGCCGTCAATCTTTGGAGAGCTAACCACCAATCTACAGATTTAACCACTTGGTCTGTTAATGACCTCAAGACAATCGACAACTTAGCTGCAACCTTCTTAGGTCCTAACATGGTGATCAACGCTAATCTAGTTAAGAACTCTGAGAACCCATCTTTGACTCTTGGTGGAAAACAAGTTCAATCAGCACCTGTTCCACAAGCAACTCCAGGAGCAAATAAAGCTACAGTTGATGCCATTACTAAATACATGAATACACATAAGATGATAGCTGCAGACAAAGAAGCCTTTTCTAGAGTTCTTAGATTGTTGAAATCTAATTAAAATAGAAGAGTTTTTATCTTTTTCGAAAGCTGCTACTAACTTATCAGGATTAGCGATACTAACTAAATCGTAAGCTAATAATTCGGCTTTATATGCCGAGAATTGATAATGGGATACCTTAAACTGCCCAACAACGGATCTGTCAACAACATATGGACAACGAGAATTGCCGGATGTGCTTCGAGTCACTTTTACTCAGACGTTTTTACAATACACGCAAAAGGAAAACATTATGTCAGGTGGAATCACCGGAAGAATGAACAGCGAATTGCGCGAAGCTATCACTGATAAGCTTTACCGCGATGAGCGCTCCTACCGCGACGACAAGCTCGTTGAAAAGTGGAACAGAATTCCCGAGGTAGGAAAGAATATTAAGAAGCTCGACGAAGGAACCGCAAGGCTCTTGGCTCGTCACTTGGAAAACCAAGCTCGCTTCATGGGTCGCTTGACTGAGGCCCAACTCTCTAGCGGATTCCAGGGTTTCTCCCCTGAGAACATGCTTCGTTTGGTTCGTTTGGCATACCCAAACACCATCAGAAACAAGCTCTTCACCGAGTTCGCAATGGAATCCGCAAAGGACTCCATCAAGTATATCCGCCCTGTCTACACCACCACCGCTAACGGTCAGAACTTGAACGATCGTACCTTCGGTGTTCCTGGTTGGTCAAACGCTGGCGATGCCTACGATCCTGCCGATCCTTGGAACCTTAACGGTTCGAACGACATCAACAACAGCGACTACCGCAGAGCAATGTACGAAACCAACGAAGATCGTTACACCAACCCAATGGCTAACGCTCTTGTTGCAACTTTCGACGGAACTCACACTTGGACCGTTTACGACTCTGTTAAGGCAGTTCAGACGTTCTCTGCCGTTACCGACACATCAGCTGTTGCTAACGTTGGTGGAACCACTCTAACCCTTAACACCACCGGAACTTGGGTCATCTATGGTACTCTTACCATCGGTACCACCCACGCCGCAGTCGGTTCTTCTGCCTTCTCTCTCGGCTACGTCGATGGATACGCTTCTCTCTTCACTGCAGCAGACAGCTATCCTCCTTCCGCCGGAACTGGTTGGCACCTTCAGGAGCAGAACGTCATCGCTACTCAGAACAAGACTGGCGCTGCTCTCTCCGTTAACGGATCTTGGATGATCAAGTCTGGATCCACTCTCACCATCACCGCAACCTCCCTCGTTGGTGTGTTCGCTCTCGGTGGTGCAGATGCCGCAAACGTCCGCGGTGGTTATGGCCGTTTTAACCCAGAAGGTGACTTCCAGGGTAACTTCCTTGGTGAAGTTGAGTTGATCATGACCGACTACTGGTTCAGACCACAGCCAACTACCATTGGTGTTACGTGGAGCCAGTTGACCGAGCTTGTTCTCGACACCTCCTTCGGAGTTGCCGCTGAGGAGCTCTTGGTTGACTACGCTGGCCAGGAAATCAAGAGATCTCTCGACGTTCGCGCCGTAAAGATCGCTTACCAAGCCGCCAAGATGAACCCAAGCTACTACACGATCACCTTTGATGCATCCTCTGGAAATAGCACGGACGACTCTTACCTCTCTACCGCTCAGACCTTCACTCAGGCTATCGCCCGTGTTGCAGACGTTCAATTGAACGATATCAACCGTGGTGGAGTTAGCCGAATGGTTGGTGGACCTGCAGCAATGACTTACCTCCGCATGGTCGGTGGTTTCTCTGCTAAGGGCCAGATGACCCCAGTCGGTGGTCACCAGATTGGAGAGCTTCAGGGCATTCCATTGTTCAAGGTTCCTTCTAACGTCATCCCTGATGACGAGATCCTTTGTGTTTGGAAGAACGACGAGAACGAGGCAGACGTTGCAGTTGCCTTCGGTACCTTGGTTCCTTTCTTCAGCACTGGTATCATCCAGAGGAAGAACTTCTACAAGGAAGCAGGTCTTTCGACCTACGGTGACTGGAACGTTCTAAACAGACGTTACCTTGGTCTTATCAAGATCACCGGTCTCCGCCAGCTCCAGAACTAATCTAGACTAGATTCTTAAGTCAAGAAAAACCCTCTCGAAAGAGAGGGTTTTTTATTTTATACTTAGACATAAGGAAAACTATATGACACACTACTTCAGCACAGAAGATCTAGAACGACTCATGATGAATCAGATCCAATACCAAAAGGATCTAGATGAAGAATTTAAGGTTCCTCTTCTTGACATTGGTTCAACTCTTGAACGTCACCTTCGAAGCATTGAGATCCCATCGGATAGAGTCAAGATCTTGGTGATGAACACCTCTGTTGAGAAGTTCACCATCAACAACACTGAGGTGATCATCCATGCAAAGCCGATCCCAACTCTGGAGTCAAAGGATCTCGAGTTCTTTCCAGAGCAAAAGAGATACATTGAAGAAAACATTCAAGACGTGTTTGATACTCTGACAGAGTTCGACTTCTTGGTCTTCGGTCTTTTCATCCCATATGTGTTGAATGGAACCATGACTTGGAACACTGACATCAATGAACAACCTAACGCTCTTAAGACCTCAGCCTTCTTGGGAGGTTACATGGTCTTAACCACAAAGACATCTCCTTACTCGTTGGATGCTTACTCCAAGGAATGGAGAAAGATGCTTGACAATAGTTAGGTTTATACTATGTTGATTAGGAGATCCTTATGATCGAAGTTCCAGAAACAGAACTCTATGGAATGTTTCAAAACCAACTTAAGTTCCAAGAAAGACTTCCTGAGACTAACACTTTTCTAAAGTTCCTTCCTCCGATCGATGTGGGAACTAAGATTAGAAAGGTCTTTGGAACTCTAAATGTTCCTGAGAATACTAAAATCATCTCTTTGGATACAGCCAAAGCTGCCTATTCTTACAAAAAAGATGCTCTAGATAAAGCTCTTTTCTTTCCAGAAGAAGGAGATTCTGTCTACTACTTCAGAGTTAGACCAATCTCCTTACTAGGTGAAGTTTACACCCATCCTTCAGATCAAGAAAGAGACTTTTTCTTAGATTTCAAGAACAATCTAGAAAACTTCATTAACGAGATCTCAAACAAAACAAATGATCCTTCTAAAAAGATAGTTCTAGGAATTCTAGTTCCATTCTTCCTTACTGGAGCTATTCAAAGAGAGAACTTCTTCAAGGACTCTCAATTGGCTCTGTATGGGGATTGGACCACTATTGATGTTCAGGTAAAATCAGATGATTGAAGAGACTTTGATAAAGGTGATCTCCCAATCTCAGCTTGATCAACTTTACGAGAACCAAAAAAACTATTACTACACCCTAAACGACCATCATCCTTTGGTAGATGCTCTCCCTCTCTATAAGGTCAAAGAAGCCTTGGAACAAGTCTTTCAAGGTCTCAATGTTCCAAATAATGTTGATTTTCATGTTGTAAGTAACCCAAACGGATTGAATGATCCAGGAGATTGGTACAACTATGATAGGTTTACCGATGAAGGAGAGAAGGTCTCAGTTCAATATTGGTTTAGACTTTATCCTGGAAAGGTCATAGTAGAGTTGACTCCATCGTTCTTAGATGATTACAAGAAAGAGTTTCAGAACTACATCAACAAGAACTTAGCAGAGATTAAGAGATGGCATCCTAGAAAAAAGATGGTCATGACGATTGCCATTTGGATTCCTTTCTGGTTTAACACTTCAAGTAGAAATGTGAACTTGTTCGGCGACCATCTCATTCATTAAGGAAAAAGTATGAAACTATCTTATGAACAAAAGATTCAAATCTTAATTGATAATCAACTAAAGTACATGAAAACTCTTAAAGACGAAGACAAGAAACGTTTTCCCTTTAAAGAAGAACATGTAGAAAAGATGGTAAGAACCATCTTCAAAGAAGATGGTGTGATCAATCAAATGTTTGATTGGACAACTTCTCCTGTAGGAGAACCATTAACCACAGATTACCTGGTAACATCTATGTCTGGTCCAGAAGATGGGATTCCAGAAGTTACTCTTGATATAAAAACCCATACGTTCACAAAGGGTCATCATTCTTATCTAGTAACATCGTCATCTAAACTTGACGAGATTAAAGAAAGTATGAAAATATGGGGAGAAGAAGTTCTTATTCAGATTGTAGCTGAAGCACTACGAAACAGTTTAGGGTCTCGTTTCATCAAAGAGATTCAAAAAATCATTGAGTTGAATCCTTATTACAAAAGCCTATTTGATATACCTTTCTCTATAGAAGAGACAGAGGGAAGATCGTTTGTTAAATCGGTAGACGTTTCATTCGTTCAAAATTATGTTCATGCTGAAGCAAGTATGTACAGACAACTCACTAGAGGTGGAGTTACTCATATTTTATCAGGTGTTTTAATGGATTCTTATTGGAGAGTCCACCAGCAATTTGATTGGAGATCTGCTACTCAACCAGTTTTTATTCATAGAACGGGATCTATCCAAGGAATCCAGATGTGGAGAGGCCCAAAACATCTTATTGAAGAAAGTTCTGGTTATTTTCTTTGGAAAAATCCAGATATAGAAGAAGATAAGCTAATGACTCTCGCTATTCAAACCCCTTTTATTTTAAGTAACAGATCAAACGATTTCTCTTCTAACGAGTTCTTCTTTGACGGAGACTTAGTAGTCTTTCAACCAGGATACGTAAGAGAGATTAAACTCTTAGGTTTGCCATCCATCTAACTATTAACTAATTTAACATGCCACTAAAACCTCGAATCGGTGTCCACTACGAAAGCATCAGGCCACAAGAAACCGCTGAGATGGCCATTCAACGACTTAAGATCAGACCTAAGGATTGGGTCATTCTTCCTATCATCAAACTTTCTGGATCTCAAAAGATCCTTCCACTTAAGTTCTCAGGTATCTCAGACTCGATGACTAAGATCGAAGGACCTGGTTTTATCATTGAAAAAATGTACGATCTTTTGACTAAATCCCAAATCTCTTAAGATATTGTAAGACGAGAGGTGAACATGATCGGAAAACTGATTGGTGGTGTGGTCCTCGTGATCATCGCTGCTATTCTGTTCTGGCTGATTTGGGGTCTTCTGACCCCCTGGATCGTCAATTCCATCCCCGCTGGGGAGTGGAAAGCTTTCATGGGTGTGGTGGTCACCATCGTCGTGGGTTGGTTTGGAGGAATCGTTCTTCCTCTGGTCCCCCTGATTGCTGGTATCGTCTTCATCTTCAAGTTCTTCGGTCAGGCTTTTGCCTTGGCCACCGGTTCGAACATCGGTAAGTATCGTTACCGTGGTCGTCCCTACCAGTAAGAACTTTCAGTTTTGTTAAAGATCCTCCCGAAAGGGAGGATTTTTTATTGTCTTCTAGATATACTACTGAGATATTGTAGCCATCATGGATGAACTTACTTGGGAACAGGTGAAAGACGGTAAGCACGAAGAGTGGAACGCCGTCCAGAAAGATCACGTTCAGGCTTACATCAAGAGACTCTCTGCTTTTCGTCTCGATGTGAAGTTTCGGAACCCGACCATTGAGGACTTTGAGTTCCTCGGTTCTTTGGGAGAAGCTAAGTCTTTGACCCGAGAAGAACTGGCTAAGGTCGAACCCATCTCAAAGTAGGAATAACATGGCCGAAGTTCACGCCGAGATTGAATATATCCATCCCACCGAAGGACACTCTGTCCACAGTGACATCTGTCCTCCTGATTGTGACTCTGAAGGACTTTCTGATCTTGAGTATCGGAAGTTTCTTCATGATTGTCTTGACGAGTGGTTGGACAAGTCCAAAGGCACTGGCATCTTCTACATCAAGAATGTCGATGCTAAGATTGATTTTTAACCTGTAAAGGAACTAGAAGAATGAGTCAGTATGTCAACGAAAACGTTGCCATTGAGTTTGCCCAGACGGGTACCTTGATTGGCAAGACCGAGCCTTCCAGGGAAACCAAGTGGACCTGGTGGGAAGTTTATACCAAGGACGACAGAATCGTCGCTTGTGTTGTCGATGAAGAGAACGGAATCATCTGCGGAGAAGAGATCTCCAGGCAGGAACTCCCTGGATACGTTGACGATATCGAGAATGCCCTAGAGACCCTCGTGGAGGCCTAACATGCCCGCAGTTCGATTTGAGTCCAATCTGGACGTCCTGAAAGGAAAGATAGGTGGAACCTTTGATCATTGGGAAGGAGAACTTCCTAAGGTTGGAGATCAACTAAGGATCACCACTCAGAAAGGAGAACTCAGATTCGAGATCTTGTCAAAGACATGGTTTCTTGGATCCTCTCCTACTTGTGTCTTTTACGTGAGTGTTCCTACCGATCTCTACAAGGAAGAAGGAACTTCTAAGATGAAGACTCTTCCTAAAGAATGGACTGACGTCTACTACAAGTAAGGAGATTCTATGGACTTCGGAAAGTACTTTCAGAGCATGTTGGACATCAATGCACAACGATGGAAGTTGGCTCTTACTCCTGAAGGGATCGTAATAGACATTGCCGCAATCCTTTTGATCGTAGGAATCACACTTTGGATCAAGTGGGATGACGTTCGAGATGTCTTCAGTACTCTTAAGAAGATGAGAGATCTTAAAAAGAAAAAGTAACAACATCATGAAAAAATTTATCTTCCTCGATATTGACGGAGTTCTCGCAACCACTTGGCACAAACGCCTTGAGGATGGAGAGCTCTGTTTCAATGAGGCACCAGTCAGAAACTTTAACGATCTTTGTACGGCGGTACCTGATGCAAAGATCATCATCACCTCAACATGGCGTCTTGGTAGAACTGTTGATGAGTTGAGAGCTATCTTCAAGTTTAGAGGTTTTCTTTATCCTGAGAGGATCATCGATAAAACTCTCAGATTCTTCTACAACTACGACCTCAGCGATGGAACCTCTGCATCTAAAGGAGTTCCTAGAGGTGTTGAGATCGCTCATTGGATGGATCATCATCTCATTGATGAGGATGAGATCTCCTACTTGATTCTTGATGACGACTCAGACATGATGCTCCGTCAAGGCAACCATTTCCTTCGAACCAATAGTTCTAGAGGTTTGACTTCGACAAACGTCAAAAGAGCGATTAAGATCCTAAATGGCTAGAACGATCCTCATCACCGGAAATTTTCCTATCTACAAAAACGGTCACAAGACTGGAAAGACTGAGTTCGTTGTCTCTCATGGAGTCAACGAAGAGACAGGAAGGAACGTGATTCTTCCCTGTGAACACCCTGCCATGCTCGGTGCAAAGTTCGACTCACAACTTCAAGAGTGGGTGTTGGAGAATTAATATGCAAAGTCTCTACGATTGGTTTGATCCCAGTCTTATTACTCATCTTCGTGCTTTACGGTATGCAGATGAACATGGCCATTTTCCTGAAGATTTCATCGTAAATGGTGTTGAGGTCGGGCCTACTGACATCATTGGTATCTACGCTAAGGTAGCTCAAGCTCACCTTACCGAGAAGCTTGGACCAAGGAAATAACCATGTTCAGATTTTCAAAACCAAAAGAAGCTCCTACTCGTCACGAAGTAGAAGAAGCCCAAGAACTTTACGACAAAGATCCTGAAGGTTTGGTCTTTTTCCGTAAACTCCAGTCCATGGAGCCACCCTACACTCTTAAGAGACACTTTGGATTTTTCTTCGGCGGAAACTCTTCCATCATGTACCAAGATACCCGAATTCATACTATGCAGGACTTGAGTGCTAAGGCAACAGTTCTCATAGCCAATGGTGCTTACAGAGAAGGTATGCTCCATCAATGGAATGAGACTCGAACCAAGGTTGATGAACTCATCTCTACTTTGAAGAAGACAGCTAAGAATCTCAAAGATGATACTTTGGTCTCAATGGCCGAAGGAATGGCCAACGAGATAATTGCCAAGACCATTGAAGAAGTGATCATTCAAGAGATCAAGAAACTTCGATCATGATGGCTCCTGTGTTTCCTTTTTTTATGTTCGCTGGACTCTTTTCTAAAAAGAAAGAAGAGACTAAGGTACCAGAGGTTCAAACTTATCCTGATCGATTCTTCGCTTTAGATCAATCAGAGACTGAAAGACTCATGAAGGATCATGAAAATGGAGATCCTCATATCTCTTTCCGGGTCTACAAGAATCTTCAATACTACCGAAAGTTGGTAGCTAATTACAACGAAAAGTACCAGATGTCAGTAGTCATTTCTCCTAACGAGATGAAGTTATTCAAGAAAGAAAGAGACGATGATCTAGAAGTACTCAGGGAGTACTCTCGTCAGATCATTGCTCATTTACGGGAAGAAGCTTTTACAGGATTTTATTGGAAAAAATGATGTCTAAAATTAAAACGTGTGATGAAAAAATTGTCTTTTGAACGATTTTTGCTCTTGTAGCAAGATCCAAATCTCTCCTCTTTATCTAGTTGTCATAGCAATCGGATTAGCTATAGGAATTGCTTTGATCAAGGTTTTTATATGAGATTCACTCAAGAATGGTTTAGAAACTCACCACAAGAAGAAGTCAAGCTATTGAATGGTGAGGAAGTTTGGGTCTGCGATTACAGATTCACCTCATTAGGCAACAAGCCTATTCGAGTCATTGTTCCGACTCTTTGTATCATCCACGTCAGTTTTTACGTGGACAAGTACTATCCTAGAGGAAACCCGATTCCTGTTGTAGAACTCAAGATCAAGAAGAACGGAAAAGATCTTAAGGTAGAAGACAACACAACGGCCTACAACAACTGGCTGAAGATCTTTAACGATGAACAAGAGTGCAGAGCTTTCTTCAGAGAACAAATGACCGAAAACCTTGATGACCTAGACGAGTGGGAAAAAGGTCAGATAGAAAGAGCTGCAGAACTCAGAGCTACAATGCACAAGCTCCTAAAGGAACACGGATGAGCAACAAATTTAAGAACGATTCACTTGGAACAAGGATGAAGGAGAACTATGAGAACAGATCAAAGATCTTTCTCCCTCGTAGAACCTACATCATCCTTCGTGTGGATGGCAAAGCTTTTCACACATACACGCGTGGTCTATTAAGGCCTTTCGACCAGGGTTTGGTCGAAGACATGGACGCTACGGCAATCTACCTTTGCAAGAACATCATGGGTGCTCAGTTCGCCTATGTACAGTCTGACGAGATCTCTATTCTTCTCACAGACTTTGACACCAACGAGACCCAATCTTGGTTTGACAACAATGTCCAGAAGCTTGCCTCAGTCTCTGCTTCTATGGCAACCTCAGCTTTCAACAAGGCCAGGATTTCAAGGTTCATGGCTACTACGACAGCAGTTCCTCTCGAGGATGCTGTGGACAAATTGACTTGGGCAGAGTTTGACTCTCGTGCCTTCCAGATCCCTCAGAAAGTTGAAGTAGAGAACTACTTCATCTGGCGTCAGCAGGATGCTACAAGAAACGCCATCTCCAGTGCTGCTCAATCTGTCTACTCCCACAAAGAACTTGAGGGAAAGTCTGGAGATGAGAAGCAAGAGATGATGTTTCAGAGAGGCATCAACTTCAACGACTATGATCCTAAGTACAAAAGAGGTCGTTTGATCGTTACAGAAACTTTTCCAAGTATCTCAGTTACATCAGGTGACATGGCAATTAGAACAAAATGGGTCTCCACGGCCGCTCCTATCTTCACTCAAGATAGAGATGATCTCTCTGATAGAATTCCAGAAAGTAGGTAAGACATGGAACGAGACACAGGTCCATTTAGGATCGAAGACGAAGAAGAACCAGACCTCGGACCAACCTCTGAGATTGAAGTAGTTGAAGGAGCTAGTTCTTCTGCTGAAGATAGCGAAGATTACTCCCCAAATGTCAAGATCTTCATTGACAAGGACTACTCTGGAGCCCTTTGGGTTCCTGAGAGAGATCTTCTTGAGAACATGAGTGTGGACCAGTTGGTTCTTTATTGGAGTGATCCTTATGCTCCTATCGAAGTTCCTGCTCATGTGGTAGCTCAGCTTAAAGCCAAGGCTCACAGCCAGCTAGGATACTTGAACAAGAAACGAAGGTAAGAACATGAGCTGTTTAGTTTGTGGCCAAAATGCGTTTGATAGGATTGACATCACTATCCCTGGAGTTCCCAGAGTATATTTGAAATCCTCTAGAGGAGAAGTTGATCTTTCATTTTGCACGATCTGCGGAACTGTCAAAGCTGACGTGCCCTTCCCATCTACAACTAGAGCTGCTTTGTTAGAAGATAGATATAAAAAGATCTTAGAAAGAAACAGTGGTTTGTCCACAGATCCTTGAGATATTGTAGTCAACTCAAGGAGGTTTCATCATGCCCGCTATTTCGGATATGGTCGAGAAGTACAAGGAACGAGTGATCGTTCTGGAACGGAAGATCTCGAACGCTGGTTACGGTGGATCCTCTGACTACACGTCGGAGACTGAACGTGAGACCTTGATTGAGGTCATCAATGATCTCGAGGCCATGTCTGGTCTCGAAAGAACCATCTTCCCTGAACCCTTCAAGGAAGGTTGGCACGGAATGATTGGAGGTCCGAACTAAATGGACGACACTGCTAAGGCATTTTCAGGACTTGCGATTCTTCTTCTGCTCATCTTGTGGTGTTGTGGAAGTTGCATCGGGACGGTCAGCAATCAGGCTGACATGACCGCTACTGTTATCAAAGCAGAACGGATTAACAATAGGTCCAACAACGGATCTCGTTACTTGGTCTTTACCAAGGACGTGAAGAGTCTGAGCGGAGACAGCTCTGCAACTGAAGAGGTCTTCGAAGACACCGATGAGTGGGTCTTCGGAAAGTTCAACTCTTCGGATCTGTACGGAAGCCTGACTCCCGGTACTCGTTATCAGTTCCACGTGTCTGGTGTTCGTAACCAGATGTTCTCGTGGTATCGCAACATCATCAAAGCTGAAGAGGTGAAGTAACATGTCCAAGACTCCTGCTGAACAACTTTCCATTGCGATCTCGATCGCTTCGAAGGGCCATGAAGGGGTCTTGGATAAGGGCGGCTCGCCCTACATCCTTCATCCTCTTCACGTGATGAACGCTGTTGCCCATCTTGGCTATCTGTGCATGGCTGCTGGTGTTCTTCATGACACTATTGAAGACACTGACACCACTGCTCAGAATCTGCGTGACGCTGGTCTCGAAGAGAACGTGGTCATGACTGTCTTGGCCGTCTCTCGCCCTAATGGAGTTCTCTATGATGACTTCATCAAGGCGATTGGAGCTACCCCCGGTATCGTAGGAACTTGGGCTCGGGCCATCAAGTTGGCTGACATCGAACACAACTCTACCGTCACTCGCCTCAAGGGTGTGGCTAAGAAGGACTTCGATCGTCTTCAGAAGTATGTCTATGCATACCAGTATCTGAAGGAAGTGTAAGATGAGTTTCAACTCTGTGGTTACTGCTGTTACTCCTACCTCTCCTCTCAACAAGAAGAACAAGACCAACTTTGGTTTGGAATTCTGGAAGAAGCTAGCTTCCAAACAGAAGGAAGCAGATCCTGAACGTCACGAATCCAAAGAATACCTTCAGCAACACACCGAAGGATGGGAGGATCTCTAATGAGTAAAGGTACTCTTTTCATCCAAGGTAGTGTTGGCCAGGTCTCTGATGCTGATAAGGCTTGGGACCTCGTGGTCAAGGCTGGCGAAGAGAAGATGGATTTAGCTGATCGTCTTATTGGCTACAAAGAAAAGTCCATCATGTATGGCTTTGCTTTGAAAGAGATCCGTAAGCTCATCGCTGGTAAGAAAGATACTACCTCGATGGCCATCCGAAAGATCATCCTAGAAATTCAATCATGAGTTCTGCTACTATTGACGTAGATCCTAAAGATTTGAAAGTCATGAACTCTCATGGCTATGACAACGTTTTCTTCTGGGATGAAATTCCTTGTACGTGCGACGCCTGTCGACATGTGGTCTCACGTAAGACTCTTGTGAGATCCCAAGAACAAGGGGTCTTTCTTTTGATCCACCCTACGAAGTACAGTGAGTACAGCACCATTGTGAACTCCATCTTTCTCAACAGAGTTTTCACTGGAAATGAGATCTGGTTAAGATCTGAGTGCAAACGATATGGGATCAAGATCCTCAAAGAGATTCGACTATGACAAACAAAAAGAAAAGTATCAAAGATCAAATGAATGATTTGATTTTATCAGACTCTAACACCATTCAAGGAAAGTTCAAGATCATCAAAAGCATCAATTGGGATAAATTCCAAGATCATCTTCGACTTGGAATCTTTATCTTTTTGGGAGTTTGGTGTGTCTTTTCTTTTGTCTGGTGGTGCTTTCACATTCATGGTTGGGGACAAGACCGATCCTTCTTTGGGTTTGCTTGGGCCATTACAGTCAGCATGGAAGGCGTAATAGCTGGAATTGGAGCATTCGTTCTTTTTGTCATGTTTGTTCTGTGGCTATTTAAGGTAAACAAATGAAGATTGCAGAAGCCCGTGAAAAAGTCAAAGATCTCATCTGGAACCAAGCTAATGTCTATGGTGACCAGATCATGAGTCGAGATACTCTCGACGCCATTCGTGCTGTTTTGAAAGACAGCCAGAGAAACGCAAAGAAGACTCCCAAGATTGTCAAGACTCCTAATTTCATGGTAGGTCTTCCTAAGTTTGAAGGAAAGATCGGTGAAGAGATTCCTGTAAAGTTTGGAAACAAAGTTTACAAGACTAGAATCGACCACATGGGAACTCAAAGATTTCTCCCCATCCCCGGCTACGAAAAGTACGCTGAAGACTTCATGATCGATGGTGGACCTAACGAGTGGATAGCCCGTATGTACAAGGGAGAACTTACTAGTCAGGAAGTTTTCAATCGTAGAATCGGTGGTTATAGTATCAGTGGTTTCTGTGATTGCTACCCTAGCTACCAGTGCATCAATCCTCTTTGGGAGACCTGAAGTTCAATGAGAATCAAACCTCCTGTTCCAGACCCTTACGAACACATTCATGGAAAGTTCGTCCCCTTCTTCTACAGAACTTGTTTAGATTGTAAAGACAAGGTTAAGGGAGAACCTGTGTGGCAGGTTATCATCCATGAGTTCCACGGTTTCGAAGATCCTCGTGTACCAAAGACAAAGTACATTTGCTTTCAATGTGCTCCTGACATTGCCAAAGCTAATAAAATAAGAAAGGAACATAGCAGATGAAAGATCTTATCGAAGCTCTCCAGATTTTCCTAAAGTACAGTGATACAGACTACCCAACTAACTGTACTCATGATTGTCTTTATGTCGATGTGGATCCTGAACTTGTATCAGATGAAGACAAAGTTCATCTTAGCGAACTAAGCTTTGATCCTGATGAGGATAGTCCAGGATTTTACTCTTATCGTTTTGGGTCTTGCTAAATGACTTTAGTTTGGAAGGACCTAGGTCCCATCGATGATCGTAAACCTAACGCTGTAGATCGTTGGGATGCTACTAAGGTTTATACTCTTGGTAACATCGTAAACTATCAAGCTCACTTCTACAAAGTAAAGTACTTTATGGAAGGAGAGGAAGAACCTCCTGAAGCTACAGTTGTCCAAGTAGGTCTTCCTCCTGGAACTAAGATAGAGAAAGGTCCTCTTCTTGGACTATTAGAGAAGATGAGAGCCGAGGCCATGAACTCCTTAACTTCGAGTTCCAAAGTGCTAGAACGTCTCACTTCTACCAATCTCAACTTTCCTAGACTTGGTGCGATCAACGACATAATGATTGAACGAAGTAATGTCTTGGAAAGAATCAGAACCATCGATGAGATTGTCATCGAGGCACAATACTTAGGATTGATCAAAATATGAAAGCACTAGATCAAAATTCAGAAGAACTTAATCCTGGAGACAGGATCGCTTGGGCCTCTCAGCATGGTCACACTTGCTATCTCAAGATTGGCAAGATCATCTCTGTCGAGATGAAGAAGGTTAATGAGTGGTCTGATCGGGTCAAGTGCGTGATCAAGGCCGAGACCACAATGGTTGAACCTTGGACCTGGAATGGTCAAGACCAACGTAAGACTTACGTTGGAAGAGTGGAGAGCACTCGACTTATTTCTGACGATAGCTCAGACTATTACTTTGCACAGGCGGTGAAACTATGAAGAAGATTCTCTTAGCTCTTGCTGTCTTTCTTTTGGTCTCTTTTCAAGCTACGGCTTCTATTGCTCCGCCTGAGAAGTTGACCAATCCAAACCCAGATCCACAAACAGAAGCTCCTGAACCTCAAGTTCAAGGAGAAGATGATCAACAAGTTCCGGATGACGGAATAGAAGATCTTGTGGTTATCTGGGCAGAGAAGCTTGAAGATCTTAAGGACATGGTCCATGAGTTCTTCGACAAAGGTTATGTCGCTATCGACACGATAAAAGAAGCCATGATGGCTGAACGAGACGAGAATGGCAATATGACAGGAAACGTTCTGTACGTGTACATTCAAAAGATGGTGAAGTTCAAGACTCCACCTCAAACCCCTCCTGAGGTAGATTAAGATGGATCCTTCTGAAAAGTTCATCGATGAGTTCAAGTCTAATGCTCAAGACATCGTAAGGAAGTGGCTTCCTGGCCAGAGCTATGGTTACAACGAAGTTGTCATTGAACTCGAAGAGATCCTTAGGATCACTATCGACAACATCGCTGGAGTTTGGCGCGTTGAAGATGACACCATCAAGTCAAAGCGTCGTGATATGGTCAAGATTCTTGCTCACTACTCTCAAAGAGATATGGACGTTGGTTTCTTTAACCAAGGACCACATGAATTGGCTAGAAAGGCCAAAGCTCTTGTAGATGAAGTGTACAAGATCACCGACCAAAAGTCTAAGCTAACTTAACTCAGTTTACAAATTCTAACTAAGTTAAGATGAGATTTACTATGAAAAAGCTATTCATCACAGTGATGATCTCTCTTTTCTTGTGGGGTTGTACGGTAACCAAGACCGTTGAGGTCTCTCCTACACCTACACCAGATCCTATCGCAGTACAACCTCCAACTTTCATTCCTCAAACCATCGAGATGCCCTTGGAGTTTCAACTTCCCATGAAGGACCCTATCGTTACAAGCCGTTTTGGATATCGAAATGACTTGAAGAAAGGTCCAATGGGTGGTGGAGACTCTATTCACATGGGACTCGACATGATCCCGAAGAATAGAAAGTTGATCCATGCTCCTATCTTGGCAGCAGCGGATGGAGAGGTTGTTATTGTTTATCCTCCTCCGAGCAAGAAGTTCAAAGGTCATGTCGTTTTTGGTGGTTGTATTCAGATCAAGAGTGACTCCGGCTGGAGAACCAAGTCTGGAAAGATCATTTGGGCGTACACCTTGTACGGACACATGAGTGATGTTTGGATGACAGAAGGCACCATGGTCAAAGCTGGTCAAGTCATAGGTCTGATGGGAAACACAGGACAAGCTGAAGGCTATCACCTCCACTTCGAGGTCTCATTTGACCCTGAAGACTTTCTTCCAGAGCTTGATGCTCTTCCTACTCTACGAAAGGCTCAAGACTAACATGTCAGACGAAAAGAAAGTCTACGAAGAAAAGAGAGTTTACATCTACGTCCAAGAACCTGGTCAATATTGCATGAGATGCCCAGAGTGTCATGAAGAACATGATCTTCTTTGGTCGGAGTTCAAGAGCTCTATCTGGTGTAACAAGTGCCAGAAGGATCAGTATCTTCCATTGGACTCTACAGATAGTGGAGTCTTCTCTGGTCCGATCATGCTTCATACCTCTGAGCTCTTAGGCATGCGATTTGATCGTCTCTACATTGAACAAGACAAGATCCTTGTTCAAGAGGTCTACATCGACATGACAGACTCAGAGGATGAGATCGTAGAGAAGATCAAGAAGGGAGAGATCGAACTTCTTGATGGACCACAGTACCTTGAGTACTTGGACAAACGAAGAAAACATCTTGAGAGCCAAATGTCTACTGGACTGAAGGCTGAGATCAAGGATACTAGGGAACAACAAAATGACACCGATGATTCAAAAGTTGATTGAGAAAAGAGATCGTCAACTCCAACAAAAGAAAGACAAAGATAAGAAAGACAAGCAAAAGGGAACCATCAAGGTTATCAAGATGATTGAGAAGATCATCCGAAAAGGACGATTTCCACTACCTGATTGGAACCCAAATTACTTGGGTGGGTTCGATCTTTCTAATCTTCCTAAGTTTAGTTTGAAGAAGGTTCAGGAAAAGTTTCCTGATCTTAATCTTTCATGGAACTCTAATGAGACTAGTAGTGACGAGTATTCTTTAGACATCTATTTGAAGAGAGTCTAAATGAAAAAACCAAAAGAACAAAAACCTAAAGTTGAAGTTGAAGAACATGTAACTGGATCCGTGTTCTCTTTCCAGTTACCAGACTCTTTCTATGAGTCTGAGATCTACAAGAACAACTCTGGTGGTACAATGACCACAGAACAGTGTCAAAGAGCCAGAGAGAACTATCGTTGGTAACATGAAAAAACTTTATCACAGAATCAAAAAAGTCTATGGTGTTTTTCCCAAGTATGATCTTCACACCTTTCAATTTGAAGGTTCAGAAACTACTATTTTTTTCAGAGTAGTTTCTGATAGTCCTAGAGTCAATGGAATTTTCACTTTCTTAGATTTTCTCCAAAAGAATGGAGATCTTTTGGTGATTGAAGAGATCACCAAGAAAAAGTTCAAACCTCTTCCTGATCATCTTTGCGATGGTTGTGGGGAAGAACGAAAATATCACCATGCTGGAACTTTGTGTAGTGATAACAACGGTGGTTTCACTCTTAAAGAAGAAGATATGATATGAGTGGTCCAGCTCCAAAGCATGGACAACCTACCCACCATGAAGCTGTTCATCACGTTTATCTTACTGTAGAACAGATGGAGAAGATGACAACTCAACGTCTTCTAGCTTACTTCAAGAAACACTTGATGCATGATCCATTCTATCCTTCCAGTGAAAAAGAAAAACATGACGAGTGGGAGATGGTTAGAGCTAAAGCTCAAAGTATACTATCAAGTAGAGAACATGTTCCTTCTAAGAGGGAACTCCAAAAGAGAAAGAAATGACACGATACGTTTTAGGTTTTCTTTTTGATGACGAAAAGAACACGGTCGTCTTGATCAAGAAAAACAAGCCTGTTTGGCAAAAAGGTCTCTTGAACGGTGTTGGTGGGAAGATCGAAGAAGGTGAACTTCCTATAGTCGCTATGGTAAGAGAGTTTGAAGAGGAAACGTCTGTGAAAACAGACAACCTTGATTGGAAGCACTTTGCTGGTGTTGAAGGCGAAGGTTACTCCATCGCTTGTTTCTACACCATCAGTTCTGACTACATGAAAAACGTCAAGACCATGGAAGAAGAAGTGATCGAGATTCGTAGGATTCGAGATCTTCAAGATCTTCCTATAGTCTCCAATCTTCTTTGGTTGGTTCACCTTGCAAAAGATGAAAACAATGGTAACCATCCTACTGTTCAAGTAAAGTACTAAATGACTGTTATTCTTCTGTGTGTACTAATTGTACATGAGAAGAACCTATAGAATAGAAAAGTCTTTAGATATTGAGGAGTTCATTAGAATAACTAATGAATCGTTAACCATGAAACAAGCTGCTGTGAAACTTGGTCTTCATTTTAATAGTTTCAGAAGAATAGCAGTAAAGTATGGAGTTTATCGACCTAATCGTGGAGGCAAAGGAACCCATAAGCATAAAGAAAATGGGACTACACCTCTTACTGAAATTTTGGAAGGAAACCATCCATCATATCAAACGTTTAGATTAAAACTTAGATTAATTTCAGAAGGAATTTTTATTCCAGAATGTTCTGAATGCAAAAATACTCAATGGAATAAAAAAGAAATTCCTTTAGAGTTAGATCACATAGATGGAAATTCTTCTAACCATCTTTTAGACAACTTACGATTGTTATGTCCAAATTGTCATGCACAAACTGAGACGTATAGAGGAAAAAACAAAAAGTTTTGAGATATTACTCAAGCAAGTGAGCGGGAGTGGAGAAATGGTGAGACTCAGCGGACTTATGAATGCATTCTAACTAGTGCATTGAATAAATCCGCTGCTTAAGAGGCGTGCCGGTTCGAGTCCGGTCTCCCGCAGAAGTTGGACCGTAGAGTTCAACGATTTCCCAAAGAGGAGGATAACCAATGAGTTATCTCACTGCTACTACTCAGGACATTCAGGACGTCGCTAAGACCCTGATTTATGCCACTGACAAGACCACGTCCCGCGACATTCTGGAGAAGATGCGCGCCGACAATTACTGGATCAACCAGACCGAGGTCGCTGCTGCGCTTCGTGATCTTCTGGCCACGGATCCTTCCTACGTTCGGACCTTTCAGCCCGATGCCTCGGTTCCTACCGGTGGCTACTTCATCTACGGCCTTGCGAGCGTGATCAAGACCACGGCCTCTGCCCCTGTCTACCCTGCGAAGGTGAAGAAGGTTCAGACTGTTGGTGACTACGAAGCTCGTGACAAGAACGATCCCAACTGGACCCTCGTTCGTTACGACAACGTCACCGAGAACCAGGCCAAGCATCTCTTCTCCGAAGAGTACGGCGTCGCCTACACTGACGTTCGCGTCAAGAAGGCTGTCTAAGAAAAAAGTTTCTCTTGAAAAGAGAGGCTGAGATATTGTATACGTAATGACCTAGAGCTTGAGCATAGGTTAAGCCAAACGGTAAAGTAAAGGCCGCCAAATAGCAAAAGGGAGGGTTTCTATCTTCTAAAGATCTAAACCACTATATTTTGTTTTTTTAATAGATTGTTTTTCGAAAAGGGAACCTGTTGGTTCCCTTTTCCTTTTTGTGAAGAGAATGAGATATTGTAGACAACTTATAGTTCATGGAGACTACAGATGGCCCGTATTGAAAAGCTGATCATGGTGACCGGTGAAGAGAATCACAACAAGGTCTATGAGCTGATCGACAACGAGAACGGTACTTGTACCGCCAAGTGGGGTCGGGTTGGCGCTGCTCTTCAGGAGTGCAACTACCCCATCAGCGAGTTTGAAAAGAAGCTCAAGGAAAAGGTCAAGAAGGGCTATCGCGTGATCACCGATCTTCTGTCTGTCGAGAAAAGTGATGGTAAGACCACCACTACGGACGACGAAGAGGTAAAGATCCAGAACATGTCCCGTGAGGCCATGGAGTTGATCAACTTCCTCCAGAGTTGTGCTAAGGGCATCGTCAAGCAGAACTACACCGTCAAAGTTGCCGACGTTACTCAGAAGCAGATCGACGCTGCTCAGGCCATCCTGGACGGACTGGTTGCTCTGTCCAACCAGAACTGGTCTCGTGAAGAGGCCAACAAGATCCTTTTGGATCTTTACAACACCATCCCCCGGAAGATGAGCAACACCAAGAACTTCCTCATCCAGATCGACAACATCACGAAGAAGCGCCTTCAGGAGTTGATCTCCAGTGAAGCCGATCTTCTTGACGTTATGCGCGGTCAGGTTCAGACCACGAACGTTGCTCCCAAGTCTTCCACTGGCGAAGTCAAGTTGGATATTGAGATTCGTCTCGCTACTCCCGATGAGATCGATGAGATCTCCAAGAAGACTGACTTTGATGTTCGTAGTGCTGCAAGGATCTATCGGGTGGAGAACACCAAGACCAAGAATCGCTACGAAAGTATCAACAAGCAGAATGAACAGCTTCTCTACCACGGTTCTCGCAGCCAGAACTGGTGGTCGATCATCAACGGCGGTTTGAAGATTCGTCCGACCAACGCCGTTCACACTGGCTCGATGTTCTCCGATGGTATCTACGCTGCTGACAAAGCTCAGAAGTCTCTCGGTTACACCGACGGTGGTTATTGGACTGGTAGCAGTGGTTCCTCGAAGAGGTTCCTCGGCATCTACAGTTTCAACCTCGGTCGTCAGTGGGATCTGTTCGCTGGTGGTCAGCGTCATGCCAGCTGGATGATGCAGCTCAACCTGAAGAAGATCAACGACAAGGGTTTTGACTCTCTGTTCGCTAAGGGTGGAGCAGATCTTCGCAACAATGAGATGATCGTGTTCGAAGAGGCTCGCTGCACCATCAAGTATCTGATCGAGATGCGTTAACCATGTCAAAGTTTGAGATCTCCATCGAAGCTGGTCTCCTTATGAAAGGTCAGGTTAGACGTCTCCTTGAAAAAACCAAGAGAGATCTTCTTTGGAACAATCCTCAAGCTTACGTTGAGATCTACGAAGAATCATACTTTCTTGAATCTGAATTTACCTTCAGGGTCAAGAACATCAACGAAGTCGAACGTCTTGCTCTTCTGAAGTATTTTCAGAAGATCGACCAGGAGACCTTATGAGAACTTCTTGGCAAAGAGGCTACGATGCCTATTGGGACTATCCTGAGATGGTTCCTGATTTGAGCTCTCCTAGAGAGTTCAGAATGGGCTGGTGGGCAGCCTACGACGATGATCATGATTGGGGAGTTTGGTATGCCTACTGAAAAGATCTCTCATTTCCTTGTCTTCCACCAAGAAGACGAACACTTCGGTATCTATGGAGTGTTTAACTCCATGGAAGACATCTTCGTCTCCATCAACAAAGAATCTCCGATGACCAAAGTTCGTTTGATCCACATGGGCCGAATCCATGAGATGGAAGGTACCGAGATCGTTGATGAGATCTACATCGACGAGGTGAAAGAGTTCATCGATGTTGGTCTTGAAGAACTCACCATTGCTCAAGAGAATGGGATGGAGGAGATCTGATGATCAAGATTGAGATTGAAGGTTACGAACCTAACTCGGTTGAGTTCCTTCGTAAGGAACATGGTCTCTACCATCATCTGAGAGATCTTTTCAACAAAGGTGAGCTCACCATTTGGGAGATGAACACGGTCGACAAGATCATGAATGGTCATCTCAGAGACATCAAGAGAGGCCTCATTGAAAGAGGTCTCATGACCGAAAAAGAAGTAGAAAAGGTTTAACCATGCCTCTTGTTTTTGTTTACGTTCCGATCTTTCCTCATCCAATGTATCGAAGTGGAGGTGGAGGCGATCCTAGGATCGTATTTGTTTGCCTTGGAGCTATTCTTCTTTCTGTTGTACTTTGTCTTTTGGCCAAATGGGCCTTTGACACGTACGAAAAAATGAAAGACAACAGAAAGTTCCGAAGGTTCTCTCCTCCTAAAAGGAACAACAAGAGAGTTCCTAGAAAGTGGTTGAGTTAAGGAAGTTTTGAAATGAGTCTTTTTCTTTCAGACAGTCGATCATCTTTTGATGAAAATTCTCCTGTCCAAGCCAACACCTACTCTCCCCGCCTTGGAAAGAAACTTAGCGGAAAGGTTCATGTTGGAAACCTGGAGATTGACAACAGCGATTTTTGCGAGTTGGTCCTTTACTTTTTGACCAACACAGACCTTGATCCTGAACATGATTCCAGAGAGTCTCTTTTGAAGACTCTCAAAGAGTTGAATATCACGGAACACGGCTACAATCAGGGCTATCGAAGGATCATCTGGAACCCAACCAACGATCCTAACGCCGGTAAATGGGTCGACAACGAGAACCAGTAGTATACTATGACCATGGAATTTTACGAAGCAAACTACCAAATCCAGATGGACCCAGTGTTCCTAGAGAACATCAAATGGGGAAAGCCCAGGTCTGGTCACGATGAAGGAACCATTCACGCTCACATCGACGAACTTTGTCGAAACCTTGAGAAAGTAGAGAAGATCTCTGATCTGGAGAAGAACAAGCTTCTCTTCATGATCCTTGTTCACGACACTTTTAAGAAGGATGCCACTCCGGACTCTGCGATTGAGGATCCTAACTCTCATGCCTCTTTGGCTGTCCAGTACGCCAAGAAGTTCACAGATGACAAGGATGTTTTGACGATCCTTCAGTACCACGATCTGAACTTCTCTTTGTCCAAGTCTTTCCAGAAGACAGGCTCCTACAACGTAGGAAGGCTCTACAACCTTATTGGAAAGTTAACAGATGATGGAGTCAAGCTTCTTATCATCTTCACCTACATTGATGGGTGGACCAAAGGTAAGGACCATAGCAAACTTCCTTGGTTCAAGGATGAGATCCTGAACAAGAGGGCCATTCACTGGTCAGAACAATGGATCGAACAATTTAAGGACTAACAATGAAAACTGTAGCAGAATATACGAAGATTCGATTTAAGAACCCAATGGTTCCAGCATACGGAGACGTCATCTCTGTAGTCTTGTCAGATGCTAAGAACATCGCCATCGCTGACGGTAAACGAGAGGTCAGCAACAACGATCTTCTTGTTGCTGCTAGGAAGTATCTCATTGATCTCTATGAGACTTGCCTCTCTATCTCTGTTGCCACTGGTCATCACGGAGCTCTTGGTCCTTCTGTTCCTGATGAACTAAAGTCCAAGATCGCAGTTGCCTATCATGTGTTCTTTCCTGACGTGAAGACGCCTGACGAGACCAACAAACTTGTGGAGTCTTACATGGCCTCCAATGGTCTCTCTTATGAGATCAAGAATCTCAACCAGATCAAGAACGCTTTTGCTCTTGATGAAACCCTAGACTGGGTGGCCTTTAGACTTTGGACTAGCGCTAACCTCGCTATCCCTGAAAAGAAAGACAAAAAGAAAAAGGAATAAAGTATGGAAGTTAAGATCAAGCTCCTAGACGGTACAGACGTTACCTACGCTATCCCCGACGAAGGAAAGGGAACCCCAAATTGTCAAGGTATCTGTGTGATCCTCACACCTGATGACAAGAAGAACATTGAGGCCATGCCTGCCGAATCAAGGAAGTATCTTCTGTTTGACAATGAGAAGATGACCGAAGATGAAGCAAGAACTTTCATCGGTTCTGCCGGCTTCACAGAACTCGTATGACACATCTTGTCTGCCCAGCATGTGAAGCACTAGTAGAAGAAAAAGATTGGATTAAGGTTGAGATCAAAAATGCTCAGTATGAAAATTATAGTGACGTAGGTCCTATAGTTGCATGTCCAATCTGTGGGAGTATCAAACTAAAGTTCCTCCCAGATAGGAAACAGAAATGAGTGACGCAGTAGAAAAGAAAGAACCCACGTATGATGAGATCGTCAAAAGCGCTAAAGAGTACTTTGAAGAACTCAAAGCCAAGATCAAGGTCTCTAACGATGAGCTTCTTGACCAGATCTCCACAAACTCAGCTCAGCTCTTTGCTCAGCTAGAGAGAACTGGACAGATTCAGGCCATGAAGAAACTTGTGGCTCACATTGCCTTGATTGAAAAGGAACACGAGATCATCAAGTCTGGGATCAACACCTTTGTGACCACAGATGAGATCAAAGAGTTCATTGACAAGGTTGATGGACGTGTGGTGAATCTCATTGAGCTGCATAAGTATGAGCGTGAGGTTCCTGAGAACGTGATCCAGAAGTACGAGAAGGTCAAACATCTTTTCACCACCTTCTTCGTTCTTTTCACTGACTACACAAAAGAACACGCCAAAAAGATCGCCAAGGAAAGAGATCCTATTCTCTTTGGTATGCTTCAAGACGCTGGAACCAAGGCCACGACTCAGCGTATGTATGTGATCGGTGACTGGGAAGATGAGTATTGTGATCTTACTTTGGACCGACTTGTGTCCGAAGCCGCTGGTCTCTTTGACAGACCGATCGCTATTCAGTTCAGAGATCCTTTGTCCCTTGACGAGATGAGAGCTAAGCTCAAGATGTTGGATGGAGAGTCCAAATCTGATAACTCTAGATGGGCAATGAACAATGTCGTGGTTACCGGAACCACTGCTTCCATGCAAAACATCTACGTTCCTGTAGTTCCATCAGAACAGGATTTTAAAGATAAGAGCATTCCTGATGAAGTTCAAGAAGTCGCAAAAGACGTTGTTGAAGAGGAAGAAACTCGAAGTCTTCTCACTAAAGATTCTGAGATTGACACCATGATTCTCCAAGAGACCAAGAAGCCTTGGTGGAAGTTCTGGTAAACTATGCTCTCAGACGTAGACCTGACCAGAGATAGAATCTTAGGTCAAGAACCTACATCAGCAAAGGACAACTTCATACAGATCTTAGAAGGGCCTTCTAGACATAGACTTTCAATTGGAAGAAAACATGCCTCAGTCCTTTTTTACGATCTTATTGGAGAAGAGCTCCCTAAAGAACAAGATCACTTTAGAACTGATGAAAAGTTTGGGGATTGGTGGCAAGGTGGAACTTACAAAGACATCTTGAAAAGACGCGTTGATCCGTTCCATGAACAGAAAGACGATAGTTGTTACCGATGTGGAACCACGTTACTCCTATGGGAGAAACACTCAGAACTTTGTCCAGAGTGTGAACGGACCATGTCCATTCAACCCAGAAGTTCTGATGAGACTATTGAAGGGATCTTAGGTTTAAGATAAGGAGAAGACTATGTTCTTCAAGATACTTTGTGCAGTGTTTCTTAACATTGCTCTAGGAATTGCTTTCTATGGCGTGGCTGTTCCGTATGCAGTCAATGAGCTTCCAGGAGGCTCTGGTTTCATCTTGGTCGGAGTAGGAATCATCCTACAGCTCTGGATCAACTGGACCATTTTCAAGAAGCCTCTCAAGGCTCTTGGTGAAAAGATTAAGGAGGACTTCTAAAATATGAGAAGTTTCAAGTTCATTTCGTTGCTGGCAGTTGTTCTGTTGGCACTGGCAAGCTGTTCTCAGCTCCAGGTTAAGGCAGGTCACGTTGGTATCATCGTTGACCAGTACGGATCTGGTTCTGGTGTTGAACAGCAGGTCGTAGGTGTAGGTTATCACAGTCTTGGCTGGAATCAGCAAGGATATGACTACCCGATCTATAAGATCCAGTACCAGTTCAAGAACAATGGCAAAGAAGGAGTGGATGAATCGATCCCCTTCCAATCTAAGGAAGGTGTGAAGTGCTCGGCTGATGTGGCCATTCAGGTCCAGGTCGAGAACGATAACAAGTCGATCATCAACTTGTTCACCAGTTACCGAGAGGACATCGAGACCGTCGTCCATACCCAGGTTCATAATCGACTTCGTGACTACATGGGTCTCTACGCATCCAAGATGACCGTAGATGATCTGTATGGAAACAAGCGCTTTGACATGTTGATTGATGTTACCAAGGCCCTAGCGGACGAGTTCTCCAAGCAAGGTCTGATCATTGACAACCTTAGCTTCTTGGGTGTTGTTGAGTTCCCTGAGACTATCAAGTCTGCCATTGATGCAAAGATGGCTGCTACTCAAAAGGCTCAGCAGAGAGACAACGAGATCGCGACTGCTCAGGCAAGTGCTGCTATCCAGGTCACCCAGGCTAAAGGTGAGGCCGATTCTAACCGAATCTTGGCTGCTTCGATCAGTCCTGAGATCCTGAAGCTCAAGGAGCTCCAGAACCAAGAGAAGTTCATCGAGGCTCTTTCCACAGGAAAGGCTACGATGCCTACCACGTATGTGGCAGGTGGTTCTAACTCCCAGACCTTCATTCCTTTGAAGTAAGTCATTTGATTTACTGATCAAGGCCCTCGTAAGAGGGCCTTTTTATTTACTAATTGATCATGCCATTCAAGAAATCTTTAGACGTTCCTATCATCATTCGAAGAGCAACCTCGCTTTATCATCAGATCTCTGAGAAATTTCCAAATGAGTCCGGAGTCTACAGCACAGCCTTCTTTCAATATGGTCTTCAAGTAGATGTGATGTTTGAGCCAGCTGAAGGTAAAGACTCTCCTGCAATTGAAGCTTGGGGAATTTATACTGTAAAGAGAAAGAATGGAAAAGGTTACACGTCTGGGACCTTCCCCATCTTCTATCCTGAAGCTTACAAGCTAGGTATAGTTCCAAGAGACGAGGCAGTAAATGTCCATGAACAGCTCCCTGTGGGAGCACACAGCTAAAATGAAAAAAGCTGCCGATAAATGGGCAGCTAAACAAAAACCCCAATGGGGTGATGAAAAATGGCAAAGAGATCTAGACGAGTTTGGTGGTCTTGGTTACGATATCGTTCAAGACATAGTAGATGATCTAGATCGGAAGCACCAAAAGAGTGAAGACAACAAGAAGAGCATCTTCTACGAGTCTAAGTTGATCCACAAACTTGATGATAGTTTGTTCTGGGCTTTAGATAATAAATTACCTGTTGGATGGGTAGAAGTCTCACCTGATGTTTGGGATGGTTTACAACTAAGTCCTAACTTTGTTAGGCTTGATTCAACCATGGCCAATTATAGAGGCTTTGTCATTTACAGAGTGAATGAAGGAAAAGAGCTTTGTTCTCTTCATCCTGGAGATGAAGCTCCCCCAGGATTTCAATTACAGAAACAGTGATTACCTACTGAAACTTCTAGCTAGAACATCTACGAACCAATCGCAAGCTTGTTCATACTCACGTTCGTTAGAAACTTTATCTAGTCTCATTCTTAGTTGAGGAACTATGTTAGAGTCGATAGCGTAGACAGTATCTAAAATAACTCTGATGACTTCTTCATTGACCTCGTTTGAATCAAATCCTTCGAGTTGATCAAGGTCTTCTTCTAATTTCTTCAAAGTCTGAATGGGATCTTTCATTCTTATAATACCTCTAATTGATCAGCAATGGTTCTAAAAAATTGTTTCAAAGTTGATATGTACTTGTCTCTTGGTTCATTTTTAACCGTAAGAACATCACTACCCTCATAATGAAGATCAATGAACTCTTCAGCATCTTTGTCGTATTCTTCTTTGAAGAAGTTAAAAAAGGAACCTTGAGGATCATCAGAAGCCTTTTCTGCGGCAGAAACTAATACCTTTAGAATATTTACACCTGCCCAAACTTCACCATCTCCCATCATGTCTCTAGCATTTTCTAGAGGCAGTAATATAGAAACGTTCTCTTCATCAAAAAGTGCTGGAGTATCTCCTTTCTCAGGATCTTCAATGATGTTTCCCTTTGTAGTTGCTTTGGATACATCATAGTCTACTCTATTAAGAACTTCATCCAATCTGTTCAGTACGTTAATCATCTTGTTCATTTTGCTTTCCTTTAGGTATGGGTTATCTTTAACCTTTGTAGCCATGTCCTCAATCTCTTCATCAGACATCCAGTCTGCCCAAAAGACCTTAGAGTTTACATCTTTGATGATCTCAGGAATAGAAGTTCCTCTTCTGACTTCATCGGCGATGAACTTTTGAAGTCTGTCTAGATTTTCAGTAACATCTTTTTTGAAGTCTTCACTCTCAAAATCCATGTAGTCGATAGTCTTTCCTAGGATCTTCTTAAGCTCTGAGCGAGAAAACTTGTACTTCTTCTCAAGACGATCAAGGATATCTTCTCGTGGAAAACCTTCATCAATCAAACCTTCGAACTCATCTTCAATTTGACCGTTCGTGATCTCTTTGTTCTTTGGATCACGATCATTTAACCAATCATTGTAAGCTTCCATAGCACTAGACATCTCAGAACCCATGAGATCTTGTAGAGCGATAAGCATGTCCTCTCTATCGTAACCACCACGCTTCATATCGTCGAGGATCTCGTTTAGTTCGTCTTGATAAGTCATACTTTCCTCCAGTTTAGAGTTCTCTTTAAGAGAAGAATTCCACGTAGAACTACCTTCTTTCTTCCAAGACCAATCAATTTTTCCAGTGGTCTCGTTTTGAATTCCTCTGTAGATGAAGTCACATAGACTGTAGAACTCGATACCTTTGATACTTGGAAGTTTAGTGGTTCTTGGGCTATCAGGAGCCTTATCCATTATATCCCGATAAGGATCATCATTGTTGTAGTAGTGGATGAAGTTAGGGTGTTCTTCAATACCTGCGCAGTCTCCCCCTGAGATCAACTTATCTGCTTTTTTTGCAGATATATAGTACTTGGTGAGAATCCTATAAGTAAATTCAGGAAAACCGTCTCCATGAGAATAGATAGATTTATAACTATCCCAATCTTTCAGTTTTAAGAAGATCGCTGCTCTTGTTGCCATTATTCAGTTCCTTCTGGGTTTTGAATATAGTTCTCAAGAATGTTTCTAGTGTAAGAGTCTCCGCCTATTGTTTCAACGAACTCTTGGTTCTCTTGGAAGGTCTTAAGATCTTTCTCATAAGAGATGAAAGCTCTTTCCAAAGACTCTTTGTACTCTTTGGACTCCATCTTCTCACCACAATCTGGGCAAACGTAAGTTCCGCCACCTTCATTCAAGAAGTCTTGAAGAAGTCCGGCACAACCTGGGCAAGCACCTTCATTCTTGAAAAACTTGGTGTCGTGATTGAAGACCTTATCTTCTGGAGCAGATGGATAATGTGGATCATCCCAATGAGACTTAGACTTGAGAAGTTTTTCATTCAACTTGCTCTTTTTGGCTTGACTAAGAACTGATTCTGCGAAGGACACGTCATCTGCATCCCAAAGTACCAAACTTGGTTCAAACTCTTTGGTGATGAACTCAGAGGCCTTAGTAGCTGGCCAACCAAGACCATTCATAAGAAGTTGCTTGGCTCTTTCAATCACGATGTCCACATCTTCAGGAGAGACTTTCAAAGCTTCTGTTAAAGAAACAGATTCGTTGATCTCGTTTACTTTTTTAGCAAGATTCTTGATGACCTTGTTTCTACCTTGAGCAGAAACATATCGTTGAATATAAAAAGGGTTGTATTCTTTCTTCAAAGAATCTTCTAACTTGTTAGCTAGATCCCCTGTAACTCCAAGTTCATTCAAGATTCCTTGAATGATCTCCTCATATAACTTTTGTGTCTTCTCGTCTGCTTTGATTGTTTCGGTAATAGGACCATGAGTTTCTGGATAGTTGATCTCAGCTAATCCTCCTGGAGAGTTCCAGGGATCACTGTTAGTGTCTTCTCTGTCTTGTAATTTTTCTTTAACAGATTCAACCCAATCGTTGATCTGATAAACAACATCTTCAAAGGATGCGTTAAAACTTTCTGGGTATCCTTCATTTAAGATGTTATTAATACCGTCGCCTAAGGATCCTTCAGCAGTATCAAAAGCAAGTGAAGCCCAGAATCCGTTGACCTCAAAAGCAGCAGAAGCAAAATTTTCTAAAGCTTCAACCAATTCAGGAATTCTTTCTTTATCAAATATGTCAAACGAGGGATTAAAACTAGATTCCTTAAGAGGACTTTTCTTTTTACTTCCCTGGTACTCATCGTACCAAGAGAGAACACCTTCAAGGATTTTGTAAGGAGACTTCTTAGCCTCTTCGTTCAAGTTCACTCGAACAGGCATCTTGTCGTTGGTGATCCAAGAGCTAACAGCTTCTAAAACCTTATCTAGGTCCGTCTCTGTCTTACTAGCTTTCTCAACAACCTTGATTAGAGAAGCAACACCTCTCCAATCCATTCCCCACTCTTTGAACTTTCCTAGATCTTTACCTGAGTTCTTAAACTCAAAGGTGAGACCGTTGATCTTGTCTACTAAAATATTTCCGCTATCACTTGGCATGGATTCATTCCTCCGAGATTCTTTATCAATTAGTGCAAATAACTCGTAAGTTTATAGGAACGCATAAAAAAAGCACCCCGAAGGGTGCTTTTTCAATCGAAAGAGATTGATTAGATCTCAAGAGCGGTTGCGGTAACTCCGGTGACGGTAACCGTACCACCCGTAACAGCGAGCTGAGAGAAGTCGAACCAGTAAGAGGTACCTGGAACAACGGTAGCAAAACCGTGAAGAACGAATCCGACGGTTTGAGCAGCGACGGCCTCGACGAAGGTCTGAGCAATACCAACCAAGGTACCAGCGACTGCGGCACCGTTAGCAGGAGCAGCACCAGTTCCAATTCTGGCATCAAGAGTTGCACCATCAGAGATGGTTCCGTTCTTAACAACACCAGTGATGGTGATCTCTACCTGAGTAGAGAAAGCTGGGGTGATGGATCCTGCAAGTCCACCCATGACTGCGGTAGCAGAGGTAGTTCCGGCTGGTGAAGCTGCGGTTACCTGAGCTGCGACTCTTCCGGAAGCTGGACCAAAGGCTGGTGACCATCTACCAACCTCGCCACCTTGGTTCTGCAAGAACATACCAATGTGGAGATCACTTGCTGCCTCAACAACTGTTGGGACTAAAGACTGTACTTGTGACATAAAGACTCCTTAGAAAATCTCCATGTTACTCATGGGTTTTCTACCCTAGTTAGTGGGAAGGGGTCACTACGGTTCGGTCTAAAAACTCGCTTCTAGCAGTTTGCATAAGAATATTCACTTCACCTTCGTCATAAAAACGATTCTTCTTGGCATAGGTCTTAACCCAAGAGTAAACCGTCCAATAATACACGAAAGGTTGTTGGTGAAATTCTTTGATAAAGAGATCGATCTGATCTTTTGAGACACTCATGATAAGTTAGTTTCCTAGTCTAGTGATTTGAGCCCAGTCGTTAGATCCACCACCATTTGTTCCGGTGATGTCCCTAAATTGGATTGCATCTCCTGCTAAGAGCTGGAGTTTTATTGCACTGTGGTAAGTTCCAGTGGTTGGAGGACTCATCATAACTCTTAAGTTAGATCCATTCTTCACAAGCTCAATAACGTGGTTAGTAGTAGTTCCGTTCACAATGGAACATTCATATAATCCTGAGACCGGTATGGTAAAAGTACCGGCGCTATACATGTTATGAGTATCTACTACTTTGGTAGTATACAAGATCGGGTTGTTAATCGTTGCAGCAGAAGACCCAATGTAGTCTGCATGAACAAGAGCTGGTTGTTCTGCTGTGTTTCCATTAGAGATCTTTCTGATTCTCCAGAGAAAAGTTGAGAAAGTTGACCAATCGTCTCCTGCTCCACCATAAGCAGCACCAGAAGCAGGTCTTGCATAACGAGCAAAGCCAACTGTGACGTCAGTTCCTGTGATTCCGTTGAACCTAGTTCCAAAGTCAACCGTGTTTTGTCTCAAGTAATAAAGACCTAAGTTTCCTCTATCAGCACTGACCCAAGTTTTTCCAGAGTCAACAGAGTACTCAAAGGTTAGAATGTCACTAGGTTGAACATTTCTTTGAAATCTAACCACTTTGCTTCTAGCAACTGTCAATGTTACAGGGAACAAAGATCCTGCTGGACCAGGAACTGATGTAGAAACTGTTGCGTCAGAGTCAGCAGTAGCTGAGTTAGATGCGTACTCAGTAAAGTCTGTGTAAAGATTTATATTGACTGGCCAAGTAGAGATAGGTATGGTACACTCAAGAGAAACTCGAATCACAGTAGTTGATAGCGCAAAGTTTGCACTGTTCCAATAACCAAGACCAACAGCAGACCCGTTTGTGTTAAGATCGGAGATCAACAATCTTGTTGAATCAAAAGCGCTAACTGAACCACTTCCGTAAGACGTACCATTGAAGATCTTAACAGCTCCAAGAACTGTACCGTTAAAGTTTACACCATCATCCAACACAATGTTTGTGGTGTCTATCGTGTATCCAGAAGGAAGAGAGATGAGATAAACACCTGAACCTGCAGAGCCTGCTGCTGTTTGATTCAAAGTCCAGAACAATCTCATTTTAGAACCAATTCGACTCCAAGAAGCTTTTTGAGTGTTTGTTCCAAGAGTAGGGTTGCTTGTTACTCCTGTGAGAGTTGGAGTGTAAGTACTTTCTGATCCAATGGCAGCAGCTTGAATTTGAACGTAAGAGCTAACCTGGATCTTAGCTAAGTTCACTGTATAAGCTAAAGCAGAGGTTGAGGCCACATGGAAGATAACACGATAACTTAAAGAAGATGATGCAAAGAACGAACAAGAGAACTTAGCTGGTTGAGTAGCTGTGCTAGGTAGAGATGACAATGAAAGAGGAATTAAGACTGAGTTTGTGATGTCATATAAAAAGACGGCCATGTCATTGTCAGCATAATTTGAAGAGGTCTTGTAAGACAATGTGAAGGTAAGTTGTTGACCTCTATCTGAGTTTGAGATTTGGAAGGTCTCAGAGACACCTTGACCTTGACGATTCGCCGCATCTTTAGTAAAGAGAAAATCACTTGTGAGATCTAGAGGAGTTGTGGTGTTGACAGCCACTGTCACGTTTGGAGAACCACCGGTACCATCAACTGGAGAAGTCGATGCAGCGTCGGCGTAAGTTGAGACGTTTGTTAAACCTTGACCACCTGAAGGGTTTGAAATGTATCCAGTTGATCCTGATCCACTTGAGACTGTGGTCCAATAAGTTTGAGAGGTATCTAAGAGAGGGTCTTGTCCTGTGTTTGCTTGAACAGCTTCGAACAAAGATCCGTTTCTGTTGACAATGGCTTGAATTGGATAAGGAACTCCAGCGGACCAGAGAGCAACTTGAATGTCTGATTGCCTGATAGCAGGAGAAAGGGCAATTGGCCAACCTAAGGATCTTGACATTATGAACCTATCCTAGTGATCTGAATATAGCTGGCCGTAGGACTGCTTGACGCAGTTCCTGTAGTGTCACGCACATCGATAGTATCATTGACTGCCAGACGAACAGTCGTCACCAATTGTACACGACCTGAACTACTACCGTCAGAGCCTTGCTTGAATGCACTACCATTTTTGTAAAGAGTCACAATATGACCTGACGATACTATGCAAAGAGCTGTGATTTGATACACACCAGCTTTAGGCGCGGTAAACTTCCAGGTACCTGTACCTGTGGTTACACATGAATCTGTATCTTCAACGAGTGTGGACCAGTTGATCGGAGTGTTAATTGTTGCTGCATCTGAGTTTGAATACTCAGCACGAATGAGGGATGTTTCCATCCATAGTTTAGCCATTAGCTACCGATCCTTGTGATCTGGATCCACACGTTAACGTCTGATGGTTGAGAAGCAGCACTGTCGTTTTGAAGCCAGATCTGATCTCCTACTACCAATCGAAGAGTGATGTTTGAAGAACCAGAGGTTGCTGTTACTGGAGTGGTACCAAAGTACCTCCATCTAGAACCATTCTTAAAGATCTGACAGTTACCTGCTGTTCCTGTGGTATAGGAGTTGGTTTCTACCAAATAGAGTCCAGCAACTGGACAAACGAACTTCCAGCTTGCTCCTGTTGTGACAGCACTGTGAGTATCTTCCACTTTCGTTTGAAAGTTAAGAACTACGTTAGTTGCCGTGGAAGGAACAGAGATGTACTCAGCTCTAACCATGGATGGTTGTTCAGCCATGTTTCCATTGCTGACTTTTCTAACTCGCCACTTAACAGTAGAAAACGCACTCCAAGCTGAACCGTTATTGGTTCCATAAGTTGATCCAGGATAAATACCGCTGTTTCCTATTTCTACTAGAGCTCGTTTCTTGTTGGTTGTGTCTCGTCTTACTTGAACACCATATCTGGCGTTACCTTGAACAGCAAATTCCATAAAAGCATAAAGAGGTCCCCAACCTATTCCGTTATCGTTTATCTCTAGAATAAGTTGGTCTGTAGATTGAATCTCTCTAGCAAAGTCAACAGCGTACTTTGTGGAGAATCCGTTAGAGAAGTCTGTACTGACAACAGCAACAAAAGCACTTCCATCTTGACCAGTTTTTTGTCCTGTGGTAAAGGTGGTGTTGGTAGTTGTTCCTCCAGATCCATCGTTAGATGCATACTCTGTGAAATCGCTTGCTAGGTTTACATTTGACGACCATTGAGAGATCTTAGCCTGGAAGTAAACTGTGATGACGTCTGTAGACGCCCATGTGATTGGGGTGGTTGCTGTCCATGCTGTAGCTCCGTTACCACCAAAGGGGTAACGATACTCCAAGTTAAATCCGATTCCTCCGCCTAGAAGACCAGGAGATAAATCACCACCATAACGTGAAGATGAGTGGGTTCCTATTGCATATCCAACAGGCCTGAAGGTTGAGGTTAATCCTGAAGGGAAAAGAACGTTGATCTGACCAGTAACTGCTCCAGATAAGGTGATAGCTATGACACCTTCCAAAAGATCGCCTTTACGCCAAACGTGAGAGTTTGCTAGGTCGATAGTTCCAGGAACGTTTTGGAAAGACATTTGACCGGCGTACTCTCCACCAATTGCTGCTCCAAGAACTGGAATGAATGGAGTGATAGTAACTTGATCGATGTTCATGGTCCAAGCAAGAGCGTTTGTTGTGGCAACATGGAAAACCAAACGATAACTTGTTGATGTCGAAGCTGGCCAGAAGGTAGCTGAGAAATAGGTTCCAGCTGAAGCAGTTGGAAGAGAGTTTATTGAGATCGGAATGAAGTTCGAGTTTGTCTTATCATATAGATAGGCTAGAATGTCTCCTGCAGCGTAGTTTGTTGATGTCTTGAAGTAGAAGGACAAACCTAGAGTGGAACCTAGAACAGCCGGATCCAAGGTAAAGTCATATGAGATTCCTTGACCTTGTCTGTTGGCAGCATCTTTGGTAATTAGACCATCGCCTGTTCCAATGAGAGGTGTTGTTCCATTTCTAGCTAGAGTAAGGACAGCTGTTCCACCAGTTCCATCAACTGGCGTTGCTGAAGCTCCATCGTTGTATGTTGCCCAGCCAGAGATATCACTCTCAAATGTTCCATTAGAAATGTAGTTCAATCCACTGGACGGGTTGGTGAAGATGACGCTAGGGTTGTTCAACAAAACTGTATCAGGGAAAGCTTGAACTGTCCAAAAAGAGATCACTGTTCCAGTTGAGTCTTTTACACTTAAAGAGGAAAGATCTGGAATGTTAAAGGTGGTTGAACCATCTCCAACTCCATAAGAAGTTCCCCACAATGAGAACAACTGAGAATAAAAAGATCTACCAACAGCAGCTCCGTTCAATTGTAAGAGGTTTCCTGGAAGAGATCCAACAGAACCTGTCCAAAGAGTTGTTCTTCCAAGTCCTACAAGAGCCGTTGTTCCTGTGATGACTTGAACAGGCTCACCAATGGTGATCAAGAGGTCGGTGGCGTTGACAGCGATACCGATAGCAACTCTGAAGCTTCCAATGGTGATGGTGTTAGGATCTGTGATGACTTGGCCATTTGTACCAAGATAGTAAAAGGTTCCAGGTGTCATTCCTGATCCGAAACCAACCATGATCGAGCCAGAGGCTTGCCAAACAATGGTAGCTGCAGAAGCTCCTCCATTGAAAGCTATTCCAATAGCAGTAGCTGTTGTCTCGGTGTCGTTGCTAGCGTGTTGAAGTGTTCCAGAGGACGTGATGTAGACCACTCTCTTGGTGGTGACTGCGTTTGTTCCTACGGTTCCTGTAGATGAAGCAGAACCTCCAACAGGAGTCCAGTTTGCGTGGGTTGTGTCTGTTGATGGATCGTGGTTTAGGTTACCGTTGGCGTTAGAAGAATAGGCAACACCTAATCTGTTGATGATCGCGTATTGGGTGTAGGTAACGTTTGATTGCCAAAGAGGAAGAGACGAGATTCTAAAAGCTTCTTTGACTGAAGCTTGAGAAGGCGGTTGAGTAGTGGAGTTTGATGCGAAGGTAGCATCATCTATGGCAGCAAGACCAGACAAAGCTGAACTGAGACCCGTGACATTAGCTATGACTACGTTAGCAAACACTCCTGAAGCTGATAAAAATTTACCTGCTGCAGTATCACCAGAAGCTGGTGCAGGAACCACACCTTGAGTTCCACCAGATCCTGAATCTCCTATGAAAGTAGGAAGATGAACCATAACTGAAGAAGGACTGTTAGCTTGAGGAATAGCAGAACTTCCTGAAAAGTTACTGAGGATAGCATTGTTTGGTATGCTAGCCATCTTAGTAAGAGTTACTGCTCCGTTTGAGATCGTTGTAGAAAGAGATCCGGCAGAGTTTGTTACATCTCCAGTTAAGGCAGGAAACTGAGCAGCCTGTAAGGTTCCTGATACATCAGAGCTAAGAGAGATAGACAAGAGGGTCTTAACTTGAGAAGGCGTTAATGCGGCTGGAGTGGCTGGAGATCCCGTGTTGTTTCCGATGATAGAGTTGGCTGCCAGGTTTGCCATCTTGGAAAGACCAACTGCTCCAGCAGAGATGGTAACAGACAATGAGCCTGATGTTGTGGTAGCATCTCCTGTTAAGGCCGGAAATTGAGCAGCTTGAAGAGTTCCAGAGACATCTGTAGAAAGAGAGATCGCTAGTAAGGTTTTAACTTGAGTTGAGGTCAACTCAGATGGTGCTGCTGAAGAACCTGAAACGTTGCCTAAGATCGATGAGTTGGAGATGTTAGCCAACATTGACAAGGTGACTTGACTAGCTCCGATTGAGAACTGAGTTCCAGTAAGTGTTAAACCAGAGCCTGCTGTGTAACTAGGAACAGCGGAGAACTGGACGAAAGTGATGTTTGTGGTTCCTACGGTCAAACCTGAAGTAGGTGTTGTACAAACCCATCCTGTTGAAGCATTTATTGTACCAGAAAGAACTAGAGAGAAAGCACCGAAGAACTCCGTAGGAGCATCCATACCAACAGATCTTGTAAGAACTACAAAGAGTCCAGCTCCACCGGCGTTGGTGACTGTATAAAGACCATTGTGAGGTTGATTTCCTCCTGTCTCGTTCTTAACTAGAACAACATCGCCTAACGAAAGAACAACGCCATCTATGGTTAAGGTTCCACTTCCGTTCATGGTGATCGTAGCACCGACTCCTGAGGTTCCGTTGGAGTAGGTGTTGGAAGGAAGAGCCGTTGTTGTGGCTACTTTAGCAGAAGATTTGACAGACAAGCCTTGAGCTGTCATGTCAACGTAGTTCTTGGTAGCGATGTCTTGAGCAGCAGAAGGATCAACGACTTGAGCTCGGCCAGATCCATCTCTTAGAACTGGTTGGTTTACTGTTGCTGAAGAGGTTCCTACTACCACCCAAGTTCCACCAGCTGATAAGAACTTATGACTAGAGAAATCTCCAGAGGCTGGAGCTGGAACTAGACCAGCTGTTCCTCCAGAACCTGAGTCTCCAACCAAGATAGAAAGGTAAGCTGTGATGGCTGAGATCGCTGTAGCGACAGGTATTGCTGGAGACCCTGTGACGTTGGCTAGAACAGTGTGAGACGCTATGTTTCCTAGACCACCTGCTGCTAAAGCATCTTCTAGGTCTGGGATATCTGAGATCTGAGGATAAGGTTGGTTGTCTCTCTTGATCCCGTTCTCAGGATCAAACTCCATGGACCTACCATTCTGAGAAATGGTGATCTTAGCTCCGGCCGTGATCTGTCCGGTTGTTTTGAGAGTACCGGTAAGGATGGATGGAACTAGGAGAGGATTTGCCATAACTTTGATAATTAGTCAAATTTTTGAGATATTTTAGACGAAAGAGGTACGCTAAATGATCCGTACTGAGCGCGAGCTCTGCTCATACATCCACAATGAGATGAACTTTAATCTCAATGCCCAGTTCGGTGACTTCAAGAGAGTCGTCCTTCAGAAGGATCACTCTATTGATGACAACGAGATCAAGATCACGTACTCATCCAATGACTCCAAGACCAAGAGAACCATCGATACTCTGATCGCCAAGAAGAAACCTTACGGAGAGTACATTCTCCAGATCAAGGATCTTCCGTCGGCGATTTACTTCCTCAGCTGCATCAACGAGTTTGATACTCTTGATGAAAAGCATCGGGTGAGCATGATCGACCAGCTCTTTAGGAGCGTTCAATGATTCAATCAGAAGCTGACCTTTGCCGGTTTATCCGTTTCGGTCAGATGCCTTCTTGGCCTGCTGGACGCTTTCAAACCTATTTTGAAAGCAATAATCTTTTGATCGTAACTTACCATCCTTACCATCCTCAGGCAAGTTCAGATCTTATTAAAGTACTATCTATCGAGTATTTTCCAAGCGAGTTTGCTTCTGGAATCCTTGGTGGTTGTCGTCTCTCTGTTCATGACAAAGCCAGTGCTATGATCTTCTTGACTCAAGTGAATTCAATGCAAGAGCCTCTTTACCTGGAAGAAGAAATCAAGCGTCTTAAGGACATCTCTGATCTTTTTGAGAGTGTAAAATGAGCTCAGAACTTGCTAACCTCGCAGTCTATAACGCTGGCATGAAGAAGTCGATGATGGACAAGATGTTCTTCATCGACAAAGTCGATGCCCATGTTTTCATCGACTATGGCTGTGCCGACGGAACTCTCATTCACTTTCTTCGAGGTCTCTTTCCTGAGTTCATCTACTATGGCTTTGACATCTCTGAAGACATGATCCAGGAAGCCAAGAAGAAGAACCCTGAGATCGCTCACAACTTCACCTCCGACTGGAGTTACATCTCTGACAGAATTCCTTCTCTTAGAGGAGAGGGAAAGATCTCTGTTCTCTTGTCCTCGATCATCCACGAGGTCTACAGCTACGGAACCGGAAACGATGTTGAGACTTTCTGGGATCGAATCTTCAATGATGGTTTTGACTACATCGTTATCAGAGACATGATGCCCAGCACGAGTATGAACCGCCAGGCTGACATCAACGACGTAGCCAAGATCTACCGTAAGGCTGATAAAGAAAAGCTCTACGAGTTCCAGCAGACTTGGGGTTCTATCGAGAACAACAAGAGCATGATCCACTGGTTCCTCAAGTATCGTTACGACGACAACTGGGAACGTGAAGTCAAAGAGAACTATCTCCCTTTGAATCGGGAACAGTTCTTGAGCATGCTTCCAGACAACTACGACATCACCTTTCATGAGCACTTCATTCTTCCTTACCTCCTCACTCAGGTTCAGAAAGACTTTGGAGTCGTGATCAAGGATAACACTCACTTGAAATTGATCTTAAGGAAAGCATGATGGAAGTAGGAATTTTCATAGTGATCTTGTCTGCGGCTTTCCTAGTTTGTGTTCTTCTTTGCGTTGTTGCCACGTGCTCAGGTAACATCAAAAAATTTTATGAAAAAGAAGAAAAAGAACTTAAGGATAAGATTCTACTTTTATTGTCCTCTGGTCTAAAAGAAGAAGCTTTCCAAAAGTTCTGGTGGGATAGTCCGGAATGTATGGTGTTGAGTCCGGACATTTACAACCCCACTGACAAGATCTCAGAAGATGAAGCTAAAGAACTCTTTTTCCAAAAGTACAATGTGAGATTTTCGTGAAGAACAATGATGAACTCTTGAGACTTTTGATGTCTGCCAACCAAGGCTTAGGCGGACAAATCTTTGAAAAAGCTATCGTCAACATTCAGGTAGGACTTTGTCCTACTTGTGGAGAAGCTTACAAAGGTTTTAGAGATCGAGCATCTATTGAAGAGTACAGAATCAGTAGAATGTGTCAGGATTGTCAAGACTCCGTTTTCAAAGAGCCTGACGATGACGAAATGTTTTACGATCCTCCGGAAAATTAAGATGGTTACAAGAAAAATTTGGCGTTTTGAAAACGAAAAAGGTGAAGGTCCTTATAACGGACACCCTAGTCCAAAATTTCTCTTTAAGTCTACTCATGACGGAGAGTCTAAGAAACATCCTCATCCCAAGTATGACTTTAAGAACTCTAAGATCATTAGATTCTTAAACAACATGAACACTAAAGATCACTTTAGATGTGGATTTTCTACAAAGAAACAGGCATTTGAGTGGTTTACTGAACGAGAAAGAAAGATCTTGAAAAATAATGGCTACAATTTAGTCCGTAAAAATGCAGATAGAATCTTTAAAGGAAACAAACAAGTTATCTATATTCGTGAAGGTCATTTAGAAGAACTTGTTAAAGTTTTTCGTTTTGATCATTCTGTTCCAAAAACATTAACATCAATATATTCAATCAGGAGCTCAACATGATGCTACAGACCATTGAAGGAAACCTAATCACTCTCGCCCTTGAAGGCAAGTTCGACATGATCGCTCATGGTTGTAACTGCTTCCATACCATGGGAGGAGGGATCGCCAAGTCTATTTCTGAGACTTTTCCTGAAGCTCTTCAAGCCGACAGGGTCTTTGGAGAAAGAGGAAACGTTTGGAAGCTTGGTCAGGCTTCCAAGGCTACGATCTTTCGTGGAGACACTCAGTTTGTTGTGGTGAACCTCTATACTCAGTTTGAGCCTGGAGCCAACTTTGAATACTTGGCCTTGATCAACTCTTTAGAGCATCTCAAGAAATACTTGGATATTCATCTCTACGATCGAGTGTCCGATAAACCTTACCGTCTTGGTTTTCCCAAGATCGGAGCTGGTATTGGTGGTGGAGATTGGGACCAGATCTACCAGATCATTGACCAGTCTCTTGACGAGAAGTATCGTGAGGAACAGGGAGTCGAAATCACGGTTGTCGAGTTCATTCCTCCTAATCCTCTTCAGGAGATCGTTGTTCGTTCTCTTCAGAAGAAGTAAGCCATGGAAACAATAGAAGAACAGATTGAAAATATGCTCATCATGGCCTCGGCTATGAGAGTTTCCAATCTTCCTATCTCAATCAAGATTGCAGCACTCGAAGTTGAAGTAGCCCTTAGAAAATTAGGGCTAGAGATTCTCAAAGCAAAGGTAGAAGAACCTGTATGAAAAAGATCATTACTCTTTTGATCCTCTTGGTAGGACTCACTCTCTCCGTTGGAGCTGAAAAGGCTGATATCAGTGGAACTGTGTCTAGACCTGGATATAGTTCTTACGACTATCATCTAGATATTACTCAGGTTCCTCAGGCTCCTGCTGAGTACAAGCTCGTAGAAGCCAAGGATGCTGCTGAGCTCACTCATTTGATCACCGAGATGGTGAAGATCGGTTGGGTTCCTCTTGGTCAGGCGTTTATGAGCAACACTGGAAACCACTTTTACCAGACCATGGTGAAGTACGGAAGGTACTAACATGCCCCCAGAATTCGATTCAATCAAAAGGTACTCCGAGATCGAAGATGGTATCGTAGATAGAATGGCCGTCTCAGCTTTTGGAGAAGCCACAACTCGAATGGAGAAAGATGGAGACGATGCCTCAGAGTGGCTCGCTCTTGATCTTTCAGATTCTCTACTCTATCTTCTCAAGTCTGACTCGATCCTCAAGAAACTTAAGAAGGCTCTCGGGACTCCTTTCAATGAAGAGCTTTATCTTGATCAGTTAGAAGCCATCAGAGACCAGGTGAGACAATTTTACGAGATCATGTAATGTCCACCGAAAAAGAGTTCTCCGACATCATCAAGAAGACTCAAGAAGACGAAGCGACTTACCAATTTTTGAAGTCAAGAAATAAGGCTCAAAGGATCTACGTTTGGAACTGGATCTATCGAGGTTTTTGTTTTCTTCCACTTCAAGCTGTTGCTCCTTTCATGTTTTGGTTTGTCTTTTTATCAAATCATGGAATGTTTCAAAACCCTGAAGACATAAATTGGTTCGGGCCGTTCTCATGCTCTTGATGTTAGGTGTTTTAGCTTTCTTTGTCGGATGGATGTGTATCGATGGCCTTCGTAAGATCATGATGGACTCTTTCTTGGAAAGATTCGATGACGTTGATGACGATGATGATGTCGAGGATGCAGATTTTGTTTGGCCAGACTATAAAGCTCCTGATAGAAAAGTTTCTTTCTTGGGAAAACAGTTCTCAGCTACAAATGCCATGCTTTGGTTGACAGCTAGACAAGAAAGAATTCCAGCTGAAAAACGTCAAAGACAGATTGAACGAGATGTCAAGAGAAACCAAAGAAATGCAGAGCTCATGCGAAAGCAGGAGTTGTTGAGTGCTAAACAAAAGGTCCGAAATGAAGAGAAAAGAATCTTCAAAACCTCTAGAAAACGAAAAGCTGTTCTTGAGTGGATCAAAGAAGTCGGTGCTATCAACGATCCTGAGATCTACAAGAAAGTTATCAATGATCTAAAGATCGCTTTGAACGAAGGAAAAGAAAATGTGGGTCAAACAAGTCAGTCCTGATCCGAAACTAGTGTTGTATCACGGAATCTGTGATTACTGCGGTGATCCTAACGCTCAGGTCTATCGAGCACATGTTTCTGCTGGAGGGCCTTTAAGGTACGACTCATCTAACCACGATGATATCAAAAGATGCCTTCATTATCTCAAGAAAAGAGTAGAGTCTTTAGAGAAAAATCAAAAAGACTAATTCCTTATGCACCAAAATCTTAGCTATCTCAAATGGTGGTTCAAGTACCGTCCGAGCGTCTTCTGGTTTAGCATCAGGGACGCTTTCAAGTATCCAAAACATACCATAAGAAATCTTATCACCTTCTTCTCAAACGATGGAGTCCGTCACTCAGATTCTTGGAGTCCATACTCTGCTCTGTCTGAGAAATTCTTGAGGATGACCAAGACTTTTAGACAAAAAGTTCATGGGTACCCTGGAATCGAAGGTGACTCAAACTGTGATACTTACGAGCACTGGCAAGACACCATCAAGAAGATCAGACTTGCACACTTTTGGATTTGGTGGCAGGACAACGATCCATCTTGGATGATCGAGTCTTCTGAAGATCGTAAGAATGTCTATCTCTGGTTAAAGAAAAAGTACCCTTTTGCTGCAGAGTTCATAACTCCAAGGTTCTTGAAAAGATGGCACACCGATGTGCATCTTGAGTGGAACTTGGAGATCGATTGGAACGAGATAGAAGATCACACGGTTGAAGGCACTTATTATCACTCTGATTTTAAGTTTATCAACAAGAAAACTGGTGAGATCTTTCCTTGCGTCAATGCTCTAGATGAACCTGATGGTTGGGGAAACAACGAACTTCGTCAAGAGATGGAGAAAAAGTACTTAGAAGGGAGTGATCTCTTTCATAAGTACTACAGGAACCTTTGGGACTAACTTTCAATGGGAAAGACTGCAGTTTTTACATTTGCAAGAATGAATCCTCCAACTTTAGGTCATGAACTATTGCTCTCAGAACTTGTCATTCAAGCCTTAGAAAAGAAAGCTGATCCATTTCTTTTCCTTTCCCACACAGAAGACTCTAAGAAAAACCCTATTCCTTACGGGAACAAAGTTAAATTTGTCAAAGAACTTTTCAAAGATAAGTTCCCTGAACTCCATATCTACTCAGGAGAGAGCTGCAAGAACCCTAGAGAAGCTCTCTCTTTCCTTTACAATCTTGACGATTACTCTGAGGTGATTGGAGTCTTTGGTAGTGATCGAGTGGATGACATGTACGATCTTATGACCAGAGGAAACGGAAAAGAAGGTCTTTCATCTGGTTTCTATCTCTTCAACAAACTCTCTGTCACATCAGCCGGAGAACGAGACCCAGAACAAGATGGAGTTGAAGGTGTTTCTGCCACTAAACTCCGTGAGTACGCTCTAGAAAATGACTTTGAGTCCTTCAAAAAAGGTCTTCCAGAGGCTGACGAAACACTAATTAATAACATCTTTCTAACGACCCAACGAGGACTTGAACGTGCCTGAAAAAACTATCCCTAACTCTGGAGCGGTCTCTTCTGATCGAATCCTTCAAAAGAACGTTTTTCCAACCATTGAGGTCTTTGTTGATAAGATCTTGAACTTGGTTCCTCACCAGAAGTATGGCGTGATCGGATCTACTGGAAAGAAACAAGACAACGGAGATATCGACCTAGGCCTTGAAACCTCTTTGACCTTAGATCAAGTGAGTGCTGTCCTAAACGACCTTGACGTTGATCATGTGGTTCAAAAAGGACTTAATGAGATCAATTGTCGATTTCCTCAGTATGAGAACGGAGCTCACAAGTTAGATCTTTGGGTTCAGGTTGACTTGATGTTAGGAAATTTGGATTGGTTGGAGTTCGTGTTCTACGTGGACAAGGACACCAAGTACAAGCCGATGGCTAGAACTGGTCTTCTCTTCGGTCTACTCAAAGTAGCTGCTATGCCTATCGCTGGCCAAAACACACCTCAAGGTCCATCTAATGAAGTTTGGTCTTTTGCTCCTACTCGTGGTATGTTCACCAAGGTTGGAACCAAAAGAACTAACAGAAAAGGTGAAGAAGTCATCGATTGGACCAACTCGTCTTCTTATACCCCTGACCCAAACAAGTTTTGTGAGATCGCCTTTGAACAAGCTAGGCGCGCTGTAAAACCCTCTGAACTAGAAACTTCCTTTGAAGGTTGTTGGAAGGTTATGACAGACGTTTTCTCTAACAACCCTACTCTCTTAGGTCAACTCGCAGAGTATGTCATGAACTTCTGTAAGGACAAGGGAGTCTCACCGGTTCCTGAGCTTGAACAATGGACCAAAGCCTTGAAGGTTCAAGAGTCTATTGAACAACTTCTTGAATACGTTGAGTACATCAAGGGTCACAAAAACTCCTCTGGAGAATCTGCTCCTTGGGTCATCAAACAACATAACACTGGAAAGATCCTCTCAAGCCACTCCTCTGAGGCCAAGGCTAAGGCTCACCTCGGTCAGATGGAGATGCACAAACATCTGGAAGAAAAGTATGACACTAGGGATGACGGAAGTGAGCTCGCTAGTTTCCTTCTTGATCCTCGTGTCATCCAAGAACTTCGTAGATCATCAGAGCCTTTGAGAACTTTGGTGGTCGACGGACTCAGACAATTTGGTATCTCTGTCAAAGACTCTACTAAGAGTGAAGACTCCGACTTTATCTACCCAGACGTAGGTATTGAAGGCGGAGTGATGTATCCTAATGGAAAACTTCAGATCATCATTGACGTTGATCAAGTTGAGGAAATTCTTGCTGGTCTTAGGTTTGATGGTCTAGATCAATACAAGAAGTTCATTAGGTATCTAGCAGCTGTCTACGCTCATGAAAAGATTCATGATGCCCAGTACAAAGCATCAGGTGAAGAATATACTTTGAGAAAAAAAGATCTCTTATCTCTCACAGGAGACGACAGAGATTATCTCTCGAACGAAAGAGAGATTCATGCTCAGGCTTCCAGTGCAGTAGATGAATGGATAGCCGAAGGTTATGCTCCAGAACAAATTAGAAAATGGTTAACTAACACAGTTGAGTTGATCCGTCATGCTAAAGATGCTCCTGCTATTATGGACTATTGGAAAGGTTTTGGCATCTACAAGAGTGAAGAAAGTCAAAAGGTCTGGCGACAGTTCTTGAAGCAGGTTTATGACTTTACTCAACAAAAGATGATCAAAGAATCCACAGATAGTGACAAGATCGCAATGTTCATCAACAGGCCTTCTGAAGCCATCAAAGAAGGAAAGTTCTATTGGCAAGATCCTACCAACGATGAGATCCACGGTGGAAAGATCATTAGTGTTGATGCTCCTGACTTCATCGTTGAGGTCGAGTGTGAACTCTGTGGAAAGACTTGTTACACAGACAACTTCAGAGACTCACAAGATAAAGAATGGTGGATCAAAGCTCAAAAGCTCTTAGAAGGTGTTTCTCAAAGTGCTATTCAAGCTTATCAACAGCAAAAGAACTCCCCTGAGAAACATAAGGTAGATATTGTCTCAACTGAGATGGCAGCTCCAGAGAACGGGGTGAACTTCTTGGCTGGAGGTGGAAGACCTCAAGATCTTCAACCTGCCACGGTTAGGTATGACTCAAATGGAAAACTCAGAAACGAATGAGCATGTCCAACTGGTTAAGAGGAAATGCTTTTCAAGAGAAAGACGAATACTATACGCCTAAAATTTTAGTAGATATAATTGTTCCTTATGTGCCTGCTGGATCAACAGTATGGCTCCCATTTGATACTGAAGACTCCGAGTTTGTTCATGCGTTTAAGCACACACATGAGGTAGTCTTCTCTCACATCTGGGAAGGAAAAGACTTCTTTGATTTCATTCCAGACAAAGTTGACTACGTCATCAGTAATCCTCCCTATTCTAGAAAGATGGATGTTTTGAAGAGACTCTATGACTTAGATTTTCCTTTCGCTATGGTTCTCCCTCTTCCTTGTTTAAACTATCAAGAGGTTGGAAAGTTCTTTTTAGATCGAGAACTTCAGCTCTTGATCCCAGACAAGAAAGTCTCTTTTAATGGAAACACAGCGTCTTTCAACAGTACCTTCTTTTGTCACAAACTTCTACCTTCCAACTTGATGTTTGCTCACTTAGAACACAACAATACTGGGAAGAACTTTGTTGGAAGTAGAATGATCTCTTAAATTTCTAAGATATATTATCAGTAGGTTCAATATGCCAAACACAGACAAAAATCACTCCACTCACATTGAAGACTCTGTCCTACAAGGTCCGAAGAAGATCCAAATGGCGATCCTCTTCTTTGAAGGTCTTCTCAACAACTCGTCTAGTCTAACCAAGAGTCTCAAGATCGACGGAGCTCCCGTTGTCTTGGCAGGTTCCAACGCTGTTGGGATCACCAGGCCTTTTGTTGCAGCCAAGTCCTTCTTGAACAACGGTAAGGTCGCGACCAACGAGGATGAGATCCAAGAGCTCTTTGGAGATCGTCCTGGTCTTGCTTCCAAGATGAAGAAGCTTCTTGAGCTCCTTCCAGAACTTCAGATCCCTGAAGGAGAGATTTGGAGAGGAGACTTGCTCTTCTCTAAAGACACTCTTCAAAACGAAGGTGGAAACAACTACTTCCACCCTAACACTCTTGTTTATGCTCCAAACTCCCAATCTGAGATTGATGCTGTCAATCAAGCAGACATCGGAATCATCTGGCACACCTACTACACAGGGGAGACACTTACGTCTCTCACAGCTCATGCCGATCTCGATGTCTACCGATTGAAACCTTCTACATCTGTTTTTACTCTGAGTCCTCTCTTCAAACAAGAAGAGCTCTCCATTGAGGAAACCTTCTTGATCAAGAGTACATTGGCAACAGTCAAGGAAAGATTCAGAGGTCTGATGGCTGGTTCTGTTGGAGCTACGTACGCCGAAGTTCTTAAGAACAAGGTGTTTCTTGAACACCTCACAACCTACCTCAATCACTTGATCAGACAAGGAAAAGGAATCTACCAGTTCTCTCCTACGGATCTTGCTTACAGCTGGATCCCTCAACGATATGAGCAAAAGATCGAAGGTCTTAAGACTGAGAAGTTCAAGACCAAGTGGAAGAACGAACGAGACTCCTACATCGATGCTGCTAGGTTCATTGAACCTGTCCTTGGTCAGATGATCTCCTTGATGAAAGCCCTTGTTCACGTCAAGGCTTTGTTCATCCAAAACTTCAACTCTTTGAAAGATCTTCCTTTCATGACCTTCTACAAAAAGAAGATCGATGATCGGGCTGTGTTGGTCAAGACTGCTCATGAAGGCTTTGTCATCACGGACAAGAAAGGAAACTCTTTTAAGCTTGTTGACCGAGAAGAGTTCACGAAGATCAACTTTGGAGTTGATACTGTTCGCGGATGGAAGGAAGAGTCGAAACAAGTCCAATGACTAATTGGGCATGAGCACTAACAGCCTCCAGTTCTTAGGACCATGGGATCCCACCTCTGGTGCCTTTCCAATCATTCCCAGCAACGCAACGAGTGCTTACTACTTCGTTGACCATGCTGGTACTTTTAACTCTTTCAACTTTGAAGTAGGAGATTGGCTTCTCTTCATAGAAGATTCTGTTGGAAACGGAACGTGGTACCAAACAACTGGTGGTGTCATCCAGATCGCTCTAAGTCATAGCGATTTCCATGGACACTCTTACACTCACGGACCTGTTGATCCTGTAGGCCAAACCATAGGCGGAGTTGTTCTTCCTAACCTACAAGTTGAGATCAAGCAAGCTCTTGGAACCTTGTTCCAAAATCCTTCTGGAAACCCAGTTGTTTTCACGTATGATCCTGTAGCTAACACAGTTGTTGCTACGGTCAAACACGATGACACTCTAGATATAACAAATGCAGGACAACTTAGAGTTGTTTCTTCTGGCGGTTCTTCTCAACCTAGTGAGATCACACCTGACGACATCGTTGGTTTTGATGCAGCTGTCATTGCTGCTGTCGGTGCCAACCAATTTGCTTCTCCCTCCTCTAAAGCAGTTCAGTTCGCTTTTGACCCAAATACTAGTTCGGTCTCTGCTGATGTCAAGATCGACGGCAGCTCAATCACCAAGAACAATCTTGGACAACTCCAGTCTAATCCTGTAGGAGCTCAACTTGCTGCTCCTCAACAGATCATAGGCCTTCCAACCTCTGGAAATTATGACGATGGAGCCGAGAACTTGGCTAACATGAAGATCGTCGATGCTGTTGCTACATTGAACAGATTGATCAAAGTCATGGAAGCTGCACTAGATGTTGCTGAAGCTGCTCCTTCTTTGAACCTTGGGGACTACACCTTAACCTTTGCAGGAACCACAGTTACCGCTAAAGCAGTTTCTGATGGAACTGACATTCAAGTTTACACGATAGCTCCTACTGTTCCTCAAGTTGGTCCATTCAAGAGAGTCAATGGAAACCTCAATGTTTTCTTAGACAGTACTCTTGTAGGAACTCTTGTTATTGACACAGCTGACTTAACCGGTCAAGTCAATGGGGACTTGACCGTTGTCCATGACACTGACCTTTACGAAGACATTCCTTTCTTCTTCGGAAGATACAAGGTCTTGGATGCTTTGGTCACCATCCTAGATTCCTTAACTGAAGGGACTCACGAGATCATCCTTCAGAGTACCGGAGATAACCAGTCTGTTTCGAACGTCTTCAATTTTGCTGATACAAACGTTACAGGTTCCATTGATGAAGAGAGTTCAACTATCATCACCTTCGGTGCTGGTGAACATCTCTCCGGAGTTCCAGTTCTTTCTACTCCAAACGTTTTGGTCGGGCCTCTTTTCGTAGATAACGTAGCTAAGCAGTTCTATCAAGGAACAGACATTGTTGAGCTGGCAAGCCCATCACTTCACTTTGACGTAGCTACTCCTACTTCTGAACCTACAGAGGATAACTTCACCGTTCTTGAGACCAACTCTTTGAGTGGAACTCTTCCTGGTTCCTTCTTCAGTTCTGTCTCTTTGGACTTCACGATCTTTACAATAGGACACAAGAATGTAGGAACTCAGAATGTCACCATTCCTAAGAGATGGGACGCTTCTATTGTTCTTGAAACTTCAGGAAATCCAATAGCAAGAATTGATTCAGGAAGCGGAGATTTTGATTTCACTGGTTCAGACTATGATTCTACAGTAAGTCTTGTGGACAACACAGAACTTCAGATTGAGAACAGAAAGATCAAGTTCCCTACTCAAGACTATACCACTTTGAGTGGACCAGATTACTCTGGTATCGTCCAAGGTTCTGCTTTTAGATATTGTACCTTGGTAGAAACTTCAGGGGTCACTAGTGCTACAGGTTTTGACTTGGATCTCAGAGGACTCACCACCATCAATGGATCTAATCCTCTCAAGGTTCTCATCAAGGTTGGTTCCAACCCAGTTGTAGATGCTACACTTCCGTACAACTCAGGAAACACTTGGCAAGATGGAGTTCCTGGTTGGGACCAAACTGCCACAGGACTTCCTGCTAATGTTAGAAGAATCACCTTCGGTTCTCACACCTTGACCGGTCCTCTTTACATCAAGGTCGCATACAAGGGAGCAGATTACGAGTTAACTGTTCCTACTTCTTGGATCTTTATCTAACAATTGTAAAATCTTTTGAGATATTGTAGATATCTCAGGAGAGTATCATGATTCAGACCCTAGCTGGCATCTGGCTGTTTGGTTGGATGCTTGCAGTTGCTACGGTTCTTCTAGACTACCCTAAGAAGGGAGCTCTGAAAGGCTGGCAGGAAACAGTCTCCATCCTTCTCTACTGTCTGGTTTTGATCCTTCTTTGGCCTCGTCGTGTTTACTGGCTTGGCAAGCAGATCTTGAAAGGTAACCCCTAAAATGCAGAACCTTCTCGTCCTCAAGTTCATTCAGGAACATCCCAACGATTGGGAGCAGATCCTCTCTGCTGAGCCTTACCACATGTCAGTCAAGCACTACGATGGTAAGGAACTCATCAACCAGAACTTGGTGATGCTCTCCTACAACCAGATCTTCTCCGACTTCCACAACCCGATCGTTCGTGAGTGCCGAGGTATCATCATCGACAAGGTCACCATGAAGGCTGTCTGTGTTCCGTTCTTCAAGTTCGGAAACCAGGGAGAGAGCTATGCTGACAAGATCGATTGGTCCACAGCTCATGTTCTCCAGAAGATCGATGGTTCTCTGATCAAGCTCTATTTCTACAATGGAACCTGGCGAATCGCCACCAATGGAACCATCAACGCTCTCGAGTGTGATCTTCCTTCGGACCTTGGTCCTTCGAAGACCTTCGGTGAGTTGTTCTTGAACAACATCCCTGTGGACAGCTTCCTCGACATCGCCGACAAAGACTACACTTACATGTTTGAGATCTGCTCTCCTTGGAACCGGGTGGTAACTCCCTGGCAGACCACCGAGATCTTCTTCTTGGGCATGCGTCACAACGAGACCCTTCAGGAAACTCTTCCTGATGACCGGTTCATGCCGATCCTTCCTCCGAAGATGTATCCTCTGACCTCTTTGGCTGAGGTCGAAGCTGCTTCCAAAGAGCTTCCCTTCCAGGATGAAGGTTATGTCGTCGTTGACGCTGACTTCAAGCGTGTCAAGATCAAGGGTCCGGCTTACGTCAAGATCCACCATCTCCGTTCTGAAGGGCCCTTCACCATGAAGCGTGCCTTCGAGTTGGTTCAGGCCAATGAAGTTGGTGAGTTTCTTTCGTACTATCCCGAGTATACTAACGTTGTAGAAGGTGTTCGTTCCAAATTGGACGTCATCAAGGAAGCTCTGAAGGAACAGGAAACTCTTGTTTTCTCCCAGAACTTCCTTAGCCGAAAGGACTACGCTCTCTTTGTCAAGGACTTCCAGTACAAGTCTTACTTCTTCTCGAAGTTGGATGGCAAGGTGTCTGGCATCGACGAGTACGTTTCTAAACTCAAGTTCGATCAGGTTCAACTGTGAAAAAAGAAAAGCCTTTATATCGAATCCTAGAAAAACACAGTAAGTTCTACCCTCAATGGCGAGGGTGGTTTTTCTGGAATTATTTTGAAGCAGATCCTGACACCGGAGAAGTTAAAGTTTGGAAAGAAACTTTAACTGCTGCCAAGCAGTACATCAAGTTCCACATTCAAGCTGTAAAAGAAGTTGAAGAAATGTGGAACCCTAAGATCGTGATCCATAGTTTTGAATAGGAGTACATCATAAGAGTATGAACAAAATTTTCACAAATGCAAACGTCTCAGCAATGGCCTCGGGCTTATCCTTAGTGGAAAATCCTGAGGCTATTTCTATTGTGGTCCAAAAGGATCCGTCATCTTTTCATCGATCTTCTGAGTTCTTGGAGTTTACCAAGAAAGCCTTTCAGATGATGGTTGACTCTGAAGTCCCAGTCCTTTCCTCTGTTGAGGTTAGTGAGTTTCCGGTTGAGGGAAATAATGGAGACTGGTTTCTCTGGTGGCACAAGACCCGCCAGCCTATCGTCTGTCTTAGTCCTACCTTCTACATCACCAAGAGAGTCTCAAGGTCCAACAAGCACATTCGTTGGGATCGCGCTGCCCACAATGCCTTCAGTGGCATCAATGGTTACGCTCCTAGCATCAGAGCTGTTTGGTACGAGTTCGATGTTGATGGAAAGTTGGTCAAGTCTTTCAAGGATCTTGTCAAGGATGAAGCAGCAGACTTCCAAAGAGGAACTCTTCTTCTTAGAGGAAAGCTAAAGTGATCACCACAATCTCTTTCCTTTGGCTGATGGGATTCCTTGGTTGTCTAGTTCATTTCACTTTGGAAAAGATCAAGTTCGTTAGGTTCGACGAGTTTGGATGGGAGTGGTTTCACTCTGCTCACTGGCTAGTTTGTTCTGTTGTCTTGTTCTTTATCTGGCCAGCTTATGGCTTGATCCCAAAGTTTCGTCTCATCAGTAAAATGTAAATAAAGGGAACTCTGTTTCAGCGTAACAACCGAAGTTAGCGCCGACAAAATGAGATGATGCGAAAGGCCTTGGGGAGCACAAGGTACCAACGAGTAGCTACCATCTCACGTACTGTCTCTCATGCCCCTGAGAGAACTTCCGTTTTAAGAAGCGACCACGAATTGCTTCCCAGGTTGCGGAAGAACAAATAGTTCCCGAGCAAAGTAGTGTAACGGTTTCGCACGACCAGTGTCTACTGGTTAGTTCTAGGATCATCCCCTAGACTTTGCTATTGCTCTTGAATTCCACGTAAAGGAGGTTAACCATTCACATGAATTCCAAGGACAACTTTCACACTTCACACATCATAAGGTCTTCTCACGAAAATGAAAACTATCGAAAGCAGTCCGCTCAACGACCGAGACTTGATCTACGAGATCAAGAACAACCAGGAAACATCTAGTAAAAACAGGTGGATCCTTTTCAAACGCTATGAGAATCTGATACATAAGCACTGGCATGGACTTAGAAATACTCTAGACAACTCTAGGTATGTCCAAGACGTCAAAGACGACTTTTACAGTGATGCCTTCATCACCTTCTGTAGCGCGTTGGATGCTATCAATCTCGACAAGGTTCGAGACAACAAGTGGAAGTTCCTAGGGTACTTTGGCTGGTACCTTTCAAATCAAAGGAACTCTTCAGCCAGACGAATCATCAAGAAGCACCAGAAAGAAACTGCGATTGAGATTGCAGTTGAGAACCCAAGATCTTCTAGACCAAAGAACATCTATATCACAGATAGTTTCGATCATCTGTCTTCTCTTTCTACAGAGGAAGAAGTGATCAAGAACGATGAGTCACAGAGATTTTGGACGGCTTTGAACAGGTGCAAGACCAAGATTTGGTCTTCAGTAGAATCTGAGATCTTCGATCGAAGAGAGAAAGGAGAATCGATCGGAACCATCGGACAGTCGATGAAGTTGTCAACTCCCATCATTAGAAAAACGTTATCTTCCATGCTATCAACTCTTAAGGTGGAAGCAGAGAAATCATTCTAACCAGAAACGATCTTGCGTTAAAGCAAGGGATCTGAGTCCCAAAGAAAAAGCCCTCTTTCGAGGGCTTTTTTATTTTCTGATGATTTGAACTTGTTTACCATCAGGTTTTTCAATCAAGATCTTTGATCCTTTTTGTTCTTGTCTGATCAAGTATTGACAGTACTCAAGATCTTTTCTAAAGATCTCAGAGACAGCCAAGTTCACACTCTGATTTGATTCTTTAAGTCTTCTCATAAGACTTCGTGGCAAGGTCACGACAACCGTGACCCTATCAGGATCTTCCATTGTTCTCTCCTTTATGCAAAAACCAACTCATCTTCAGGCTTGAGAGAGTAAGCGGGTTTGACTCCCTTGGTGGTCTTCACAGGATCAAAGGTGTTGAACGTGTAGGTTTTTCCTGTGGTTTCATCTAACACCTCGTAAAGAACTGGTAGGTCCAACTCTTTTCCTAGAGCGAAGACGTTGAAGGCAGTGAGACTGTGAAGGTCTGCTCCCATCTTTGGGTCTGTGTAAACTCCATACAAGGTTCTATCTCTACCAGCATTGTTCAAGCTTGTGTCGATAGCTGCAATTCTTGCTTGAAGAGAAGCGTAGTCAACCGTGGCCAACAGATAGTCTTCTGTGTTTGGAGACGTGATACATCTCTTAACCAGTTCAGCCAAGTCTCCGTGAGCAGGGATGTTTTGAAGGTTTGGGTTACTGCATCGGCCTCGGCCAGACTCAGTCAACATGACACCGTAGTTAGGATGCATTCTGAAACTGTTGTCTTCAGGATGGTACTTGATGTACTGCTCCCAACCCTTTTCACTATCTTCTGAGCTTGAGATAAACGCCTTGAGGATTGTTTTCAACGATCTGAGCTCTTGAAGTTCTTCAGCTCCAGCTCTTCCTTTTTGCTTCCAACGTTCTAGACAAGCATCGTCCGTGATGTACAGACCAACCTTGGTTCTACCGAGCTCTTCCCAACCCATGGACTCAAAAAGTCGACCTAGAGCATGAGTACTGTTGAAGTCAAAGTCTCTAGTGATGTTCCAAAGTCCAGCCAACTTGGCCTCTAGTCTTTCAACCTCACCAAGAATTCTTGCTCTTGAACTTTGAAGCTCCGTCTTATTGACGTAGACACCTCGGTACTCTATCTCAGCGAACACTCGGTAAGCTGGCATCATGATCTCGTTGTAGTAACGTTCCATAGACCATGAAGGATCTTTCTCGTTTGGATATCTTTCATCCAACTCTCTGAGTTGGGACAATTGAGCAAAGTACACTCTGAATGCCAGGATGGCGTCTTTTGTAGCATAAGGAAAACAAATGTGCTTTGGGATCAACGAGTAGTCTTCAACTCCAGTCTTCTCTTTGTAAAGGTCCAACTCTCTGTCATACCCTCCGAATGGGGTGTAGTAGTAAGTGGAAGGTTTAAGACCATTGTATCTCTGTTCATTGATGACGTGGCCGAGCTCGACAGTATCCCCGTAAACACAAGCAAAGGGAACTCCCTCTTGCCAAAGCCACTTAACGTCGAACTTGAGGTTAGCACCGATCTGTCTCTTCTTCTTGAGAAGTCTGTTCAGTGTTGGTTTATCAACTAGATGCCAAGGAACATAGTAACCAGTCTCTCCGTCAAATGAGAACGTAAAACAAACAATTTTGTTTCCAAAGAAACTAAGACTGTTGGTTTCCAAGTCCCAAGAGAGGAAGGGATATCGATCATCGTCTTCATATCTTTCACAGATCTCAATGAACTCTTCCGTAGTTTGAATATCAACTAGCTTCAGTTCAGGAATATCAGGAGGAGAGAGATCATAGTCTTGAGCCCAACTGAACTGATACTCAGCGAACCTTGTCTTGTACGTATCAACAGGAAACTCAGGATTTGATGGGACATTGTTCTTCCTCATGACTGGAACAAAGATCTCAAGGAAGGAGTCTAGAGGAAAGACCCACGTGTTAGCATCTGGAGACCAAAAGTAAGTCTTATTGAAAATGATGTCTCTAAAACAATCGATGGTGATGTCTGCACTTTTGTTGATAGCATAAAGAGCAGAACCTACTGCAAAGATAGCACGAGCACCTTCTGAGTACTTTTTCCAATTGGTTTGATTTGACCTATAAAACTTAGCCAAACCTCCAGTGATCTCCTCTTTTTTAACGTCTACGTTCAAACTATACAAAATCTTGAAGCTTCTAATTCCATTCTTGAGAACAAACTTCTCGATCCTCTTAAGTTTCACAGGGGAGTAAAGTTCATCCAATAGAATGACATAAAAAGGTTCGTCTGGTTGAATATGATCAAGTGCTAATGCATCATGAACCATGTCAGCAGCAAGAACTTTCTTTGTTGCAGATGTGTTAAGTCCACCAAAACTAAAACTAAAACTCATTATTTTCCTTCTTTATCAAAAGTAATATATAGACTAATGTGCAAATTTACTCACCAATGCAAATAAGAAAAAGTTAATATGGATTCCTAGATTGTTCATTTTGAACAGTGTGTAAAATGAGCAGCATATATAAGAATCTAACATAATAAGAATCTTAGTACTTAGGGTCAAACCCGGATCAACAAGAGGTTGATTGGAGTTCATGAAGTTTTTACTGGACCATGTTATACTTGTTTGTATGGCAAAAGAACTCCGATACTCAAACGATTCCAGACAACGCATGTTCAAGGGAGTTGACAAGCTTGCAAAAGCTGTCATGACGACTCTTGGCCCAAGAGGACGAACAGTCATCATTCAAAAGACCTTCGGGTCTCCTTTGATCACAAAGGACGGTGTGACCGTCGCTAGAGAAATAGAACTTCCAGATCCTTATGAGAACCTAGGTGCTCAGTTGATCAAGGAAGCTGCGATCAGAACTAATGATCTCGCAGGAGACGGTACCACAACGGCAACAACGTTGGCCTACTCCTTGATCAATCAAGGTCTTAAGAAGATCTCCGAGGGTTTTGACCCGATTGAGATCAAGAAAGGAATGGAAGAAGCTACTCTTAGAGCTCAGAAACACCTTCAGTCTTTTAAGATGGATGTTCAGGATACCAAAGACATCAGGCATGTTGCAACCATCTCAGCCAACAACGATGCAGAACTTGGTGGCCTTCTGGCTGAAGCCTTTGATCACATTGGAAATGACGGAATTGTGACAGTAGAGGATTCTCCAAATCGACAGACCTTTGTCTCATATTCCGAAGGACTCGAGTATGATGAAGGATACGCAACTCCGTTCATTATCAACGACCCTAGAGGAATTGTTACTTATCAGAACCCAAGGTTCTTGCTCATTGATAGTGAGCTGAACAGCTTTCACATCATAGTCAAGATACTCGAGAAGTGGACGAGAGACGGTTGTAAGTATCCTTTCGTCATTGTTGCTACTGGGTTTTCTAACGAAGTTCTGACGACTATCGGTCAGAATGTTCAAGGTGGAAAAAGACCTATAGCTTGTTTCAAAGCTCCAGGTTTTGGAGAGAAGAAACAGGTTTACTTGAAGGACTTGGCTGCTGCTTTGGGAGCATCCATCTTTACACAACAAGAGGTTGGTCTTCAACTAGCTCAGTTCCAAGAAGAACACCTTGGAAAAGCTGGTTCCTTGAAGCTTACCTCAAACAGAACAACCATCGTTGATCCTAAGGGAGACGGAGAGGCATTTGAAAAACATGTTCAAGAACTTAGAGAGATGGAAGCAGAGTCTACTTCAGGCTTTGAAAAAGAACTTCTCCAAGAGCGACTCGCTAAACTCGCTGGTGGAGTTGCTGTGGTTCACGTTGGTGCTTCAACCGAAGTTGAACTCAAGGAAAAGAAACACAGGGTTGAAGACGCTCTGAATGCAACTAGAGCTGCTCTAGAAGAAGGTATTGTCATCGGTGGAGGAAACACACTCCTTAGAGTGGCAAAGCTTCTTTCTCAAAACATCAAGAACCTTGGATCACCAGGTTTTATGGCTGGTTACAACGCAGTGGTAAGAGGTCTTAGAGAACCATTCTATCAGATCGCTTATAACGCTGGAAAGTCTCTAGAAGATATCGTCGAAGCCGTTCCAATCATTACCAAGACTGGAAGCACCAACATGGGTTGGAACGCTTTGACTGATACCTTTGGAGACCTATATGAAGAGGGAGTTATCGACCCCATCAAGGTCACTCGATATGCCTTAGAACACGCAGCTTCTGTTGCTGCTATCTTCATGGTGGTTGAGTGTGCTATCATCGATCAAGGAAACATCCGTGTCGTACCTAATGGCTCGGAGTTAATGGGAGAATTCTAAAATGGCAAAAGACGTGATTGAGACTAGAGGTCTCTTTCAAGTAAGAATCACACCTACCCTCAAGTGGCCGTTCAAGACCATGCCTATTTTTTATGATTCTAGGCACGTGTTCTTGAACACCAAAGACGCTGAGGCTTATAAGCCCTCCTTTGTTGAAGCGGCCATCGAGGCCGGGTTGATCATTGAACCCAATGACAAACAAAAGAAAAAGGGAATTGAGACCTTCACTGTCACGGTGATTCCTCTAGAACTTGTAATCAGAGAAGGATCTTTGAAGTCATGAGCAACGATGTAGAACAAGGATACAACAACTTCACGAACTATGATCTAGTTCAAGATGAAACCAAGAAGAGTGTTGACATGTCCTTTCCAGTCCTTTACTCAAAGGCCATGAATGAACTTTGCAACTTCTACAGCGTTCCATTAGATCTTCAGAAGATTCTTCAAGACAAGAGAGATTTTGGACTTAAAAAGTACGGAGAAAGATCTTTCCAAGGTAGTCTTGAAAACACACTAAGTGTCCCAATTTGGCTTCATCTTCATGATGAACTCGTGGACGCAATCAACTACTCCCTTCACTACATCTATCGGATTGGTCTAGCAGGTGAAGAAGGAAAAAGAGAAAAGCTTGAAGAAATTCTCAAGATTCTTCTTGATTTGATCGGAAATAAGCTTGAAAGACTCTAATCCTTTCAAGATTGGAGATATTGTATTCATGAGACAGGCTGGTCTCAAGAGCATGATCTACTATGCCGAGAAAGGCCGAAAGTGGGAGTGTCCATGTACTTGGCACGGCATCACTGCTCCAATCACAAACATTCAAGGTGATTTTTGTACTCTGGAACCTGAGACTGGAAGGACATCTGTCTTTCACAGATCAGACTTGGCCAGATCTATACAAGAGTCTCCAACAAGACCTGAAGAAGTCTTCAGCTGTGAAGACCCAGACTGACTAATTTCTTCAAGGAATCAAAAACCATGAAGAAGAGTAAAGAGAACTACCTAATCGTTGGTGGTAAAGAACTTAGTGCAGGTGTCGTTCTAACAGATGGCTCCTACATTTTAGGTTGTCTTCCCTTTGGTAGATCCTCTGGACCTAGACAATATGATCTTCCAAAAGGTCACGTTGAGGTTGGAGAGAAACCTAAAGAAGCTGCCATTCGAGAGATGGCAGAAGAAACTGGAATTCATCAACAAGAAGATTGGTTGATCGATGTAGGTCAAATGGCTTACACTCCAAAGAAGAACCTTCATCTCTTCTTAAGTCTTCCAGATGCTCTTCCAGCCACAAAAGATCTTCGATGTAGTACCTACTTTGAGATTGGAGAAAAGGGAAAACAAGTACCTGAGATCATCGGATACAAGTGGATTCCGACTAATGAGCTTCATTGGTTCTTCCCAAGACTCGAACCTCTAGTTGCAACTGCTCTTAGAAAACTAGAGAATTTGTAAAAGTCATGACAAGGAAAATAAAATGTCCCAAGATAACATTCTCTCTCAAGATGAGATTGATGAACTTCTAACAGCCATATCTGTTGGAGGTTATGAAGATCAGGATTCTACAGAGCCTCCTTTTAGAGACATGTATGGTGATAAACATAAGAGGATCAAGATCTATGACTTCAAGAGACCTGACGTTCTAACTAAGGAACAAATCAGGATCCTAAGTAAGATCCATGAGCAAGCTTCAAGAGAGCTTCAGAAAACTCTTGCCCAGAGTTTTGATACTGAGGTCTTTAGGATCGCAGTAGCATCAGTAGACCAACTTCAGTACGAAGAATACACTAGAAGTATTAACAACCCGTCCCTAAACTATTTCTTTGACGTCAATGATCTTGTTACCAATGTATCGTTGGAACTAGATCTCAAGTTCATCACAAAGTTCATAGTTAGAAGTATGGATGGCATAGCCAAAGATAAGTTCATTGACTACAATGAACATCACATCATTCGTGATGATGAATACGCTGAGTTTATTAAAGACAGAGACGTTGTATTAAAAGTTGTGAACCAAATTTGGGAAACTCTTGATGTCCATTGGAACACATCTCTAGGAAGATCTAGAGATGATCAAGATCCTTCTTCTAACAAAGTCCAAATCGATGCAAACCCTCAGTTTCTTACTAACCTCTCTCTCCTGAAGAGATGTTAGTTCTAATTACCTATGAGATCTCTATCAAAGATAGACAAGATCTTGATCAGGAACCAGACGAGTTCATGATGTGCATAGCTTATCCAAGAACCATGTTTACCAAAGAGGTACTGGAGTTACTCCAACCTGATTGGATGAATCAACGATTAGGATTAAATAACAAAAAACCTAAGAAGGTACAAAAAATGTCACTTAGCGAAGACGCTACAAAGAACTTCAAGCTTATTCAAGGAACAGAGCTTCCTATTGAGGTCCGTCTGGGAAAGACCAGTAAACCTCTTCAAGATGTCCTGAAGATTGGTGAAGGAACTATTCTGTCACTTGACAAGCTTGCGGGAGAAGCTGTTGATGTTTTTGTCAACGGAGTTCTCTTTGCAAAAGGCGAAGTGGTTGTTATCGACGAGAACTTTGGTGTTCGAGTAACCGAGGTTCTTGGAGACCAAGATGGAACGTCTGAATAAAAAGATCTTTATGGAAGCATATCCTATTGTTAGGAAGGATTTTCCTAACTCTGTAAAAGACAAGATCAAATCAGAGTTTGCTATAATTCATTCAAAGACCGTAGAAGTTAAACCAGTCCAAGAGATACAAATCTACGATCCTAGACGGGTCATGTACGGTCCTGATCTTGGTTATGGTAGAGATGATCCACGAGATAAGGTCCAGATTCGTAGAGTGGTGAAGCTAGTTCCGGTAGAAAAACTAGATGAAAGTATCTATTCATTGATTTATTGTCATACCATTGAAGTTATCAAAGAGTATACTTTTCTTGAGTGGGATTCAGTTTTGGATCCAAAACGCTACATCTAAGGAAACATCATGTTAACGGAAGAGGAAGAGCTCGTAGCCGAGATCGTTTCTCGTTACGCAACTCGAATGGCCAGAAATGGCATTGCTATCCCCATGGGAGAAGCTTCTATTGAACTTTTGACCTGGAACAAAACCAAGCCATTGAATCTTTGGGGTCTCTTGGAAGCTTCAGAAGAAGACATTGTACATGACGTTGGCGGAATCCGTGTCAATTGGAAAGGCTCTAAGAAAATTGGACATTTCCAACCAATCTTTGAACCAATCTACGCTTAAAGGAAAATGAAATGAGTGGAAACTCAGGCGGACTTTATCAAGGACAGGTTGTCCTTCACAAAGGTAAAGAAAAGACAATCAAGAACTGGCACTTTATCGGAGATCCACAAGGTGGACATAACTCCGACATCATCTTCATTCAGTTCAAAGATGGAACTGACACCAAGCAAGAAGGTTTTACTCACATTGAGTACACCGGAAAAGAGAAAGAAGAACAGGTTCGTCGCCACAATGAGTGGAAAGAAGAACAAGAGAACAAACCTGGAATCTTCGAACGATTTCTTCTTGAAAGATATAACAAAAAGGTTGAGAAGAAACTTTTTGGTCTTTGGGAAACTAGAGACTTGATTGGATCAATGGTTGTTGTCTCTCACTTTAAGGATTTTGATCTAGCAGATCAGGTCCAAGTGGGTATCTTGGAAAGAATTGACGGTAAGTACTTTTACCTTCAAGGAAGTAAGAGAGGCTGGAGACATTGCCGAGTGGTAGAGAAGCAAGAGGTTTTCTTGGTCAAAGACCAAGATGAAGACGATGAGTAAATGCACTCTTTGTGGTCGAGAAGGTGACTCTCAGTATTTTGAGGAACATCATCTTACTCCGGCCTCGATGAGAAAGACAAGTGACACGATCACTGTTGATCATCAGTGTGGAGACCAGATCCATCAACTCTTCGAAAACTATCAACTAAAGACTCAATACAACACTCTTGAAAAACTTCTATCTTCTGATAAGGTTCAGAACTGGGTGAAGTGGGTTAGAAAACAACCTCTTGAAAAGAGAGTTGTGATGGCTCAAAAGAAAAGAAAGAAATGAGTTTCATAGATAAATTGAAAGATGGTAAGATGGTTCAAGTCAAACTCGAGAAGAAGTATGGCGAAGAAATCATAACTACCACAGCATGGGTGGATGTTTCTGAACGATCTAAAAGGATCAAAGTAGGAGACACCATCACGATTTCTACTCACCCAGACCCAGAAGGGAGATGGTTAGTAAAAGAGATCTTCTCTGAAGACCAAAATATTGGACGATCAGACCTTCATACGGATTGGCCTGTCGGAGGCTTGTGATGCCAAGAGTCTTGAACCTTCTTAAAGAAGGAAGACCAAGGGGTTCTGTATACATTGGGAGACCAAGTGTGTACGGGAACCCCTTTATTCTTGATGTTCATGGAACCAGAGAAGAGGTCATCAAGAAGTATGAAGATTGGGTAGTGACTCAACCTGATATGATCTATTCGATCAAAAAAGAATTAAAAGGAAAAGATCTAGTTTGTTTTTGTGCCCCTCTTCCATGTCATGGGGACATCTTACTGAAGATCGCAAATGAGGATCAAAATGAGTAGTCCATTAGAAGAGTATCTTTCACCTGGAGTTTTTAAGACAGCATATGCTATTCTTAGAAATGCCTCAGATGAAGTTCAAAAGATTGTTGTCGAACACATTGACACTCACAAGTACTTTCTAAATCTTAATGTTCAGTCTAGAGAGATCTCTCCTTCTGAAGCCTATTCTAGCTGGGTGGAGTATGTCTTTGAACCTCACTATCAAGTGTCTCAAAAAACATCTCCCAAGGTAAGTGGAGACATCAGAATCAAGGAGACCCTTGCTCTTTGTACGATCTCGTTCTTTCTAAAAAGATATCTTCCAAAAGAACAAATCGAGGTTCATCCTAAGTTGTCTATGGCTTACTTAGATAGCTATTGTGGGCTAGGAAGATTTGGATTTTTCTGGGAACATCTCTTGAGAGCCAAAACCAAGAGATGGTCCGGATACTCTGTTTTGAAAGAACTTGACAAAAAGTTTGTTGAACGATTATAGATAAAAATCTATCAAATAAAATCTGAGTAGCATGTACTAATTCCTTTAAATGGAGGAATTTTTATATGCTTACTCTTGTTTGGAAACGAGGGGATAAGTTCCTTTACGTATACAAAGGCTACGGAGTAGCTGGTGAGACTCAGGTGGTTTTAACTGTACCTGTGTTTAACATTGTTCGTAATGAGATAGACCCGGATCATCCTAGACCACTTCACGACCCTAGTGACGTGGTAACGACCGAGCCAGAAGGAGACTCTCAAGCCCATCCTTTCATGCCTCGATACTTTCCAAGTGGAACGTGGAAGATCATCACGATCCTCGCTCACCCTAAAGAAGAACCTTATCTCTATCCATTCTTCATCGCCACTGAAGCTTGGCAAAAGCTCCCAGTTTGGGCTACCGATGCAGCAGGTGGATATGACCATGTTACTGACCAACTAGTCGTAGACGTTGGCTATGGTCTTCACAACTCGAGTTCAAGTACGACCCTTGGTTGCATCAGAATCGGAGATGTGAATGATCCAAGTTATCTTCTTCAAGTTGTCAATCTTCTCAAGCCAGCCTTAGCTGATGGTGGAGAAGGAGCTCAGATAAAGGTCACAGATTAAGGAGAATCTATGTCAGATAACAAAACCCCTGCTCCTGTAGCAGACGCACAAAAAGTAGCTGAAGGTATCGGAGGATTCATCACCAAAGAGATCCACGATAAAAGATTCAAGCAGACCATTCTTTGGTTTGGATCTTTGATCCTTGCCTTAGCAGTTCTTTTCATTGGATATGAAAAGTTGGTCACAGAACCAGCTCAACAGAAGCTTGTAGCTCAAAGCCAACAAGTTCTTCAAGATGCCAAGAACACCCAAGCTTTAACTCAAGCTTTGGCAGACACCTGGAAGTCACAGAACAAGACCTACGCCACTACCTTTGACAACAACCTCAAAGCTGCCGGTTTTACCAAATCAACAGATGGAGGAAACAAGTAATGAATAAACTTCTTCTTTCTGTTCTTTTCTTTCTTTGTTTAGGAGCTTTTGGTTTTAGCCAAGACGTACCAGCACCTGTTGATGCTCCTAACCTTACCATAGTGGTAGGGTCAGACCATTACACCAGAGACCTTCCTTCTACTCTTGCTGAGTCTCAGAGTTTGAACATTCAGCTTGTCAGTTTGATCAATCAACTTGTGGTTCTTTACACAGCGAACGATCAACAAAATGTAGAGAAGATCAACGCTCTTTTGACTGGAGCTCAGAAAACAGTTGAAGCTGCAACCACAGAGAACAAAACATTGTCTCAAACAGCCTTTGCTAGGGTTAAGACCTTTGCTCTAGGCGGATATGTTCTAATTAATCCGTTCCCTTCTATTGGTGGTTTCAATTACGGTTTCGGTCCACAAGCAACTCTTAACATCTTCAACACCTTTTTATTGAATGCTGGTGTTGGTCTTGAGATTGATGCAAAGGATCTTCGACCACAGTTTCAAGTTAGCTTAAGCACTTGGCTCTTCTAATCAATTTCTTAAAAACAAAAGGGACCAATTTGGTCCCTTTTTTATTGTCTTTGTGACTAATTGTTCATGCTACCTTACATGACAAGCGACACCCCAAAAGACATACAAGAAATTTATGAATCTCTCAAAAAGCTCGGATGGATAGTGTTGTCTCATCATAGCCTATCTCAAGAAGATGGACCATTTGCTAGATTATTGCTTGTTGTAGGAAAAGACAAAGAGTTAGAAAAGTAACTTACTTTTCTTCGTATTTCCATCCACGTTCTTGAAGAATATTAACGACAAAACAACTTGGCCCACATGCCTTATGGATCACTTGTTTCTGAGTAAAAGATCTAACAATTTCTTTCTTGTTGGTAAAGATCGACTCTAAGGAATCTTTTGTTAGATCTCCTAAGTACTCCCTATTTTCACAACAAATGAACGACCAAATGTTTCCTTCTTGAGAGTACTCGAAGTAGATGTTCTGCAAGAAAGGACAATTATATCTATCGAAACTGAGAACCCAAGATCTTTTAGCATCATTCGATAAGATCGAGATGGTGTTTAAGATCTCTTTGGTTTGTTCTTTTTCCATCTTGATCAAACCAACAATAGCGGAGATATCAGAGAACGGAACCTTGATCTTTCTATCTTTGTGGGTAGAAACAAGAGCGTTGACGTCTTCTTTGATTGCTTGGATCAACAATTCATCTTGTGGATGTTTGGAAAAAACCTCTTCATCACTATAGTCCGGATTGGTGTCGTTCTTATTAAAGATGACTGTTAACCTAGACTTTTCTTCATCAGAGAACTCTTCTTCAACAAAATCAAGGATCTTGATGACATAGTGCTCTAAGATGGTCTTTGGACTCATAACAAATGAAACAGTTGTAGATAGTTGAGCCTTTAAAAGCTCATGAACAGTGTTGACTGCAGCTTTCCATGCGTTAGGAACTCTCATTCTGGTCATGTGAGTCTCAGCGTTGTAGCCGTTTAGAGAGACTTGAATGCCTGTTCCTCTACTCGAGATCTTTAGGAAATCTATCCAAGACTTTGTCAGTCTGATACCATTGGTGATCAATGAGTAAGAAATATTTGGAGCTTGTTCATACCAAGACTTGAAGATCTCAAGGTTGTGAGGGTTCATTGTGACCTCGCCGCCTTTGATGTTGACGTGAAAAGTTCCACCAAAGGCTATAGCAGCACCGACGACAGTTTTGGTTAGGATGTCCAAAACCTCTTTGTCCTTAGAGATCTCCATTCCTCTGTTTCCTTTATAATTTCTTAAGGACGGAGGAAGATAACAAAACTCACAACTTGCATTGCAGTGGAGGTTATCCAAGCTGACTTGCATAGTTGTGGTTCTATGGTGTTTGAAGAAGTCGATGTAATAGTCTAAGTCCATTTGATCATTTAGTGGAAATTAAAGAGCCCCACGGATGACAGCAACCTTTGGAAGTTCTGCCCAAGACTTATCGACCCCGTCTTCAAGTTCCTTGGCTCGACTGATGAATCCTGAGAAGTCTAAAGCTCCTGGAAGGTCAGCTTTAACTTGACTTCTTAACATACCAAAGGCTCTGAGAACTTTGGCAGTAGCTAGTTTTCTGACGTCGTTCAATCTATCAAAGTGGATAGCTCTCCAATCATTAGAAGCCATAGCCCAGTGAATCTCAACAGGTCCAATCTTGTTGGAGTAACCAACCAGAACCTGCTTGTCCTTTTTCAACTCAATGTGGAACTCAATACGAGTAGAGTAGTTGATCATACCTTGACGCGCTGCTCTATCCAATGCCATGACGCTGAAACCTTGAAGGTTAGCGTAGCCTGGTGAGTTTTGAGAGTTGTTTCTATTTGGAGACCAAGAAGAACCAAAGCCAGAAGCAGCAACCTCAGTAGCATAGAAGAAGAATGGAGATGATCCTGCACCACCCTTACCTACTGAACCTTGGTTGACGAAGGCACGAAGAGCACCGTAAGCTCCTTCAGGAAGAGGGATCTCAAACTGATTGTAACCAACATAACTGATGTTGGTGTAGAGTTTTGGTTTTGAGATTGGAAAGAACTTAAAATACTCTTGCATTGCAGGTTTGATCATGTTGTTCAAGATCTTAGAACGAGAGAACTCCAACTCTTCATATAAGAAGAATGGAACTCCAACTTCTGTCATGATGATCTCAAGTTCCTCATCGGAGATGTTGATGTCTGAGGTCTCGTCGTTCGAGTAAGGAACAAAGCTGAAGTCTGTCTCTATAGCAGAGACGTTCAAGAGCTCTTGAGCTGTCATCAAAAGTCTGAAGTGTGGAGTGATGATGTTGTTGTTGAAACAGAAGAAACCTTGATTCTCATCGCTGATGAAGGCACTGTCCCATGGAAGAGGATCTTTACTATAAAGAGACGCCTCGCAGTAGATCAAAGCTCCTTCCAATTCGAACTGAGGAAGAGGAGGCAATGGAGGGACTGGTGGAGGAGGATAAGGTGGAGGCTGAACAGAAGCAGGGGTTGTATAGCTTGTGACCAAAGAAGGAGCTGACTCTGTTCCAGGAGAAAGAGTCTTGGTCATCACGAAGTAATATGTTGTGCTAGCATCAAGTCCGTTTATAGCAACTGGACTTGTAACGTTTGAGATCTTGGTGCTTAGAAGGGTGACAGGTTGAGTACTAGACCAATAGATGTTGTACGTAGCTCCTACGTCTGCTGTGAAAGTAACGTTTACATCTGTTGGTGTCACTTGTGTAACAGTAGGAGCAGGTGGAGTGGTCGTGACGGTGGTTAGAGGAGTACCTGACATCTGAGAGGTCTGTCCAGACTCTCCAGTTGGAGCGATAGCTGTGACAATGTAAAAGTACTCTGTGCCATTGATCAATCCAGCATGATTGAAAGGAGGTTGGAGTTGAACGATCTTGTTAGCAGACTCTGGAAGAACAACTCCAGGGGTGGTAGACCAGTAGACGTTGTAAGAGACGGCGTCTGGAACTAGATCCCACGAAAGGGTGTTTTGTCCATTTCCAGGAGTAACAACAAAGTTAGAAGGAGGGCTTGGAACAGACAACTGAACCAAGTAAATCATGTCTTTGACATAGGTTCTTGACTGAGGGGTGATGATGGCCGAGCCTAAACTGGCCCAAGCATCTCTTACCTTAGAAGGAAAACCATAGTCTTTGTATTGCTTGAGAACGTCGTAGTTAGTTAACTGAGGCATTGGTCTGAGCCTCCAATGAAGAAGCCATCAAGGTATATGAGAACACAACTTGACCCGTAGAGAAGTTGAACTGAACAGCTTGTTGACCCCAAATAGCGGTCTTTCCAGCTGACTTTAACCTTTGGAGAATGATTTGTCTATCATGCTCAACAGCTTGTGGGTTTCCACTGAAACCTTTGAAGTCTGGAACGTCATAGACCGATGTAACACCAAAGCCGAGAAGAACTTCTTGTTGATCTAGGATTGGATGAATCTGACCAGCGTTCTTTTTGAAGCTATTGTCATTTCCTAGTAGATCTAACATAGAAGCATAAATCAGAGGCTCAATTGTTCTTGTCATGGTATCCCAAAGTGTTGAGATTCCACCATAAAACAGCTGAGTCCATCTTTCAATGTTACCGTTTGGGTAACCACTTAAGCTCTTAGGTTTTGGCGTTTGTGCTGGCTGGTCCATGAATAATTAGTGCTTTCTAGAATTATACTAAGTGATTAGGAGAGTTATCTTGCCTGACCTTCAAAAAGAAGACCAGAAGAAAGACAAAAAAGAAAAGAAGCCATTTAAGTGGTCAGTTCTTTTTATTGTATTGAAGTACACGGCTTTTGCTATCTTCTCCATCGTGTCTTTTCTTCTATCACTAAACATGTTCAGACAGCTTTCAAGCGAGCCATTTGAACAACTTCTACTGACCTGTGTTACTGTTGCCCTTGAGGGTTTTAAGATCTTTGTGTTGATTAGAGCCAACACTTTATTTCGTCTAAAGTTCAAAAAACCTGCTAGAAGATCATACTTGATGTATGCTATTCTAGCTATGATGTCCATCTTGGCTGCTTATGGAACAACTAGAACCATCATTGAAAGATCTGCTGCTACAGAAAGTACCAACGAATACGTTCTCAAGATCGCAGATAAGCAAGCTGAGATCACAGCTTTAGAGAAAGCAACAGCTACTTTAACAAACGACATTGAGACCTTAAAAGCTCGTCAAGCTAAGTTACCTGACGATTTTTCTGGAGAGTTCAACACTCTACAAAATGGAATCAACAAAGACGCGTCTAAGATCGCTGATAACGACAATGCTAAGTCCATCAAGAACAATGAACTTACTGCTCTAAAGTTGCTCTCTTCGAAACAGAGTAACATTACAAGATCTAGCGTTGGAATGTTCCCTCTCATGGCTTCAGACTTTCACATCCCTGTGAACTTCTTGACCTTGTTCATTCTTCTGTTGATCTCAATCTTGATTGAGCTAGGAATCATCTCGACCTCACCAACCATCAAAGTTGACAAGGAACACTTGTCTCACTTCTTAGATGAGTTCTCTCATGAAGCAGCTTCTCAAGCTGAACAAGAAGAGGAAACCAAAAAAGAAGAGTCTAAAGTTGAAGAAACTATGGTTGAACCTCCTCAGGAAGAACCACCAAAGGTTTCAAAGAAAAGATCTCCTTCCAAGAAGTCTCAAAGTAAGAAAGTAACAAAGTCTCCAGTCCAAAAGATCAAAGAGGAACCTATTGTTCCTCCTCAGGTTCCTGAAGAGACGATTCCTGAACCTGAAGAACCTACTGTTGAAGCTTCTCCTTCAGAAGAAGCTGAACCTACTCCATCTCCTGAAGTAGCAGAGACCAAAGAGGAAATAAAACAACCGGACCCTTCTACTGAAGGTCCAAAACCTGTTGTTTTTAGAGGCGTACCCAAGTCTGTCGTTCCTTTGACTGAACAACCTTCTGCCTTTGCTTCGGATCTTGTTGTTACAAGAAAGAAGCCTACAACAAACGCTGTTTCTCCGACTGAGGTTTCCAAGTTGTACAGGTTTGGAAAAACCACCGAAGCAGTTAAGAATGCCTTTGTTGAGTTTGTGAAAGAGATCTTCAAGGATGGAAAAGCTGACCTGTCCAGAACTGCAGACATCGCTCAGTCTTTGAAGCTAAAGCCTGGAATTGGAGCAGTTTTTGCTTCTAGACTTAGAGAAACTAGGGACCCAAACGGAGATCCTTTGGTTGTTCAACACAGCACACAAGAAGGAAATTTCTTAGTTCCCAAATTTCCAATTGATTACATCATAGAGTACAGCACACAAGAAACAGGAGCTAACACGTGAATCTCAAGTTAGATGATCAGACCAAAAGCCTTATTGAAGACGTCTCAGCTCTCTCAGGTTACCATAAAGACGTTGTCAGAGAGATCTGGGAACTGACACTTTACCGTTGGTTAGAAGACATCACAAGAAACCCTAAAGGGTTAAACCATCTCAACGTCCCATTCTTGGGAACAGTCGGAGTTAAGTACTCAGGAGATCTCAGAAAAGAAGATGGAACCTTTGTTCCTCAAGTTGAGAACTTCGTGTCATTGTCCGACAAGTTCAAGTCTCTTGTAGGAGAGATCTACTCAGAAGGGAACCTTGTTCTAGCCTCATTGTTTGAAAGCAAGATTGAACAAGCCATCCTCTCAGCAGCTAAAGGTTAAATTTTACTAATTGAACATGATGAGTGATGGACAAGATCTATACGAACGCCTCCTTAAGATAAATGAACCTTTCTACAAAGAGTTCAAAGAGTATGTCGAAAAAGAATTCCACTGCGATCTTTCTTCTTTTTTGGAAGATCTTTGGCCAAAGACCGAAGATTATGCCCACGAAGATGATGATTTTTGGATGACCCTTTCTGAAACATACCCAGATCCTAAGGTAGCAGTTAATGATCTCTTCCAAGAGTCTGAAGGCGTCAGGGTACAATCAATGATGGCAACACACTACATCAGACATCACTAATTGTAGTAACATAGGAGAATCCTTTATGGCCAATCGACGTTCATCTAGTGCTAACATCAACGATCTTTACCTTTCTCTTGACACCGTCAAGCAGATGCTAGGTGAGGTCATCAGAACTCTTGAAGATGCATCTAGCGTTGCAGAGAGACTAGGTGCTGATGTTGCATCCAAGCTCGTCCCCCTTCTTAAGACCAACCTTCCAGCCAAAGTCAGAGACATGGTTGAAGGACAAAACGGCGACAGCATCTATTCCATGCTTGACTACTTAGACGCTCTTCCAGTTGGAGCAATCAGAGACAGAGGAGACGAAGCAATCTTCGGAGCTTCTCCAGGTGCAGCCGCTGCCCCAGGTGAAGAAGATCTTTCTTCTAGATTTGGTGCAAGACCAGCCGGAGGCGTAGCTCTTCCAGGACAAGGCGGAGCTCCAGTTGAGACTCAGACCCCTGAGTTTACTCCTAGAGACTCTCAGTCTGAGATTCAGAGAGTTGCTGCTTCTACCAAGAACGATCTCTCAAGAGTTATGAGAGAGACTCAAGAAGAAGAGAGCGCAGCTCCAATCTACGAAGGTAGATTAGACTTCAAGGAACTCAAGAGAAAGGAGAACTTCCAGGAGTCTCTTTCTTCTGGTGTTTCTAGCGATGACAGATACTATCAGTCCTTGCTTGAGCAAAGCACACACTCTCCAAGAGAGGATGTTACTGGTGCCATCTCCTTGAAAGAAGACATCTTGATGGGAACCTCTACTAAGCCTCTCTACGACTCTAAGTCTAAGTTCAGAGATGAACCTACCAAGGAGTCAGCTGATTGGGGAGATTGGAAGAACTTGGTTGACGACAACCCAATCAAGGGTATGGACGCAGCCGACCTTGCTTCTGCTCTTACAAGAATGTAAGGAAAAACTTTACTTCCAGCCGGGAAGGTGAGATATTATCAATACAACGGTGAGTAACTCAGTTCTCATAGAGAATTCGGGTATTCGAAGTGGTTTAGTATTTCACCTGCCCCAGTGGTTCTTCGAAGCCCTGGAAGGGGCCAGTAGCTTTTAGTTCCCCGAGGTTTCTAAGAGCATTCAAAGCAGTAATCAGCCCGCCTGCGCCCAACCTCGTTATGCTGACATAGCTCCAATGGTAGAGCACAACCATGGTAAGGTTGTTGTTCCCGGTTCGAGTCCGGGTGTCAGCTCTTGAAAAAGAGAAATGGTACTTGCATCCAATGTGGAGAACCACTACATGCAGGTGATAAATACTGTAGTAGTACTTGTCAAAATCGATTCCAAACTAAAACTTTGATTTTGAATTGGTTAAACTACGGTTTACCTAAGAAATATGCCAGTCCCCGTAGAGGACTGGCTTTACCTACCTATGTTTCTTCTTATATTAAAGAACAACAACACGATTGTTGTTCTCTCTGTAATAGAGAAGCAATTTGGGAAAATAAACCACTCAATATGGTTTTAGACCATATTGACGGAGATGCATCAAATAATCTAAGATCTAATCTTAGATTAATTTGTCCAAACTGTAACTCTCAAACTTCTACTTTTTCAGGTAGAAATAGAGGAAACGGTAAAAGATAAGGGGCCTTAGTGACATCGGTAGCACACCTCTATGGCATGGAGGAAGGGCGGGTTCGACTCTCCGCAGGTTCCAGTGTTTAAGTTTTATTGGGCCGTTCGTTCAACGGATAGGACAGGATACTTCTAATATTCTAATGTGGGTTCGATTCCTGCACGGCTCGTAGAAGGTATAAAAATGATCAAGAATGTGGCCATGATCTTCATGGCAGCTGTTTTGTTCTCTTGTACTCCAGAGGTAAAAGTTGAGGTCGTTCCTAGTCCTCAGCCTACTCTGACTCAGGCAGAAGTGACTGCTGAACCTCAGCATCTTCATGTTGATCTTCTCGGTGTTCACACTGTGAAGCCCAAGGATACTCTTTGGGGTATCAGTGGACTTTGGTACAACGACTACGTTTTGTGGCCGGCTATCTACCAAATCAACAAGGGTCAGATCAAAGATCCGGACCTGATCTACACTGGTCAGAAGTTCGATATTCCTAAGCTTTCTGGTACCGATCTTTCTACTTTGTCCGATGGTGATAAGTCCCTTCTTTCTGAAGGTTACTTGGAAGCCTATCGTGTCTACAAAGACAAGGGTCGTGCCGACGCTGAAGACTATCACAAGTCTGGTGAAGACTTGATCAACAAGTAATCAAGTCTAAGGAAAGGAAAATGACCTTTGCTGTTGGAGCAATTTGTTTAGGGATCGGTTTGATCCTTGGAGTAGCTTTGAGAAAAAGTCCTAAGAAGGATTACGAAGCTGTTCCAGAACCAGGTTCAGAATGGCTGTAATTCCTGATGATGCTTTCGTCTCATGGATGGATAAGGAAGGAGTTTGGTACTGTACCACCAAGGATTCACATCTGGTAGGTTCAGGACCTAGCATGCTTCATGCTAGACTTTCTTACTTAGAACTTTTGAAAAACGAGAATAGTTAAGTCGAGGCGGCTGCCCTAAAGTCGGAGAAATAACGCGTGTCCAGTTCGAAGCGCTCCGCACCTTACACTGGAGAGGGTAACTATTCTTTATACGCACTTGTGGCGGAACGGTATACGCGCTAGTTTGAGGTACTAGTGGGCGCAAGCTCGTGAGGGTTCAAATCCCTCCAAGTGCATAAGGTAAGAAAATGAAACACTTGTTTTGTAAGATCTTTCACAAGCCTACGTTTGTGAAACAGTGGGAGAGCGAAGGTAAAAAGCATTTAGATGCTTGGCCTTATAATCCTCTTGTTCTTCATCCAGATCTGAGTTACAACTTCCTTCATTTCATGTGTCCAAAGTGCAAGGAAGAATGGGACGAGTTCAAAGGCGATCCTTTCCCAAGGGTTCTTCGTCCGAGATATTATAGAAAAAGTGAGACCGACACTACAGATACAATCTGGAGTTAAGTCTAAAACATGGTGGAGTTGCCAGAGAGGTTATTGGCCCTGACTGTGAATCAGGTGGTCGCGGGTTCGAGTCCCGTACTTCACCCTTTCTTAGGAGCATCAAATGCTGGTTAATCCGTTGATCTCTGTTCCGTGCAAACATTGCCAACAGACTACTACGATCAACGTCAAGTCTATCTCAAGTCTAAACACAGAGAATGAAAGACTCCAGCGAGAGTTAGATGAAGCCAACAAGAAGATCAAGTTGTTAGAACTTGCTGCTGGTTGGGGAAAGTCAGACTCAGGTGGCTTTGATGGTATGTTTGGAGATCTCTTCTCTACAAAGAAGAGAAACGAATATTGATGAAAGTAAAACTTCCATCTAGAGGACGAGGTCTCTTTAGAGAAGAGTACTATTCAATTTGCTCAGCTCACCAAGAGTTCAATCAAGAGTGTTCTACTTGCAAGATTGGTTCTTGGCATAATGTGTGGTTAGGTGTTGCTAATAGCGTTCTTTTCAAAGTTTGGCCAGCTCTTTGGATCTGGAATGCCAATCGTCCAAAGAACAAAACCAAGTGGCTCAAGTCCATCAACGCTAAGAATAATTTCCCAAATCTAAGGTAAGAAAATGAAATTCTCAATTTTGGTCTTGTCATTCTGTCTTCTAACTGGTTGTAGCGCTGCTTACAATGGCGGAATGAACAACAGCTATTCTCCTTCCCTGTTTTCAATCCCAGAAGGATTGGAGTACGGAAAAGAAGTGGGAAAGAACTGGTTCGAAGGAACCTACAAAGGTGACAAGGTTTTGATCCATCAGACCGTTTCATACGGTGGATATTGGGAAGTTACCTTTATGTACGTGAAGAAGTAAGATCGTATATTAGATGAATGCCTCAATTCACCGACGACCAAACCTTCTTACTGAAAAAGTCCTTTGAAAAGTTCTTGAAGAACTCAACTGGAAAGTTCGTTGTTTTTGACCTTGAGACAAACGGTTTTCATGGTTCTAGTGTTCTTTCCATCTCAGCACAAAAGTGCCTCTTTGTAAGAGGAAAGAAAGTCTCTGTTCTTGGGGACTACAATCGTTTCTACTTTCCTGTAGAGAAGTTCAATTGGCAGGCCATCAAGATCAACGGTCTTGGAAGAACTGCAGTGACAGCAAAAAGAGGTTCAGCTACTTACGCTCAGAACTTTATCGACGACATTACTGCCTTCAAACGATGGTGTGAAGGAATCGAACACTTTGTAGGTCACAACATCATCAAGTTCGATTGTGAGTTCTTTCCAAAGGACTTCAAGTTCACACACGTGTTTGACACCATGTTAGAAACTGTGGAACTTTGTAAGATATTGAGAGATGACGGTAAGAACAAGTTCCCTAAGTTGAGGGAAGCCGCAGAGTTCTTTGAGATTGATATTTCTGAGGGAATTCTTCACACGTCTAGTTTTGACGTAGATGTGACCACTCAACTGTTTGAGAAATTGTACTCACTAACTTAAGGAGTGATCGTGACTGCAAGTATCATTTTCTTGTGTATCTTTTTTGCAGTAGCCGTTTTTTGGCTTGGTTACACTGTTGGTTGGTCGTCTAACGATAACTCATTCAACAAACAAATGCGTCGACGAAGACAAATTGATATCCAGAACACCATTGAGAGTTTTGGAAGAACTACGCGGAAGTGACCTCAGAGCGAATGGCACAGCTCGGAGTCTTAAACACTTTGGTTTTGGGGGTTCGAGTCCCCTCTTCCGTAGAAAGGTAGAGTCAAACCTTGAGGGTTAAATTCTTCAAAATGACGAAGGTTGATTTCAGCAACCACCTAATGCACAGGTCTTGGGATAAACGTGGCGCGACGATTATACCTGGGAACAGGGTAGCCCCGATGAAAAGGGACTGAATGTGCTACATGCTTCCATCGACTAGCGGCTAGGTCGACTCCCTCTCAAGGAGTAAACGCGGGTTCGATTCCCGCTGGAAGTATACACGCTCTAGTCGTCTACTGGATAGGATGCCTGACTTTCAATCAGGAAGACGTGGGTTCGAATCCCACCTAGAGTATACATAGGCTCGGTGGCAGAATAGTTATGCAGCGGTCTGCAAAACCGTATAGGTTTGAAAGAACCTAAGTGGGTGCAAGTCCCATCTGGGCCTCTAGGTTTGATAGAAGGGAAGCATAAGACTTCTGTATTGAGAACCTTACAAAGGAGAGTGGTGCGTATACGCGTATCGCTAATATCGTAGAGAAGGAAGTCCAATGTTTTGGTCAGCCTTCGACCTACATCACGGTCTTTGTAGATGAGAATGGTCAAGAGATTGAGCATATTGAGTCTAGAGAGATTGAAGAGTTTGAATACCGTCTTGAGGAGCAACTTTTGCTTCTTAGGATCACCCAGGAAGAACGCGAACGCCAGTTGATAAAGACTGAAGCGTTCTTCAAGGACCTTCAACAGGTCGGGTAATAGGCTGATGTGCATCGACTAGTAAAGTGGCCGCTCTCATAAGGCGGATTATGTGGGAGCGTTACCCACCATCAGCATCCCTAAAGAAAAGTCAACTGTCCCTGGCCGCGAGTTGTCGTGAGACTTCCGCATGCCCACCATAGTTGACTTTTCTTTTTAGAAAGGAATGAAAATGAAGAAATTTCTTTTGGCTGCTCTTGTAGCCATGCTTTTGTTCTCTTGTACGGGAGAGTTCAAAGAAACTGACATTGCCCCACAGTGGGCTCACAGTTCATCAACGAACTATGTTTTTACTGAACTTACCAACTACGATCGTTACAACTTTCGTGTGTACAATTGGGTCTTGACTCCTATGAATGGTAAGGTCAAGCAGGATGCTGTTCTCTATCTTGAGAAACTTTATCCTGGAGACTCTGTTTACAACGAGAGTGATTCTTTGATCGTGATCTCTGAAATGAAACCTATTCCGATAACCAAGTAAAAGAAACGTGTGAAAAGACTTATGGCGTCGGGAGATACACCACAACCTATGACTACTGGAAGCGTGACCTAGAGCACGTAGCCGCCCCAAAAGAATAAAGGCAGTATCTGTCAACTACAGAGGCGGACTCAGAAGGTAGCAATGGAACTTCTAAACGACAGGTAAGATGGATAAAGGCCCTGTTTTGGAAGACAGACGGAATAATTGGCCGTCAACTTCGGTGAAAGAGATCCAGGTAAATAACCGAGGAAAAGAAGTGTGAAAAAGTTCCCCACATGTTTATATTTGAATCATGAGTAAGTACTTAGTTCTTAAGGAACAACTAGAAACTATTGGGACAGGTGAGATGACCTGTTTTGGAAATTCTATGACCCCAATTTTATCTAGTGGTTCCAGATTACTCTTTCAAAAATGTGATGACTACGAAGTTGGAGACATCGTCTTTTGTAAGATCAAAGGACGATTCATAGATGCTCACTTGGTCACTAAGAAAGACAAAGGTTCTAAGAGATGGATGATCTCTAACAATCATGGCCATGAAAATGGTTGGACTCATACGATCTATGGTAAGGTCGTGAAGGTGCTTAGTTAAAATGGTTACTGTCTACATGTCCAAAGAAGACGAACAAATTCTAAAAGATCTCAATGAAAACGTTGATCTAGCTACACAGGTTAGAGAAGATTTCTTAGACAAGATGCTTTTGAAGTACTCAAAGTTCAAAGACAGAGATAGGATGTATTTTGAAAATGGACGAGTTGAAAAGTTTGAGTCTGTTCGTAGAAATAAAGATAATCCCAGGCATCTTGAACTCACATACTACTACATGAGGACAGGAAACCACGATTATCCTCTTGGTGAGGAACCAATCAAAGATCAACTCTACACCAAACAAGAACTGATTGAGAGATTGACATCCCATCTAGAGTCTCTTAAGCGATGACTCTATCTTGGCATCTTACTGATGAACAGGTTCAAAAACTAGTGGAATGGAAGAAAACTCTTTCTCCAGAACCGAGGACTGCTATAGGTGGAGCTTTTACCTATAGTTTCACTGATACGTCTATCGGAACCGTGATCAAGGTTAAGTACTGGGATGGTCAAGAGATTGATCTCACAGACTATGATTTTTAGTTACTAATTTTATACGCGTCGGAAACGGAGCTGGTGGCAGCCGCGCGAGCTTATATCTCGCTGTAGGAGAGTTCGATTCTCTCACGACGTAGAAAACAAGAAGGCCTTCACGGCGGACCAGGTCGCTCCTGGTTTGGTTTATGATCTTCGTCAGTACTGAAACGACACCGGAAAAGCTGACGAAATCTTTCTTGTGATTTTACTAACTCTCTATGACAAGAGACAACGCTCGACACATGGTTTTGTCCATAGCAAATAGTATGGGGATAAAGCTCTCTTCTGAAGAGGAAGAGAAGCACATCAATGATGTCATAAAGAGCACAGATGAGTGGTTAGAGAATAATGGTCCAGATCTTCCAGAAGAGGAGATCTCAGACGAAGATGCTTTTCCCATCACTGATGTTTCTAGCGATGAGAGAAAGGTCTTGAACAGCTATAGAAACTATGGTTATGAGACTATCAATAAGTTCTTGAGGTTCGGAAACTCTGAGTCTTTGTCTCAACACAAAGACATGATTGAGTTTCGAATAGCTACGATCGATGACGTCATAGAAAGGAATCATTCCTTATCTGACGGAGTGGTCTATAGAATTGTTGAAGATGAAGGTTTTCTAAAAAGTTCGTTCACTGAACCAGCTTTTTTATCAACTTCATTTGATCACAGTTATATTGATTCACAGACGGAGAACTATGAGAACCCAGAGATTCTGGTGATTCATGTTCCAAAAGGAACTCCGTACGCAAGAGTGGCAGAACATGCCATGGATGATTTTGAAGGTGAGGTTCTTCTTCCAAGAGGAGGAACCTTGACAAAGCAAGGAGATCATTGGAACTTTTCTTGCTAAAAAGTTTTCAAAAGGATAAGATCGTGAGATATTATTCTTTACAAGGGCTTGTACAGTTTCGACGGCTGTTGTAATAAGGTTCAACGAAATGCCCATGCACCCGAACGAACCTGTTCCCTTTAAACAAGGGACGTATAGCAAGCCGGACCCGATGTCAAAGTCGGCAGGTCCATTGGGATAAGGGTTCCCCGCATGACCGTACCGGGGAGTAAGAGCAAAGGTCATAAATCATGACACCCTGTATCTTTTATTCTGCGTCTGTCGTATAACGGCTATTACCTCAGCCTTCCAAGCTGATGACGTGGGTTCGACTCCCACTAGGCGCTTCTCTTTTATACTCTCACTACCGAGTGAGCTCAGCTGGTTGCTGAGACCCGTCTGATAAGCGGTTACAGGACGTGTTCGATTCACTCCACTCGGATAACTCGCGTTGGTGCTATGACTTACTTCGGAAAATTCGCCTAGCTGGTCAAGGCAAAATCATTTGAGATTTCTATCGCTGGTTCAACTCCAGCATTTTTCACCACAAAACAGTTGTGGCAGAAGTTACCGAGTTACTTTGAATCAAACCAACCAGTTCCCACGGTTAAGTAGTTGATTCCTGGAAACTTTTGAAAAAAAGTTTTCAAAAACCAAAAGCTTTGAGATATTAAATAAGCAAACTGACGCTGAGTCAGTTCTAAAGTTTAACTTAGTTGAGAGCAAAAACTAAGATGCGTGCTTAAAACCTTCTCCACGAAAGTGGATCCCCCCGGAAGCAGAGGCTGTTGTAGGTAACCTGAAGGCCTCCTCGATGCATCGCTCTCCCTGGAAGATCTTACGACGATCGTTGATCCTAGTAAGTTATTCTAGAACCAAGTTCGTTGAACTTGGGAGCCGGACAAGTTGGATAAGTAAACACCTAATGGTGACGCGAATCTGACTTCAGTGCACACTGAAAACCCTCCTTTGGAACCGAAACGTTCTGAAGATTCACCCCAGGTGAGGCTGTTGTGGGTATCCTGAAGGCCTCCATCGTGCACGGTATGTCTTGGCCGCTTTTGGCGGCGCCTGAGACCTTTTAGACAGGACTCGGGGAGGTGAAAACCTGGCAGTTTATGTGAGTTCGCTATTTGCGTTGGCGCGCACCGGGAACAACCCTCGCCAAAGGGGATCTGAGTAGGAATCCAGTTAGGATCGAAAGGATAAACGTGGCTGCTTTCTCATTCCAACTCTTTGAGTTGGGGAACCATCTAGTGTAACGGTGGCACACCGCCTGACGATAGGTCGTAGAGACTGACAATAAGGGGGCAGATTGAGGTTCAACTCCTCTCGATGGAATCAGTAGATTTTTGAGAATCAAGATCTTGCGGGGTTAAGAGGATCAACGAACTGACGTATCATGAAATCTAGCCGCAAACGGAAAGTAGAGATGCGGTTCCCATCGTCTAGTCGGATAGGACACCGGCCGTGCAGGCCGGAAACACGGGTTCGAGCCCCGTTGGGGATAACGTACTAACTAAAAGTACAACACATTGCGAGTTGGTGTAATAGCAGCATCAAAGTCTCATAAGCTTTAGGTCCCGTGCAATTCGGTGGCTCGCGTCTAACCCACAGCGGTGGAATGTCTTACTTCGGTCTAGAAAAAACAGACAGTCCGATTATTCTTGGGTTTATTTTCATATCAGGCGTGCTTCACAACGTCTCAGAAGTCTATCGTAGTGGTAGAAAGAGTGATCGGAATTGTCGTGACCGTCCTATCGACCTACGGGCTGATCGTATAACGGTTATTACAGTAGCTTTGCAAGCTTCGAATCAGGGTTCGATTCCCTGTTGGTCCAGTGAAGATGTATAGAAACAGATTGGTAAGAATCCGTTCTCCATTCTGATAAAAACGGGTCATTAGCTCAGTCCAGTAGAGCAACTCACTTGCAATGAGAAGGTCATCGGAGCGAAGCCGATATGTATCCAACAAACAAAAGAGGAAGAGTGATGAAACAGAAACTATTCCTCGGCAATCTCTAATAGCCATCCAGCTAAGAATTGTCCGAGGTTAAACAAGAAAAATTGGATAACCTTGGGCTCTTGGCAGATCGGTATTGCAGCTGACTTTTAATCAGTTATAGGTGGGTTCGACTCCTACAGGGCTTATTTTCGGCGGCTAGCTCAATGGTAGAGCAAGAGCCTTTTAATCTCTAGGTTCAGGGTTCGAGTCCCTGGTCGCTGATAACGGACCCTTAGCTCAATAGGTAGAGCGGCAGACTCTTAATCTGTAGGTCCTCGGTTCGATTCCGAGAGGGTTCATCACGGGCAGTTGACAGAATGGGATTGTGACTGGCTCTTACCCAGTTTTTGAGGGAGTTCGATCCTCCCACTGCTCACTAATTAGAGGTCCAGTAAATGGATGTTAGTCGTTAAACTCGATGAAGTTGGTGGTGAAGCCCAACACGGTTTTGACAATACGACTGATGCCTCTTCGGTAACGTACGCATCAGTTATCATATTCTTTCGTAGCTCAGTCGGTAGAGCGGCGCACTGTTAATGCGATGGTCGGCGGTTCGAGTCCGTCCGAGGGAGTAATTTGTTTCTGTTTGGTGAATCTTTTGAGATATTTCTATTTCAGAGGTTAATATGATCACTAACACAGTTACAGTCAAGGCTAAGTACATGAATGTAACTTGTTACTTTCTAGTTACTGGTCAAGACGCAGCTTCTATCATTAGATCAGAACTTTTAGGAAGAAATCATTATGATAGACATTCAAGATCTTGGATGGCTTATCGTCTTGAAGGATCTAAAAGAATTCACACTACTCTTGCAAGAAAAATTTGCATTGAAGGTTATGATCTAAAGATCGAAAATGACAAAGTTTTTAGAGGAAGAGATAATACTCCAACTAAGGATTGTTATTTTGACTTTAGAAAGGACACCTTGGAAAAGGTGATCAAATGAACATTCTGGAGAGAGCCGTTCGGTAGGCTGCCTGCCTGTTAAGCAGAGAGATCTTGTGGGTTCGAATCCCACCTCCAGAGTACGCTTTATATTATCATCAACTCTCTATCAAGGAGCCTTTGACATGGACGACTTTGATGATGACTTTGATGATCTCAACATGACATCCCTTGTGGATGGCGAGTGGGACAAGAATGATCTTGTGGGTAGCGACCCATGGGAAGATGATGAAGAAGAGTAAAATGCTGGGACAGCTCGGTGAAGGAGCAAGGGCCCTTTAAGCCCATAAGGTCGGTGGTTCAAGTCCATCTCCCGGCACCATTTCGGCCGTTAGTTTATTAGTAGAACACTAGTCTGTCTAACTTGAGGGAGGGGAGCGTAACCCCTACGGCTGGTAACATACCGACGAAGATCAACAGCATGGTCGTCTCCCTGTCACGGAGAAGGAAGCGGGGGCAGCACCCGTCGTTGGTGTAAAAAAGAAGCGGTGGTCGAAAGACTTACTTCGTAGCTCAATGGTCGAGCATTTGTCAGAAAAACAAACCGTGCTGGTTCGATTCCAGTCGATTCCGAAAGGAATTTTAGTTTTTCGAAGCGATCCCTTCTTTTATTTTAAGGATGCTGTCATGGGAAAGAAGAAAGCAGTCTCTAAGAACGCTCGACGTGAAGGAGCTCAAAAGCTCATGTCTCGTTGGGGTGGAGAAATCAAGATGAAGTCTGTTTTTGAAGATGGACGACTTCGCCATGAAGCTTACTGCACTGTTTCAGGAAACACGGCTAGAAAGCCACGCGACCTGATGTAACTAGTAACCAAATCGAAGGCTGTCGGAGCTCTCCATGCAGAGGTTCGTCTTAGTCAAGTGAGGAGCTCACAACCTTGCTTGGTGAAGTTCTTTTTGGCTGGCACCTTAGAGAATGGTTAGTTGTTCTGCCAGGAACAAATCGACCAAAAAGTGGGACACATTTCGAGTTAGTTTAACGGTAAAACGCGAGCCTTTGGAACTCGCTTCGTGGGTTCGACTCCTACACTCGAAGTACTTTCTTACCACTAATTGTAGTAAGAGGATGAACATGAGTCTTGACAAAACACTAGAACAGCTTAACCAAGCTGCTAAGGCATTGAGAGAATCTCAAGTGTCTGCTCAGTACGATGAAGAGTACAACATGTTCGTTCCAGTCTTGCACAAGGGAGTCAAGTTCCTTGTGGGAACGTTGATCGAATCAGCTAACCCTGATTACAGCGTTCGAGAGATTAGAGCAGAAAACTTGAAGCCTACCTTAGGTTACATCTCTCCAGATGGAAAGACCTACGGTGAAGAAGTTTCTGGTCCTGCTGCTCTACGATCTGAGATTTTGTCTGAGTTGGTTAGGCTAGCAGCTGGTTTCCAAGACGATGCAGTTTTGGTTTCTTCTGAAACTCAAGCAGCCGGAAAAGATTGGATCATCGACCAGGGAACTGGTTGGGCTCCTGGTGAGCCTAACTTTAGAGATGGTGGATGGTTGACTGAAGATGAGTGGCCAATTGTGGAAGGTCTTAAGCTTCCAGTAGAGTGTCTTGAGGATGGAACAAAGCCTAAGGACATCACGAGTTGGGTCACTAAAGAGTATCTTGATCTTCTCAGTGAAGAACTTTTCTCTGACGATTACTAAGATATTGAGTTGAATAGAACATTGAGATTGCGCATAACGGCTGGTGCGGCTGCCTCTGAAGCAGCTTTTTAGTAGGTTCGACTCCTACAGTCTCAGGAAAAAGAAGAATGTGACTGAATATCCTTCCACAGAAGGAAAAGTCGAGTGGCCGTGAAGAGCGGTTGTTCGGATAAGTCATATCCCTTGGTCAAGGCCCAAAGTAAGGACGGTTGGGGGTTGCGCAACCCTTGAGGTGCTTGCTCTCGCAAGAGAACAGGTTACAGCCGTGAAAGGGTGGTGTGGTATAAATCCTTGAGCTATACATTATGGCTATGTGATACCGCGCCCTGAAGGTAACCAATCCTTCCATCACTCCTTTAGTGGAGAAGTTTCAGACCCGACGGGGTTAGAAACGGTGTGGCTGAATAGACTGGGAGAACATGATAAGTTGGGGGTAATAAGCTAATCCCTCCTTTCTTCTTTTATTTTGACACTCATCCACCCATGGTGGAAGGAGATGAGGGCTCGTTTAACACACGAATCCCTTTTATATCGGATAGTGGCTCAGCGGCAACAGCTCCTGATTTCCAATCAGGTACACGAGAGTTCGAGTCTCTCCTATCCGAGATCCTTTAAGGAGTTCATCGTGAGTATCGGAGTTCATTTTGATGATGAAGACACTGATGACTCTGGTTGGGATCACGGCATCATGTGGCGCGATGACTACGATGAAGACTGGACAGGTTTTTGGAATAGAACCCCTAAAGAGGATGAGAAACCAAGACCTGTGAGAAATGAAGAATAACAGCCATTAGCGCAGCGGTAGCGCATCGCGTTTGGGACGCGAGGGTCGTCTGTTCAATCCAGACATGGCTGATATCGGGGAAGCCAAACCCTTCAAATACGGATAGGTGGGAGACCGGCGAGTTATCAGGTCTTGGGCGGGCTAAGAAACCCTATAGTGTGGCCAACTCCACACTCGTTACAGCCGGTGCAGTGCTACGGGAGACACATCTGCTTTGGGAGCAGAGGAAGCGGTTCGAATCCGACGTCGGCTAAATGTTTTAACAGGATGTGGAGGAGCGGTCAACCTTACGATCTTCGGACGATCGGGCGCGTGGGTTCGAGTCCCACCATCCTGATAATTAAATCCCAGAATCAACCAGTAATGGTTGCGAGGTTGCTTGAAAGAGCATCACGTTGTTCCGGTGAGACGGTTCCGCGCCCCTGCATGCGAGGGAACTATCGGTCATTAGAACCGTTTGATTGGTGGATAAAAGGAACACCCAAGTGGAGTGGGAAGCTCTACAACAACGCCGGGTGGGCAGGCTGGAGAATGCACCACTCCTACAAAGTGGCACCCGCTGGGTTCGATCCCCAGGCCCGGCATCTCATGGTTATAACTGAACCTAAAGTTAAAAATGCCAGGGTGGATAACATCGAATAGCACAGATGCCTGCCTTAGAAGCAGTGATCTTTGGGGGTGCAACTCCCCTCCCTGGTACTTTAGAATCTTTTCTTGGAGGAAATGATGAATCTATTTATCGTCCTCCCCTCATTAGCTAGCTAACGATTTCGGCATGAGGGCGAGGTGAAACATTCACTGATCGTTTATCATGCCGTCCTAGCGTAAAGGTAGCGCACCCGATTGAAGATCGGTGGGACAGAGTTCAATTCTCTGGGTCGGCACTTTTCGCCTTCGTAGCGTAAATGGTAGCGCACCAGACTGAAAATCTGAGGGAGAGGATTCGAGCGCCTCCGATGGCATAGTGGAGACTTTTAATGTCACAAGAATTTCCTAGTGATCCTGAGATTCGATATGATAGTGAAGGATTCTTGGAGCATGTTTGGCCAGATTCTGACACTGGGGAGTTAAAACCTCGCCACCAAGAAATTAGGAATGGTAAAGTTGTGGGTAAAGAAGAAACCATAACAATCATCATTCGTAGATAAATAGAAATTTGGTCTTTTATTTCAAAGTAGAATACTGTCCATTTGGGACGGAGATACTGATTCACGACCAGTAGAGACCACCATGGGCCTGTCGTATAATGTAAATTTCGCCTGGAATCGACTCTTGGAGATAGTGGTTCAAATCCACTCTGGCCTACCATTTGAAAACATCGGGGCGTTAGTATAACGCTATTATACCGATCATTGGACCGGAGAAGGTTGTTCAACTCAGCCACGCCCCACCATTTACTTACTATGAGTCAAACTCCAAGTAAGTTGGAAGATATCAAAAGCACCTTGACCAAGCAATCCCCAAAATAAAGTATCATCAGTTTTCTTGACTTGAGTTTCTATCTTGACAAGATTCTTTGGCTCTTGGTTTGTTACGTTAATGATCGGAACTGGAATCTTAGTGATCTGATCCTTGGTAGCATCTACCTTTGATCCTAGATCAACAACAGAGCCTTTGACATCAGAAATTGATTGATCAAGTTTACTGACTTTACCTTGAGTAGTTTCAATTGATGAACTTAGATCTGAGATCTTGTCATCAAGGTTTGAGATGGCAGAGAGTGAAAGAGTTTGGTTGTTCTTGACCTCTTCTTTGAGTTCTTGGACGGCTGCACTAAGAGCTTGAACTTTGCCTCTGTTAGCATTAGCCTTAGTCTCATCATCGCAACCTTTTAAAGTAAGACCTGCTGAAAGAGTTAGAGCAACTAGGAAGGTTGTGAGAGCGTGTTTGACGTAGTCTTCAAGAAAGTCTTTGAAGATATCCACAAAAAAATCTCTGATGGCTTCCCAACAATGTTGTAGAAAAGTCAAAACACCTTTGATCTCTGTTCTTTTTCTTTTTTCTTTTGGTTTCTTAGTCTCTTCACTCATAAATAATTAGTCGAGCGCTTTATACTAACTTGAGTGTAAGGAGGACTCATTCATGGCAGACGAACCACAGAAAGATGAAGGTCCAGTAGAAGATACCAAGGCCATTGCGTCTAAGATCATCGATGACGTTGTAGCTGGATACAACACAGTTGCAACTGACACAAAGAAAGTAGTTGAGACCGTTAAGAAGGACGAGAAGATCCTTCAGGACAACATTGAAAAAGACGTAAGTTTCGTTAAGACAAATTGGGGATGGATCGGACCATTGGTTGGTTTCATCGTTGGTTTTGGTTTAGCACTCTTGCTTCTAGCAAAGTAAATAAAAGAAAGTCGCAGTGGTGGTAAGAGTTACTTCGCTGGTTGAAAGACCTGCCCATAAAGCTCACTCTCACCTAGCAATCTCGATTTTCATATGCCGGAGTGGTTTATCGGGAATAGCAGACCGACCTGATTCAAAACCAGTGAGCCTTGGGAGTGCAACTCTCCTCTCCGGTATACTAAGCCCTGTGAAAGCAGGGCTTTTCTTTTTTGGAGCATCATGAGTCAGAACTTAGAAACATCAGAGACGTTTAAGAGTCTACTGAAGAAACACCAGAACCAAGGTTTAGACAAAGCTAACTTCTGGAGGAACGGCCACTTAGGACCAATTCCTCCTGATGTCCATAACAGTCTATCTAACCAGATCAAGGACCAAAGAGAGTTCTTTGATCTACCAAAACCAGACATGTACGTTTGGTTGGTCTTTGGTGGCTACGACGATCTAGATAGTTTTCTAGACTACTATTCCAAAGTTCTTCCAGAGAAAACGTACTTAATCTTCCTCTTAGATAAAAACCCTCCTTTGTCTATCCCAGAGTTGAAGAGTCGACTCTCTCCTATCTTCCAACAAATTCTATTTCTCAAAATTCCTGATACCAGCTTGCACAGCTACGTAAAGGTTCAACTCCATTATTTCAGTGCGATCTACGCTAGACTGGGATCTAATGCGTGGAATCTATTCGTAGATCTAGATGAATTTCTTCCACTTCCAAAAGAGTATCCCACCTTTCAAACCTTCTGTTCTATGTTGGAAGAGAAGAAGATCCTTCAACTCACCACTCTTATGGTCGATGCGTGGGAACTACAGTCTCATGGTCAAACAGACTTTTACTTTGACTCTCTTGGTCCTGATAAGAGTAAATTTTTAACTAAACATCTTAAGAACAACTACATGATGGATAACGTTCTCAAGGACGAGAGCTACTTCATCTCCCCTGAAGGCATTCGATGTATGTTGTTCAACTTCTCAAGGAATGAACTCCTTGGGATCTTCTCTACGAGAATGGAAGAGACCGGCCAGAAGGTTGTGTTGATTAAGCCAAAGAACATGTCTTATGCTTATCCAGTTTCTAGCCATGAACCTCACTTCGTCTATAGCTCTGTGAAAGAAGCTCTGGTGAAGTATCCGTTGATCCACAAGAAGTTTGTCAAGAAGTTCTACACCAATGCCTTGGCCTCTGTTTATTCCAAAGAGAAACAGATCAAGGACGCAGGAAAAACCTCGTTTGGTTGGCCTGTAGAGATGAACTGGGTAGAGGAGACTGAGAAGCTCTACTCCTCTTTGGATGGTTATGGACCCTACAAACTTCTAGGAGACCACGATGATGATCACTTCTTGGATCTCTTCAAAGATAGGTTCTTGAAGTTGTCAGAACTCGTAGACGATAAACTTCAACTTTCCTTATCAGATAACCAGTTCGGTTTGAAGTCAGGAGACAAGACCATGTATCCATTTCTACACTTGGACCCTCTACTATGAATCTAAAAGATTACTTGATCAAGAACCAAGAGTTGGGTCTTCCTTACGCCAACTACTACAGAAAAGACTTTGATGAGGTTCCTCTTCCAGAGGATATCAAACTTCAGATGGACTCCCAACTAAGAGACCAAAAACATATCATGAACCTTCTAGCTCCCGAGGCTTTCATCTGGATTGTCTACTCAGGAGTTGAGGACATCACTGAGTTCTTATCTTACTATTCTAGAGTTCTCCCAAAGAACACTCGAGCCATTGTTCTGTTGGATCGATTGTCTCCTAAGCCAGCTAAAGAAGTCAAAGATCTTTTTGAAGCTGTTTGGACCACTTTATTTCTTGAGATCCCTGAGAACTGTACTTACAGTTTTGTCAGGGTCCAACTCTATTACTTCTCCTATCTCTTCAACAGGCTAGGAAAGTGGACTTGGAACTTGTTCGTGGACGTGGATGAGTTTCTACCTTTACCTAAAGAACATCCAACTTTCTCTAGTTTGTTTCAACTACTGGACTCTAAGAACATCACTCAGCTTTGTACCACCCTGTTGGATACTTGGGAGCTTAGAAAAAATGGGATCTCAGATATGTACTTTGATTCCATGGAGGAAGAGGAGTTACAGAACAACTTAGACCTTCATCTCTCAAAGGGATGGTGGCTAACAGATAACCAAGATCTTCCTTTCTTAGAAACTGATGGAAAGAGACGTGTGTTTTACAACTTCTTCAGAAACAAGGTTCTTGGGATCACTAGTTACGATGACATCCTTCAGAAGACTGTCTTGGTCAAAAGAACAGACAACAACTACTTGTACTCATTGAGCAACCATGAACCTTTCTCTTTCTATCGTTCTGAGAATGAGTTTCTTGTTCGATATCCTTTGATCCACAAGAAGTTCTTGAGAGACATTTATCCAAAAGCTCTTGCTTCTGTCTTCAAGAAAGAAAAACAGATCAAAGAACTTGGAAGAAACACCAACGCCTGGGCCGATCACTTTTACTGGGTGGATGCTCTTGAAGAGCTCAATAAACAAGTAGGTGAAGGTTTCGGACCTTACAAGGTGTTAGGAGATCACGATGACGACTCTCTTTTTAGAGCTCATGGCTTTCACTTGTCCAAGTTGAGTGAACTAGTAGACAACGATCTTACGTTCTCTCTTAAAGATTTTCCTTACCAATCAATGTATCCGTTTCTCAATGTGGATCCTCTACTATGACCATAGATCTTGATGCTATTCAACGAAGGCTCAGACAAAATCAAGATAGGTTGGAGTTTCCTTACGATAGCATTCATCCATGGAATCAGGCTTACTCGATCATAGATGAACTCAAAGTTGAACTAGACAAGCAGTTAAAAGGACAGCAAGACTTCTTCAAACGACTAAAACCGAAGATGTATCTTTGGGTGGTGATTGGAGAGAACGATGATCACAAGAAGTTCATTTCTTACTATTCCAAGATCCTTCCTAGAGATACCGAAGCCATCTTGTTGTTTGACCATGTGAGTGAGGCAACTAAGAAACAGTTTCTAAAAGCGTGGCCTAACTCTCTTATCTTGAACGTTCCTGATTTTAATTATCACTATGATAAGGTCAGGTTCACTTTTTTCTCGTCTCTCTATCCTAAGTTAGGTGAGGACGTTTGGAACTTGTTTCTAGATCTAGATGAGTTCTTACCTTTGTTCTCAGATCACTATGACATTGAAGGTCTTTGCGAGTTGTTGGAGAGAAAGAAGATCACCCAACTCACTTCGATCATGCTAGATGTTTGGGAGCTCCAAAAATGTGGACAAAGAGATTTGTACTTTGATTCCTTTGGAGACAAAGGTCATCAGATTGCCAGAGAGAACTATTACTTGAATCATCGATACGACCCTGTGGTTCAGTACGAGAAAGACGTCTTGTTCGGGGTAGATCTCAACAAAGGCGAGAACTTCTTCATCAAAGAGAACGGATTTAGAGTAATGAACTTTCAACATCTAAGAGGAAAGTTGCTTGGTTACAATGAACCAAATAGCGCTCAAAAGGTTGTGTTGGTCAAACCTACTTCAAAATACTCGTATTCAGGTTCTAGCCATGAACCTCATTATGCTTACCAATCCACTAGTGAGATCCTTACTAGGTATCCTTTGATCCATATGAAGTTCATCAGAGAGACTCACTTTGGAAAGATGAAAGAATACTCTGACAAAGAGACTAAGATCGTAGATTCTCAGAAAGAGATCATGGGTTGGAGAAACGATCCTCTCTATAAGAAGCCAAAGAAGTTGTTATATGAGTCTGGAATTGGACCTTACCAACTTCTTGGAGACCACGATGATGATAAGGTATTTGAGATGTTCGGGGATAGGTTGACTCTTCTTTCTGGCGTGTTCACCAAGAACTTCAAGTTCAACTCTCTTAAGTGTTTCTTTGGTCAAACTGGACCCATGTTTCCAACACTTTTTGTTGATCCTTTACTCTAAGACTAAGATATTGATCTTCGAGATCAAACATGTATGATGGTTTCCCCTAGGAGACTAGGGTGTTTCTTAGGGGAAACCCTCTCTTTTTATAAAGATTTTTTCAAAAAGTTTCTCTTTTTTCCTGAGACTGAGATATTGTAACCGTCAGCACTAACTGTGCAAAGTTCTTTCAGAATAGAAGTAAAATTAAAAATATATGTTCCGACCGTTGGTTGGAACTTCCGAAAATCTATTCTGTAAAGAGGTTCTTTATGAACAAGCTTTTTACGATTCTTTCTGTGGTTCTCCTGGCTGCTTTTGCCAGTTGTACCATGCCTGGTTCGTCCACCAAGACTTACCAGAAGATCCCTGTGATCGCCGGAGCTAAGGCCCCCACCCACACTTCTCGTAACATCTCTCTTGGAGATGGAGAAGCCGTAGCTCCTGAGCTGTTCTCGATCTCACCAGTAGTGACTGGTTGGGTTGGAAGCTCCACTCCCGTCACCGATGGTGAAGTCTTGACTTACACTTACTTTGGTGCTACGTTGAAGATGGTCGTTCACATGGACGTCCCGGTTGTAGGTGCCATCACCTATACTACTGACACTTTGGATGTCAGCGGAAATCCCACAGGTGTCTATGATACTACTGTTGGGGCAGGCTTTGATGCTAACGCGTCCTTCTCCGAAGATGGTACCACCTACCCTGGTTCTGTAGGAGTAACCACGCTGAATAGCGTGTGGAATGCTTCTAACACCAGTCATGTGACTGCTGTTCTTAACGTGGGAGGAACTAGTTTCTCAATCGATCAGAAACTTTACATGAGTTTCTGGAACACGTCGACAAGTCCTGCTAAGCTGTATTGGGTGTACTACATCCACATGGTTATTCCTTCAGGAACCATCGATGGTAACGGCGGATTTACTGCGGCTGGTGCTGAATACGTTGATGAGAATGCTTACAACGTCAGCACTGAACCTGGAGTTTCTGGTCCGTTTGATTCTAGCTTGCTTTCCGCTCAGCTTTCCTACTCGAATAGTGTCTTCCTTATTAAGGCTACTCCTAATAAGGTTGGTGTACTCTTCAAGTACGGAACTCAGACTCCGGTTTCGCCTCCTACTTCCTCCATCATTACAGATGGTGTAGCTGGAGATCCTACGAGTGCTACCTTGGCATCTGCTGCTCCTACCTATACTCCTACAGATTCCTCTTGGGGATCTGGAACCTTGTACTACTACAGCACTCCGTATAAGTGGATCAAGGGTAGTTCGGATGGTCAGCCTGGTACCGATCAGGATAAGTTCAACGGTCTTCAGTAAGACTCAAGTTTGATCTACGAAATCCGGCCTTCGGGCCGGATTTTTTTTTGACAAAAAGTTTCTATTTGACTAATTACTTGAGATATTGATATTACACAACAAATCGCGGTGGTTGTAACTCATACTTCGAACAAACTGTAAATTTGTCTATTGTAGGTGAGAATCCTACCGTCCCCACCAAACTTATTGTATACTACAGTCAGCTTGGTGGGGATGATGAAAAATCAGAGTTCCTAAATATTCCCGATTTTATACGCTACGTTAGCTCATGTAGGTAGAGCAGCTGATTTGTAACCAGCAGGCGAAGGGTGCAAGTCCTTTACGTAGCATCATTCTTTCTCTTTACCCGAAAGAGACTGGACCGAAAGGGTAGTTGGATAGCGGCGGTAGTTTTGAGGAGTTTCTTACTTCTCTGAAAGAACAATCCGTCCTTGAACAGCCTCCAACGAAGTAAGAAAGGGTCACGTTCGACTTATCCGGAGCGTGAATCTAAATGGTCTATGACCAGGGGATTAAAAGCACCGGAGGTTGGGAAGCAGCCAAGAATCAGTACTCGGTGGGCGGGAGTGGCCAAAACTGATTCATTCGTAGCGACGGGAAGATCGATTTCATCTTCTCCACCACAAGGCATCTTGATGAGATCTCTTGTGGGGGAAAATAAAGATCGAGACTCATTAGTTTCCTACAACATGGATAGGTACGTTAGCGGCTATACAGGCGGTCTTGAAAACCGTTCGCTCCGCAAGGAGCCGTGAGTTCGAGTCTCACCCTATCCGGAAAAATCCAACCGATACAGGTCGATCGGAAATGGTGTACGTACCTAGTTTGCGCTAGGATCGCAATGCGGGACTTCAAACCTGTTTGAGTGGTGAATCATAACCCTCAAGTTGGAATTCATTTTCCTTCTTCGAAGATTCACGCCGAAAGGTAAAACCGCTCAATTTTTTGAAATAAGGACAATTCCTATGCTAACCCCTTAGATAAGGGAAGGCAGAAAGAATCGGTGAGGTGTTTTGATAGTACTCTTGGGACCACGGGTGTTCACTCAAAAGAGGCTAACAATGGGAAAAGAACAATTGTCATCTAACATCTACTAGATGAGTTCTTAGTACCAATGTTTTAACGGGTAGGTGTCTCGAGCGGCAAAGAGGGCGGACTGTAAATCCGTTGCGTTAACGCTTCGTGGGTTCGAGTCCCACCCTGCCCATAAACACGGGCCGAAAGGCGGTCAAGCTCAAGCGTGTCTAAAAATCTTGAGTAGCAGGTTGGCTATGCTTCGTAAGGAACCAACTAGGGCAGACGCCGAAAAGGTCGAACGGGAGTTGTCTCCGTCACCTGACTGTAAATCAGGCGTGACAAAACGGACGGAATAGATCACAAGTGGAGCATTACCACCAACTCTCATAAATCTTTTCTGTTAGCGCGCGTGTTGATGGAAGAGTCGCTTTTGATGTGTAGGCATAGGTTCACCCTCTGTGCCATGCAGAAAGAGAAATGAAATTCTGTTATTGGAGCCGAGATTTACCGGTGAGCTTTGGTAACGCTGGATGGAGTAACCAGCAAACATGGTGGTCGTGGAGAAATGGTAGCCTCGCTAGATTGTGGATCTGGTGCTTAATCGCGTGCGGGTTCGAGCCCCGTCGACCACCCTTTGATGGAATCACTAATTTGTAAGAGGTGATTGCTATGACCAGTCAAGAAGGCCTTCAGGCTCAAGTAAACGACATCTTCGAAGAGATTCGACGAGAGGTTGATCCTGACGCAGCTTATGGAAATGAAGACGAAGCTATTGAAGAACTTTTCACAAAGTTTGATCTGAAGCTTTCTGAAGTCTTCAAGGGCTGGTCCAGATCTCCATCTGGAGATGTCGAACAAGCTCTTAATTGGGCTGTGAGAAACTCTGGAAGCGGAGTTTTTGTCTATGATCCAACTGACGAAGGATCTGGACAAGTCACAATTTTGAAGATCATCGAGTAAGAAATGTCTAGGTCTAAAGAGTTTAGACGAGAACGTGAAAAGGTCCAAAAGACCAAGAGTAGGAAACTACTCAGGCGTTGGTGGAAAGTAGGAACTAAGATCGAAGAACCTTCGGACAGAGCAGTTGGTCATATGACCAGTACTCATCGAAGACCTTGTTCTTGTGAGATGTGTTGTAACCCACGACGTAGTGTTCTTTCTAGTGGTGAGTCAAAGCTTACCATTCAAGAAAGAAAAGACAAAGACGAGTCTCTTCATCAACTTAAAGAGGCTGCATAAAGGAGTGCTTGATGCACTTGATTAGAAATTGTGTCAATGACACCATTTAAGTTTTGAAAGAAAAAGAAAGCGTCGGTGGTTAGACTTACTTCGGATTATCAACCGCGTGGTGTGGGTTCGATTCCCATAGCTCTCCCTAAAACATCTTTGAGATAGGGTTTTTTAGGGAGAGCTTAGCTTAATGGATAGAGCACGTAACTTAGTTTGACCGATTATTACCTTTCTTTATATAGACCCTTAGTGTAACGGAAACATGTGAAGCCTTGAACTTCATGTCGCGGGTTCAACTCCTGCAGGGTCTAACCATTAGGTTATATGTCTGTACCGATCTAGGACGTTGCACGACTTCTTTCTTGGGATTAAGAGAAGCCGTGTCAGGCCTGGGGTAAAAAGCAGATTGGACGCTCAAGACCCAGCGAAGCGTTCATCATAGGTCGTTCGTTCAATGGTAGGACTCTGGTCTCCAAAACCAAGAATGTGGGTTCAATTCCTACACGGCCTGTACATAGAGTAGTACGTTAGCGGCTATACAGCACGCCTGGAAAGTGTGTTTCTCGGGTAACCGAGACGTGAGTTCGAGTCTCACCTACTCTGTCATTTTGCTTGTATAGCTCAGTTGGTTAGAGCGTTACCTTGACATGGTAAAGGTCCCTGGTTCGAATCCAGGTGCGAGTATAGAGATCATTGGGGCAAGAGCTCTTCTTAGCTTATCGTCGCCAATCAGAAGACTCCTGTGCCTGCCTAAGGGTCATTCTAGTTGGAATAAAAACGATCGTTTGCTTGAGGCAGGATTAAGTTGGCACCTCTTCCTTCAATGATCTCATAAGGAACGAAAAATGCTTCAATTGTCTCCTCTTGCTCTACGATACATCGAAGTTCTTAATAAAAGAACCAATGATGGCTCAGCAACAGCTCCTCAAGCTTGGGTTGTTGAACTTGATGGTAAGTCTATCTCCAACAGCTCTGGAAAGAGTGTTTGGGCCAAAAAGGGTTATGCTAGATTATCTATCACCAACATTTTGATGCCTATCAGGGCTCATAATGGAAATCCATGGATTGGACAAAGAGAACGATTCAACGCCATTCAAGAGTTGATTGACTCTGGTCGATTGGTGATCAAGAGGATCTCATGAGTGATAGATCTAAGATCCTAAAGCAGTTTAGGTCTGAAAATAGATCTTTACTTTGGCTCAGGATGAGCATCGCTAACAGCTTTTTTGAAGATGACCACCCATCGGGATGGGGTCGAGATTGGAGTGAGTTGTTGGTTGATGAAAAGATTCCTTACGTAGAAAAAGCTGACAGCTACATCAAAAAATACGCAAAACTGCCGGATTAGTTAAACGGTATAACACCTGTTTCGTACTCAGGTATTGGGGGTTCAATTCCTCTATTCGGCTTCATTTGGAGAAAAATGAAAACAATTTCTTTGATTGCTCTAGTTTTTATTATTCTCACAGGATGCACTACTCTCTCAACGGCTACATTCAGAGATAACGTTGGTGATTTGAAGTTTGAATATCCTGTCCCCAAGTATTGGGGAGCTTCTATGGTTGATGACATCAAGGAAAAATTGGTAGAACTTTCCCATAGAAAAGGATATGCTACTTACAAGGTTCTTTCTTGTTCTGAAGGAACTAAGTCAAACATCACAACGTTAGGGCGTCTTGCTGCTGGAGTAGGCGGAATTAATGAAGGATCTCAAGGTAGAGATCAACCTCGTCCTACTCTAACGAAAGAAGTTATCTATTTGAAAGTAGAATTCAACTAACTTTGAATGGAACAACTATCAGAATCCTTAGGCGTCGGCTTCTACAGAGTAGGTCGAATCACCATCCCAGTAAGAATGGCATCACATGCCACAGATCGCCTGGAACAAAGGTTTCCTGGTGTTGAGATCTCCCAAGTTAAAGAGATATTGAATAAGGGTGTTCAGCAGATCGCCCAACCAAGTGGTCACGTTGAACTTGGGCAATATTTGATCATCGATCAAAATGATGGTGTGATGTTGCCTATCAAGATTCAGAAGAATGATCGACCTGGGTATGAGAGACAAACCATGGGATTCATCCCAACGGTTATGGATTGGAAACTTCAATCAGACTCTGATTACCCTGAAGATCTCTTAGACAAGTACCACTTCTTGAAGAAGATCTACGTAGAAAGTGCTTCACGATGGGAGGTTCCCAATCTGTCGAAGACAGGAACCTTTAATGGAGAACCTTGTACCATCATCTACGTCTAAAGGAATTTGACATGAGTGACACCTTAACACTAGAGATCCTAGTCGGTGCCCCTGCTTCTGGTAAGTCCACTTACGCAGAAGAAAAACTAAAGACTGAGAAGAACTGGGTGAGGATCAACAAAGATACCTTGAGAACCCAACTTCGTCAGGCCAAGAAAGATTTTACCGAGCGTGAGCTCAACAGTATTGAAGACATTCACATTGAGGCTGCGCTCAAAGCGGGATCAAGCGTGATCGTTGACGACACCAACTTGAATCCTTTCCATGTCAAAGATCGTCTACGACCTTTGGGACGGAAGTACGGAGCCAGAGTTCTTGTTAACACTGAGTTTCTTAAGGTTCCTGTGGAAGAACTGATTTCTCGAGACAAGAGACGAAAGAACTCTGTTGGTGCAGATGTCATCAACGACATGGTCGACAGGTTCTATGCTACTTGGCTTAGGAACGCCACTCCTTGGTTGGATACAATCAAGGAAAACAAAGAGAAGACTCCTGTTTATCTCTTTGACTTGGACGGTACCTTGGCCTTCGCTACAGAGCGAGGTTGGTACGAGGACAAGTTGGCAGGAACGGACACTCCTAACATTCCTGTCATGGGAATCTTGAAGAGTCTTCTTCGCTCTGTGAGAGTCATCTTTGTTTCTGGTCGAGAAGATAAGTCTTGGCAAGTCACGTGGGATTGGCTCATTAAGCACAGTGAAGTAGGTTTTGACACGTGGGATTCTGGTCAACCTATGCTCTTGATGAGAAAGACGGGTGACGAGCGTTCTGATGACGTAGTCAAGGCTGAGATCTATAACGAGCAGATCAAGGACAACTTCAATGTTCTTGGGATCTTCGATGATCGACCTAAGGTCGTTCGAATGTGGAAGTCTCTTGGCTTGTTTGTGTTCGATTGTTACCAATCTGACCAAGAGTTCTAAGATCTACTAATTTCTTAAGAGGTTTTTATGGATGATCTTGTAACAATTTTAGGCGTCTATCTAGGCGAAACAGAAACTGATTCTGACGTGATAGAAGTCGGAAGAATGGTTGGTCAAGCTTTAGGCGAAGCAGCCAACGATGTTGAAGCTAATGCTACTTGGGCCAAAGTTTTTTCAGCTCTCAAAGATGGTTTTGAAGAAACTTTCAAGGGAAATACAAGACCTTTACCTTATTAAAATTTATGTAGTGAGATCCGTGAAACACTACGAGAAATAAGAGCACGTGAAGGCTGACTAAGAGAAGAGATCAGCCAATATAGAGTAGAGAACCCGGATGGTCTGGGGTCTGCCTGCTAAGCAGAACGTACGTGAAACATCGTATGGAATTCGATTTTCCCCTACTCTGAAAAGCCCCCGATCAGGGATCGAAGATGTCCTACGCCTCTCGAAGAAGCGCACCAATGGATCTGGAACGTAGGTCAGCGGTTGTCTCACCCCAACAGGATATTTGAGAAAGGGTGGTTTGGATGAGTATGTTAGCGGCAATACGACCTGTTTCGAAAGCAGGCTCTTCCGAAAGGAAGCGTGAGTTCGAGTCTCACCTCATCCGTCCTTTACTAATTGTTCATGAAGATCATCAACTACGTTATCATCGCAGCTGACCAGGACTTTCCTTTCGGTCAGGAACAACTCGATTGGGTTACCCTACAGATCAAAGAGATGAAGGCCAAGAGCATCGTTTCTGTCACTGAGGTTGGTGAAGATGACGTGGCTACTTACGTAGCACAAAAACTTGGAATGGGATGCCTTAAGATTCCTCCTCAACCTTATCACCCTGATGAAGGTTACTATGAGGATGCTAACCAGCCAACTCAAGAACAGTTGATTGCTAAGACTGCTCAAGCAGTCATCACTCTTGGTCAAGGCGAACTTGTTCAAGAGATGAAGAGAATCGCTGGAAACCAGTGGTTGACTCTCGTAGAGTTCAGAAACGCTCTTCTTGATGCTTTCGATGCAGGGTTTGATATCTAAGTAAATTTTGGCTCGGGTGCCTTGACGGTGCAGGGAGATCGCGTGAAAACGATCTGCGGCTGACAAATGGTAGGCCCGTTTAGACGTTCGACTCGTTCACCGAGCCTCCATTTCTCTCTTCCACTAATTAAGAAAGAGGAAGAGAATGCTTTTCAAAAACCCTGATTTTGGTCATGATACCAGAGTAACCTTCAACCCAACAACGTTGCTGGGTTCTGCTATCACAGCTCAAAAGGCTATCTTTACAGCTTACTACAACGCAACTGTATCTTGGTTAGGTTTGTCCTCTCCTCCTGCTTCAACTGTGTTCTTTCCTGGTGGCGGTCAAGTTCTTGGAGATTTCATCCAAGCTACTAACAGCCCTGGAAATTGGAACCCAGCCTTGGGTCCTCAGGGTGCTTTCACTAAGTACCAAGCTGCCTTGTTGACCAACATCTTGGAGATCATCAACAACTTGACTAGCATGCTAGCCTTTGTAACGTTGGCTCCAACCACGGCTTCCTTTAGGTACGATACTTGGTTAGTTTGGAACACCTATGCTAACCAGTCTGTACCTTCAGCTGGAGATCTTCTAACCATCAAGGACCCTACTTAACAGTAGGATGATATGGTGAAACTAAAAGATCTCGAGCCTAGATACTTTGGCTTAGATGACACAGGACGAACGGTAGGTTTGACCTTTCTTTGTCCACATTGTCTTAAAGAACGATTGGGCGTGTTCTTTCATGAGAGAGGACAAGAAGCTGTACAGGACAGCTACATCAAGGCCCATTCTCCTGGAACAAACCATATCTGGACAAAAACAGGTATGAGCTTTGACAACCTAACGTTGGAACCTTCCATTGACGCAAGCGCTACAGGTCATTGGCATGGTTTTATACTAAATGGTGAGATCAAGTAAACGATCGTGTAGTGTAACGGATAGCACAAGACCCTGCGAAGGTCTTAATCCCGGTTCGAATCCGGGCATGATCATATTGACGCGTCGGTGATAGGGAATACATCGGATAACTTTCTGCTTTCGGGCAGGAATATAAGGTTCAAACCCTTAAAGCCATCGAAAGGTGGTTACAATTCCCTCCAAGTAAAACCGTCAATTCATGCGATAGTAGTTCAACGGTGGAACACCTCATTGCCAATGAGGAGGCCGCGGGATCATCACCCGCCTATCGCTTTGTCGTTAGGAAAATGCAACACCTTACAAACGTTCCCTCACACGGTTCTCTTAAAGAGCTCGCCAAAGCTGTTGGCGATTTACGTTACGATGCTCTAGAGGACTTTCTCTACGAACTCCAGCAAAAACTTTATAATGACTCACGCGCTGACCAACTACGAGGCCGTTCAAAGTTGTCTCAAAGTTTGGCTAACTCTGCCGATATGCTTGCGTACGTGAGAACTCATGTCTCCACAGCTTGGAAGATCTCAGCTCCCTTTATGAATGAAAAAGTCTCTAAGAAAGAAAGAGAGACAGACCAACTTTTTGAAAAGTTGGGTGAGCTTCTTGAACAGGCTAAAGAAGTCCAACTTTCAGAGTCCTTCTGGAAGAAGCTCTGGAAAGATAGAAGGAAAGAGGCAAAAGAACATGCCAGAAAACATCTCTAAAGATCTGTTGGTCATAGCTAAGGCTTGTAGATTGGCCAACGAGTTTGACTCAGTTCCAAGTCTTGAAGACTACGAGGAATCTTCATCGTATGATCCTCAAGACGAACTAGCCAAGTTAGCTATTGAGAAGTACCATTGGTACAGTTACTCGGACATGCCTGGTATATTATTACATTACATCGAGACAAACATCCATGAGTGACGAAATTAAAGTGATCAAGAAGATCGAACCAAACAGAACAACACCTCCTAGGTTTTGGAACAAGATCGCTGCGTCTGTGGCTTTAACAGTGATTGGCGTGATCGAGTTGATCTTCTCAACAAAGTTGGGTTGGTTGGCATTGGTATTAGGTTTGACTAACATCGCAGTTGCCTTAGTGGTTTTAACCTTGGGAATACTGGAGAATAATAGAAATGTCAAGAAGCACTGAACGATTTGTGTTCGTCATTGATACGGACAAGTACGCAGGTAACTTTGAACGAGAGACCTGTGCTTTTGTCACTGGTCAAGTAGGTGAGTGTGGAGTGGGAGATGAAGAAGCAGATCTCTTTGAGCAAGCTGCTTCTCTCGGCATGGTTTCAGAAGATATTCAAGAAGAGATCGAAGACAAGATACTTCAAGTAGATGACGAAGGAACTTTCAGACCTACTCAGATCTGGTCAACTCCTTCTGCTCATGTTGATGAGTCTGGAGCTCCCTACAACTCTGTGGGTATCTTCTTTGAAGAACAGCCTTCTCCAAAACTCGTTGGATTTATGAAGAAAAGAGCTCAAGAGTATTGTAACCCAGGATCTTCTTATCTTTCTGACTATCAAAAGTATGAGATCACAGGTTTTAGACTCTTAAGAGAAGTCACGACTGTGACAGAAGAAGAACTCAGCATCTAACATGGAAAAGATCACTATTAAAGTAAATCTCGATGAAGAGATGATGTTCATTCACAGACAGAATGGAGCATCTCTATTTTATGGAAATTTCTGGGATGTAGGAAAAAATCCTCAATTCTTCAAAGAGTTATTTGAAGATCTGGATTTTTCTGTAGAAGTTATCGAAACAAAGGAATCAATCTAAAATGGATATCAAGATCATCGGTTGTGGCGGAGCTTTCTCCGAAGACGGTTATTTATTTCACCAGTCTTTTTTGATCAGTGAAGGTGGAGAGAACCTTCTATTTGATATGGGCAAGGACGTTTGGCCTTGGGCTATGAAGAAGCAAGGCTTGGGTGTTAATGACATCCATCAGGTCTTGATCACTCACCGTCATGACGATCACATCGGTTCATTGGGAACTTTTGGTCTCAAGAGATACAATTGGTTTGAGAAACCTATTCACTGGAAAGACTCAAAGAGAGATTACGCTCCTACCCTGATTTACTCCATGGACCTTCAAGATGGTCTTTGGGAGTCTCTTAGAGGTAACCTTGAAACCAATGAAGGTTTCGTAGGTTCTTTGGAAACGTTCTTCAAGTTGAAGCCTATCAAGGAAAACGAGCACTGGGATTTCCACGGTTGGGATCTTCAATTGGTTCGCCAAGTCCATGTCATGGCCGGAAACTCTTTGATGAGTACTCATGGTTTGTTCCTGGAGAAGGGTGATCACAGAATCTTCCTGACCGGTGACTGTCAGTTCTTCCAGCCCAAACAGGTTATCTGGTTCTACAACCGAGCTACCTTCATCATCACAGACAACGAAACTGTAGGATCCAACTTCCTTTTCCAAGAAGGAACTGAAGTCTACGACGTAACCATCGATGGAAAGAAGGTTACCAAGCTTTGGCCTACTCTTCTTGAAGACCCTGATGGAATGAAGGTCATGGAACTAATGGCCCAGGATTTCACTCCCTACAAGTGGGAAGTCTTGAAATTCTCTTCAGGTGTTCACTCGACCTATCCTGAATTGGCAGGTTATCCTTCCGCCAATGCTACAAGGCTTGCTCCTGAGATCAAGAAAAAGATGCACCTTTCTCACTATGGTGACCACGTTCCTCAGAACAAGGATGCCTTTGGCAATGATCTTGACTGGGAAGCTCAAGCTAAGAAAGACGGCTTTGCTGGATTCGTCAAGCCTGGACAGGTCTTTCATTTCGAGTAAGCTATGAAGTTCTTAGAGTTTACGGATGAACAAAAGAAATTACTGAATCTTCCTTCTTACATTCCTGAAATTTATGGAAGAAGAACAATCAAACTTCCAAAAAATCAGACAATTCTATATTGTGATGATTGTAATGAACTAGCTGAAGGTTTTGAACTCTATGGAGAAGAGAGTTACGTTTTTCCATGGTGTTCATATCATGACCCTGATTGGGATAACAATGGGAGTGCTTGTGGTGGATAAGAAACTTAAGATCCAAAAGATCTCAACCAGAGTTCAAATGACTAGTTTAGTTGCTATTCTTGGAGAACCTCCAGTTTCTTTTGGAAACTATTGTTCTGTCAAAGAAGGCTATCTAGTCAACATGTGGGCCGAGAATCTTGAAGCTCTTCAAGAACAACTTGGAGACAAGATGGAAGCCTACAAGATTGGCAATAACTACTATTGGGTGATGGATCCAAGAATTCCAAAAGACTATCTTCATGAGAAACCTTGCTTTACTGGAAGTGGTTACTCTATCACTAAGAAACTACGAACCTTAGCTGCTAAGCTTTCGTGGGAACATAACCATGGACCTTGGCCTGAGGACTATTGTGGTTGTAAAGATGATCGAGAGTTTTTTGAGAAAGACCCTGAAGTTAATGTCACCTTTCCTCCTTACATGATCGAGATCTCTTGTCCAATTTGTGGAGAAGTTTGGGCCAAAGGTGAGATTGGAAAACCTCTTCCTTGGAAAGACAAGGAGTACTTTGCCGGACTTCCTGATGATTCAGAACCTCCTATCATCATGGTTGGTTACAAGTTCAATCACAAACCAGAGTCTCTTGGAGTTACCTTCTCTAATGTAGAAGAAGATGATTTGGAAGTTGAGTATAGTTCAGAGACTGAGATGCTTATTGCTCCACAATTTTTGTCTACGGAACCTTTGGATTTAAGTTTAATAGGAACACAAAATCCAAATTTAACCCCAGGAACACACAGGTTAAAGTTTACTACAACAGATTCCAAAGAAGAAAAGATCTGAGATATTGTATCTTGTAAAGAGGTACAAGATGTCCGTCATTGAGAAGACCAAAAGAGCCAACTCATTGCCCTACAACCTTATCCCGTTGACGGATGTGGTTCTCGGTGGCGGAAAAGGTTGGAACCACCAGAAGTTTTGCGTATTCTGCGGTGGAACCATTCAGTTCCCTCGTGGTGGAGAACCCTTGGGTTTTTGTTGCAGGGCTAGTCGAACTCTCGGAGAGATGAGAGCTAATCTGAAGGTGAACAAGAACTTCGACGACATCAAGACCTTCGTTGAAGCTAATCGGAAGTTCTACATTGTCTTCACAGGGAAGAAGAACCACACGATTGTTCATACCCCTGAAGAACTCGCCGCTCTGATCGCCAACAAAGAAGCTTTGCAGGCAGAACGTGCTCGCCTCGACAAGATCGAAGCTGAAAAGCGTGCCGCTGAACGTAAAGTTTGGGAAGAAGAATGGCGTCTCAAGAAGATCGAGATGGATCGTTTGGAAAAACTTCGTCTCGGGAAGTCTGGAGAAACCTTGGGGAACTCTTCTCTGAGGGAGATGGTCGATCACTTGATCTATCTGGCCAACTACACTCCGGAGTACTACGAAGATTATCCGGAAACGACTTGGAAAGAAGTTGTTCAACTGAAGGAGCTCACCAGCTACATTCAGAACAACTACGAGACCTTGATAGAGAAAGAGATTCGTAACAGAGAGTATCAAGCTTCTCTGGACGAGTAAGGAATTACTGAATGAAAGGTCTGATTGCTTTCTACGCAGCTCTTGGCACCATGATTGCTGTAGCAGCAGTCGCCTATGGCGGAATGGCTTTCACTCTTTGGGAGTTAAACCCGGAGAAGTGGTTTGATTTCCAGAGAGCCATAGTTGCAGCGTTCGTCATCATTGGTGCTTTGGTTGGTAGCATCATGATTGGTCCTATGTGCTACATGTATTTGAAGGACAAAAACAGATCAACCAAGTCTAAGACTAACTGAGTTAAGAAAGATTCGTTGGTCGTGGGTGTAAGAGAGTATCCTCTGGGTGAATAACCGTCTAAGGAAGGACGACACAGTAATCCGGGATGGGACCTTTCGAGGGGTAATTCCTGCCCCAGTTCTGGTGGCTTTCGCGGGAGCCAAAATTTCCAGACCCCATGACCAACGAATCTTAAAACGCTCCTGTGGTGCAAGGTAGACACGCCATCCTCAGAAGATGGAGACAGTGTGGGGTCGAACCCACCAGGAGTATTAGAGAGAATGTTCGAAAGTTCTCTTGAACAGCGGAACGGCACCTGCAGAAGGCTGGTACGATGTCGGATAGTACCTAAGTGTTGCTGGACTGGCACGCGGCTCGCAAGCCGAGGAAGAGGTTCGAGTCCTCTAGGGAACATAGAAAAGAAACCGCTAGATAGTTCAGCGAGGAACTTTGCGTGTTCTTTTTTAACTGAGAAGAAGCACCACTCAAGTTGAGTTTGGGAGCAGGCCGACATAGCATCGGTGATGGTGCAGTTGAGAGGAAAGACCACCCAGAGTACCTCTCTACAGTTTTAGGAGAGAACAGTTTCAGAAACTGATACAATGTGAGAACATTGTGTGCAGGGAGTAAGGCACAGAAGACCCTTCAACAAGGCAGTGCTTGAGGCGAGTTGTTGCCGCCGGTCCAATTCAGTTTGGATCCCTGCACAGAGTGCTCTCTGAGTACTTTTTATTGGTGGGTAATCTTCATTTCCTGGTTGACCCTAGGACGAAGATCAATCACCCCTCTGAAGTCGAAGGGTTAATACCCTGTCCTGAGCTGGTCAAAGCGAAGGGTAGTAAGAGGACTTCCTATAGCACAGCGGCTAGTGCCCTCGGTTTATACCTTGGAGACCTTGGTTCGAGTCCAAGTAGGAGTATTGATTCGGAATCTTGAGATGAGAGCAGCGGTCAAGATCGCAACTTGACTCCAAGCCGCCAAGACAGATTCCCTAATCGAAGGAGAAGCTCAACCTTTAAGAGCGAGGGTGTCGTAACCCAGGCACCATCCAAGGAACCACCAGCCCTTTAAGCTGGAGGAGAGGTATCGGGGTAACCGAAGGTTCCAACATGCTGGCATCGTCTACAGGAAGGATGCAACGTTCTCAACGTTGTCGACGACGGTTCGAATCCGTCTGCCAGTAGCGCCAATCACGAGCCCATCCTCGTGTGAGGTAACTATTTGATATAACTGAGTGTCTGGTGGGAGAACTAGGGAGTAACTGTGTCAGTTGTGGTAAAACCTAGAGGACGCCTTCGCTGTTGATTTAAGCGAAGATTTTCGACGACAATAGTGTGGAGTGGCTCGGACCCGTTGAAGCGCTGTCAGGTAGAGAACAGTTCTGCTCAAAATAATATGTCGCAACTGTGGCCGAACGCCTGGGTACCATTGGTTTACATGCAGTAAGGTGCTGACCCGTTCCCGATAATGTAGTAGGGATCGAAAAAAGTGGGATAGGGGTGAATAGGACGTCTCGTCATGACTGAGACGGGGATCGCAATACGGAGGAAGTTTTTGGCCCGGGCCGACAGCCGTGCGATCCTTTCTTTTCTCAACTAACTTTATCATGAATGACGAACTTGACATCCCAGACATTGCACTAAAGATGAGTGGAAGCCTTAGGCTCTTCCTTAAGAAGAACCTTAATGGACCAGTGTACACTCAGGCCCTTCAAAATCCTATCATCAGGAACTTGCTCTCCCCAGAAGCTCTGGCGTTTGCTTTGGCAGATGCTCTTGAGTCAATGAAAGAATCGGTAGAACCTTCTAAACATTGGTTGTCTCTTCAGGAGCACGAAGAGAAGGTCGAGCCTTATCAAGACAAGTTCATGAGTGAGTTCATCTCTCTTCCAAACGGAGAGTATGAAGGTGAGATGTCCGGTCACACCATCACTCTTTTTCAAACCAATCAAACGATTCACTCTGATATCGGAATCAGATGTATGCACTGTCCTATTTTGATCGTCGTAGAAGATGGTCAAGTTATCGGTTGGTGCCAAGCAAGAGAAGGTTCTTGCTCAGATCCAGAATAAGGAAAAACATGACAACCCCTCTTCCTCCAGTCAATCCTATGGTTGACACCCCTGTGAAAGACCAGATTCAAGCTCTTGAGTTGCTCTTGAGAGGTTACGGACCTCTGAAGCGTAATCTCAGTCTTCACTTGTCTACTCCTGAGAAGATCCTTAGTCATCTTCATCAGCACATCTCAACCCACAAGTGGTTGATCAATGAGAAGATCCCTTTCGAGATCACTCTTGAGCAGGCCTTGTTCTCTTGGTATGAGAACGTTTATCTTCCCATGGATGCTGCTATCCTTAAGGCTCGTGCTTACAGCAAGATGCCTAGCTGGTCAGGTTTGGCCATCTTCAATGCCGTGAGCGATGAGTATTGGTGGAGATCATCTGGACGAACCATTTACATCGACCCTGTTTACGCCGTTTATGGCGTGTTGAAGAACAAGGCTAAGCATTGGTGGGACCGAGCTTGGGCCTCTGTTCTAGATCGTTAAGATCTAAGGAAGGTCTAAAATGAATGACCGAATCAGACAACTACAAGAACAAATCGAGTTTGAAAAACGACAGATCCAGAACTGCAAACATGAGTTTGGAGATGCCTATAGCAACCCAGAGATCGTCAGCGAACCTACCGGTTTTAGAACTGTAGTTCAAGGTTCGGACATCTGGTCGGAAGCTACAGACTATCGAGATGTTCAGAAACCTAGATGGACTAGAAAGTGCAAAAAGTGTGGTTTTGAACAACACACTAAAACCACAAAACCTGTGATCAAAGAATACGTTCCTGACTTTAGGGACTAAGTGTTATACTATGGATGAGTTAGAGTCTGTTGATGGCATCGTTCGTTTCCACGAAATGATGTTCATTCAACGAGGACCAGACGGAAAGATTGAAAAACTCTTTGACTATCAGAAGAATGAGATCCCGGTCTCGACTCTGTTCAAGTCCTATCTATCTGTCTCGTCTGAGAACGGCCTAACTTACAAGGGAGAGTTCATTCCCTTGGAGAATGCCATTGACCTTGGAAAGAAGAGAGCGCTTGGTTATCAAAGGCGAACGAATCTGAAAGGGCACAAACGTGAGGAATATCTTTGATCAACGCGAGAGAAGCACGAAAGATCGTAGACGACAGCATGTCTGTTGTCAAACCTGTCTTGGACGAGTTAGATCTAGCCATCCAAAACCAAGCCGAAGCCGGAGCTACAGAACTCATCTGTACCCAAGAAGGTCTCTTCGAGACCATTCCTGTTGGGGAAGAGAGTGGCTATCCAATCCCAGAACTTGTTGAAAAGATTGGTTCTGTTCTTGGAAGTTTTGGCTACAAGACCGTTTATAAGGCTGTAGGAAAACCTTACACACTCCCCAGTGAGAGAAACGAAGATGGCACAGGCGGTACTGAGTATCGTCGTTGGGCTCTCGTTATTAACTGGTAAAAATTTACTTAAAAGGATCTCCTGTGAAGATCATCAAGACTAGCAACACCTATAGCATCTTCTCAGGCGAGAGCCTTGAAGTCCATGACACAGTTCCGGTGGGAACTTATCAAGTAGACTACAACCTCTTGAAGGGTCTTCATCTTAAGAAGATCCAAGATCTTGTAGCAGGCGAAGAAAAGGTCTATGGAGAAAGTACCAAGAAGGTTGACAAGATCATGGCGGCTTGGCCTCTCATGAACAGGAATCTTGGTATTTTATTGTCTGGTGGAAAGGGCCATGGAAAGTCTTTGATGATGCGACAGCTCTCTGAAAGAGCTAGAGCCATTGGTCTCCCTATCATCTTGATCAACACTCCATACAACGGACTTGTTGATTTTCTCAATAGCATCGAACAAGAAGTTGTTTTTGCCTTTGATGAGTTTGAGAAGGTTTTCCCAAAGAACTTAGATGAGAAAGATTCTGGAGATGATACGGCTCAAGCGCAATCTCCTCTTCTTAGCTTGTTTGATGGAACTTCTTCTAACAAAAGAATGTTCATCGCTACGATTAACGATCTTTGGGATCTCAGCTCGTTCTTCAAGAACAGACCTGGTAGATTCCACTATCACATAAGATTCACCAGTCCTAAGTTCGACGAGATTAAAGAGTATCTTCAGGACAACATGGTCCAAAGACAGGATGAGATCGACGTCATTGCTGACTTCTTGAGCACCATCTCAAGTTCTTTTGACATCCTTAGAGCTATTGTCTTTGAACTTAATCTTCGAGATGATTCCTTTGAAGAGATCCTCAAGGACTTGAACATCATGAGTTCTGAGACTCCTATGTTCGAGGTACTTTTCTACTTCAAGGACAACAAGACTGGTCACTCCTTTGTCAAGGAACAACATCTTCAACTTGCTTTGTGGAGAAATCTTCCTTCTATCTCTGTGAACTTGAACTTCAAAGAAGAATCCATGAGCAATGTCAACGATTGGGTTTATCTTGATGTTGACTTTAACAAAAAGACCAGAGCAAAGAATGGAGCGTTTGAGATCCCTGGTTCTGCTGCATCCATCTTAGATGATGATGACAAGAAGAGATACTCTGTCGAGAAGATCACTGTTCTTCCTCAAGACAACTCTCATTCCTTCTTTTTTCACAAAGATGCTCTCTGATCAATAACTTTTGAGATATTATATCTGCCAAGATTGAAGCGCCAAACACTTCGGAAGAGAACTTAGCGCTTCTTTGGCATATGGGTCGTTAAGCCAGTGGACTAGACGTTCTCGCTTCGAACGAGAAAGACGGGGGTTCGAATCCCTCACGACTCAGAACAGGATAGTGTTTAACGGTAGCGCGGCGGCCTTCGGGACGAAAGTAGTGGTTCGAATCCACTTCCTGGGCAGAAAAGATAGTTCGGTTAACGGTGTTGGTCTTTACTACTGTCGGGATCCTCTCCCTTATGAGTGTAAAGAGCTGATCCGACCAGGCGAGCAGTGCGAGAAGGAAAAACAGGCGTTACAGAGATGGATGTGACGTCAATGCCTGATCATCGCGTCGCGTACTTGAGGGACAATAACCTGACAAAACCCTCAGGATCTACTTTTTCACAGGTCAATCGTCTAAGTTAGGACGCAGGAGCTTCCGTGCCACCCTGAGTATGGGTTCAAGTCCCATGAGACCTAAACGGAACAGGTCGGTTAATAACGACGTTGAAGAATAGTCCTTCACGCCAGCTTGCTGGAAGGGTATTAAGGGCGAGTAAGCAACGGAGTAGGCCAGCGGACGAATATCCGCCAATGGAGGTAATCAACCCTCCCCTATAAGTTCCACTTTTTATATTGGATATGTGGCGAAACTAGTAACCGCGCTGGCCTGGAGGGGAACTTGATTACACACCCTCGGAATCTGGCGCTCGGTCGGTGAGCGAAATCAAGTAGCAAGATCCGTAAATAGACTCCGAGCTTGTAGGTGCGACTCCTATCATATTCAAAAGAGGAAGCAATTCCTGACTTCTACGGAACGTCAGGTGGAAAACTCTTTGCTATACACCCAGCTAATAACTGGCACGCGGATGGTTCACTGAAGTTTCAGTCCGCACATGCCTCTGTCGTCTACAGGAAGGATCCCTGGTTTTCACCCAGGCGGACGTCGGTTCGAATCCGGCCAGAGGTATAATTGGTCATTCGATCAAAACAAGGATCTTTTTGCTACCTTAGGACCGTTTGGTACGCAAAAGGAGAATTTTATGATAGAGTATCCATCAATCATCAACAGCTCAAAAGCACCTCGTCAATCGATGATTGCGTTTGAGAAGTTGGACGGGAGTAACATCCGAGTCAAGTACACAGCTAAGAGAGGATTTGATCTCTTCGGAAGTCGAACTCAACTATTGGATGAAACTCATCCGATTCTTGGTGGTGTAGTCAAAGTCTTCAACGAGACCTGTAAGGAAGCGTTGGAAGAGTACTTCAGGAAGTACTACTCAAAGGAACGAGAGATCGAAGTCTTCGGAGAGTACGTCGGGCCTAACTCGTTTGCAGGCTTCCACTCGGATCCTGTTGACAAGATGAAGTTCGTGCTGTTTGACGTTATGATGATCCGTAAGGGTTATAATGAGTTCTTGCTTCCGCAGGAGTTCATCAAGCTAGCGGAGCGTAACGCATCAGTTCCAGTCCCTAGAGTGATCTACGAAGGTAATCTTACCGACGATTTCATCTCAAGAGTCCGTGCTGACGAGTTTGGAACATTCGAAGGTGTGGTCTGTAAGGGAAAGCAAGGACTCGGTTCTTTCCGAGGGAAAGTTTGGATGTGCAAGATCAAAACGAATGCATATCTAGAACTTCTCAAAGAAAAGAAAGGCGCAGACTGGGTTAAGTTTGCAGAGTAAGACACGAACAGACTTAGTGATTTGACGACGAGTCCGGTGGAGTTGCGCCGGTATCACGCAGGACGGAAAAGGTCACCAGGGCTAGTGCTGATCTCCTAAGCTATACTAGGCACCGAATCGCTCCAAGCCACGCAATTGGCGAAGCCTGTAAGTCTGTTTATTTTCAAAGAGGTCCAAAATGACTACCATGGTTGTACATGTTTCTACCCGATCAGGGTTTAACATTGATCATGAGATCTGTGTTCGTGACTTTGATGAAACAAAAGAGAAAGTTTCTGACATGCTCTCTAGAGAGTTCCCTTCTAAAAAGAACGTGACAATCCAGAGTTTCTCTTTAGACTATCTTAGAAAGAATCAACCTACTCTCGCGGTAGAGGATCTGTATCCTACAGCATAAATTTCATTCCTGCTCTTCAAGGGAAGGTTCACCTTAAGTGCACTTAGGTGATGGCCGGTTCGATTCCGGAGGCGGGAGTCTTTTGGGGTGCTTTTGGGAGGGAAACACGGTTCGAGTCCGTGGATGCTGGGTGCGGCGACGGCCACCGGGGGTTCGATTCCCCTCACCTCAATACAAAATACTCTAGTTTTCTTACCTGTTAAATCTTAAACTAATCTCCGTTAGGAGAAAAATTAGGAATTACCAGGAGGTAATGATATATGCAAGATACTAGAGGCAACAAGAATCCTCTCGTAGGCTGGATCACACTAGGAGTAATTGCTCTCCTTGCTGTAACAGTCGTGTTTTCTTCTTTCTCTGTGATTGGTTCTACCGATCGTGGTGTAAAGATCCGATTGGGTGCTATTCAAACTGACCAAGGAGTTCTTCCTTCAGGTCTCGTCTGGAAGATCCCTTTCATCGAAGACGTAAGAACGATTTCGATGTTGCCTCAAGAGATCGATGTCTCGATCAAGGTCGATGATGATGGTGCAATCACTAAGGATAACCAGACCATCGGCATGGGATTGACAGTGTTCTATACTTACAAGCCTGAAGGGGTCGTTCAGATCCTGAAAGATTTGTCAGTAGAAAAAGTTGCCAGCTTGGTACAGTCAGGTATGGTTCAGGACGTTAAGCAGGTTCATGGTGGGTACTCGATCTACGATATCGCCCAGAACCAAGCAAAGCTCCAACAGGAATCCATGGCTTCACTTAAGCAGACGATGTCCGCCTACCCTATCAACGTGACTGAGCTTCGTATCAAGAACTACGATTGGGGAAAAGAGTTTGACGAGCAGATCAAGACTACGATGTCTAAGGCCCAACAGGTTCTTCAGGCAAAGCAAGACTTGGATCGAAGAACTATCGAACTCCAGAAAGACGTTGCTGAATCAAGTGCTAAGAAGCAACAAACTGTGTTGGACGCAGAAGCTGCTGCTCAACAGGTTACCATCGCTGCTACTGCAGAGAAGGACGCCGCAAGAGCTAGAGCTGAAGCTAAGACCATTGAGGGTGAGGCCATACGAAAGTACAACGCCTCTATCGCCCAGAACCTTGATGTTCAACTTGCTTTGAAGAAGTTGGATATCGAAGCGACCAAAGCTGCTAGATGGGACGGACATAACGTTCCTACGAACAACTACGGTCCAATTCCTGTCCAAACCAACGCTGGCCTTGCTGGTGTGAAAGTGGACGACGTTTCGAGTCAGAAGTAAGAGTTTGGGGGGCTTCGGCCCCCAAATTCAAATTCAACATGGAGTCCGAACCCCAACAAATCAGAGCAAGGGTGAAGGATCGTTGACCTTATCGTGGAACGTAACGGTGAACAGGGCTTCCCAGGCTGGCCAGTAATGGGAATACAACTAACGTAACTAAGTAAGCGCACGAGGCGTGTGGGTGCAACTCCCACTGGACTCCCTTTTATACTAAAATGTAGTAGGTAATTCATGGATCATCCTTACGGCTTCTATATCACAGAAGAAAATGAGATATTAAGCTTTGATGAGGAAGACTACAAGTTTCCCATCTCCAGAGTAGACAAAATGTCTCACCCTGGAAGAATCTATACAGGAGAGAACATGCACAGTGCTGTTTATTGCCCTTCGTGTAATCGAAGGCACACCAAGGCCGATGCTCGTCGAGCCCGCGGAACGATTTTTGTTCCTTGCTCTTGCGGAAGTCACTTCGACTTCTACAATCAGAACCTGATCAACACGGTGCTTGCCGTCGAGTTGATGCAGCTGGCTATGGACACGAGTCCTTTCACGGATTTCTCGACTCCTAGCTTCGACCCCAGTCCCAGCTACGATTCTTCGCCGAGCTATGACTCGTCACCGAGTTTCGATAGCTCTCCCAGCTTTGATTCGAGTCCTTCGTTCGACTCGAGTTCGAGCTTCGATTCCAGTTCTTTTTGATCAATAAGACTTAGTTCGCCCTGTCGCTGGAGCCTGCAGGTCAGTGCCTCCAGAGGAAGTTCGCGGCGCCAAAACCTACCGTGGGAGACCTAATCCGTCGTTATCACCACGTAAGGCGCAACCTAAACAGCTTGAGGGTGTCGGTTTCCCTTTGAGAGCGGGTTAGGGCAGCCAGAGAAGGCCATGGACACGAAAGTGTCTGTGAGATAAATGACGATGGGTAGAAACAGAACCGCGGCTATGAGACTAAGTCTTTCTTTTAAGGAAAAGAAAATGAAATTGTTTGCTATCTTAGCTTTTGCTTTGGCATTGGTGTCGTGCTCTCCTGACAATGATCTGTCTCACGCCACGTATCCTGTTCGAGTTCTTTCAGTGTTCACTAACACCACAGAAGAAGTCGGATTCAACGGTACCAAGTTTACCAAAACAAACGGTTTTTCTACAGTGATCTATGTGGATGCCACTGGACGATCTTTCACTATCCAGGACTTTGGCATCCCTCAAGTGACCCCTGGTCAGCAGATCGAACTTCCTAAGGCCGAAAATCAACTTGGCCCAGAACTTCCTCCCCCTGCCAGTCCTGTTCCTACGAGTCAACCATGACTCCAAGGAGAAACTGCGTAGCCGTCATCCAGGTGATGATGGACATGATCCCAAAAGATCAAACTGAGTTTCTCAAGGCTCTTCAATGGAACCTTGAAGACGCAGCTTACAAACCTCCTGAAGAGACTCTTCAATGGGAACGAACTGCGTACACTCTTAGCAAGTACATACCAATCCCTGAACAAGATTGGGAGCTTCAGGTGGTGAGCATCTTTACCACTGAACCTGTCGAAGCTATCAAAGCTAAGGTAGCCGAGTTCTTGAAACTCCAACAACAAGGTTGGAAAGAACTCGAAGATGACATCGGAGACAAAATTTCTGATGCAAAGTTACTATTGTAAGGAAAGAAAATGAAAGTTTTGGTAAGAAAAATTGACGATGAAGAAAACTGGACATCGTCTCTAAGCATTGAGATCAATGGAGAAGAGAAGTTCAGCGTTCACGATGGTGAACCTGAAGACAATAGTCTCGGACGAAACTTCTCCAGTTGTTATGGAATTCCTAGCCTTTTGAAAGCTGCTTATGAAGCAGGAAAGGCTGGAGAAGACTTTATCGTCGAAGAGACTAACGAAGAAGAGTAACTAAATAAAGGTGTGGTGGAAGTCCGCTAGTAGATTGCTACTAGGCCCATGTGAATGGCCATTTGTATGGGATTGGGAAACAAAGACACAAGCTAGGTCGGGGCAAGACGGCCCATGTCAGAGGTTAAACTCTCTATCAACGGAGAGATCCTAGCTGCTACCTTGGTACGAGTATATCTTGGCGGGAAGTCATAGCGTTCAGGTTCGAGACCTGACACCTTTTTACGGGCGGTTCGTTCAACGGATAGGACAGAAGTTTCCTAAACTTCCAATGTGGGTTCGATTCCCGCACTGCTCATTTCATTCAAAATTTTTCAAAACCTCCTTGATCGTGAGATATTGTATATGTCACAAAGGAGGCCATAATTTGGCTAGTGGAAAATCGTGCAGTGCCCAGAATCCTGAAGGAGTTCGTCGGACGGTCGGTGGTCACACCCTCGCCCCTCGGTCTCAGCGGAAGACCGAAACCATCGTTGACAAGGTCATGCGGTGGGATCCCTTCCACAAGGAAACTCGGCTGATGCCCGTGGAGCGGAAGGTTAGCAAGGTCTTCATCGACTAAGTTCCTTCTCTCAAGTTTTTCTTTCTCCCTATTTCCCCTGGTCCTTCATAGTTGGACCAGGGGATTCCTTTTTTAAGAGACCATCATGCAAGAACCTAAGATCACCTTTCTAGAAGTCGGGGAAGATATTCAAGTCATGCCCGAAGTACATTATAAATTCCTCTACAACGTAGAAGACCTTCGTAGATTCCATACCTTCATCACTCAAGATGGACTCAAGGCTGACGAGGTTCTCTTTGTCTCTTTGAGTGCTCGTAACAAGTACTTGACCGATGAAGAGCGTAAGGCTCTTGACCTTGGCCGAACTGAGATGTTCCGCCGAGAGTTGATCAAAGACACAGACTTCAAAGCTTACCTTAGAACCATTCTCTGTTATGATACTCCCATCCCTGGAAGCATCATCTCCAGAAGTGGAGCAGACCTTCCTGAGAAGTGTTTGGTGTTGTACGCCAACATCAACCCACTCTCTGGAAAAAAAGCTCTTCAACTCTTCTTTGAAGATGTGACCAAGAGACTCTTCAACTTGGGAACTAACCAAGAAGAGCTTGGAAACTTGAAGAACATGGACACGATCTTGAAGAACAGCTTTCAAAAGGCTAGAGCTTCTAAGAACGTGATTGATATCGACTTTGACGTTCCTGAAGAAGGAACCGACTTGGTTCTTACCTTCTTGGATCACATCAAAGAAAAAGGTGTTGAGTACATGGTCATCAAGACCAAAGGTGGCTACCACGTCATGCTTCGTCGAGAGACTCTGAAGTTCAACTACCCTGCTTTGCTTGGTCCTTTGAACGAACAGGCCAAGGCTCGTTTTGGCCACGCTGAAGTCATCATCAACGAGAACGCCATGGTTCCGATCCCTGGAACTCAACAAGCTGGTGAGATCGTCAGGATCGTCGATCTCTAACCCTCACTAAATTATCATGAAGAAATCTCAGAAAGACGAGAGAGATAAGTACCTTCTCTCACGAGATAAGCATCTCCGTGACCTTTACGAGAGATCGCGTCAGACTACCAAGATCATTCCTCTCGATCCTCCTGTCAGAAACGGCTGGAAGAAGAACCTCGTTCTTAGGGAGGACATCTCCAAGTCTCCCTACGCTGCTATCGTAGGACCCTTGATTCAGTATGTCCAGCAAACCTGGCCTTGCGATGCTCATGGTAAAGTTTGGTGGACTAAAAGAGTCAAGGATCCTTCTACCCGAAAGTGGAAAGATGAGATCGAAGAGATCGTCTGCAAACCTAAGTACATTGAACTCAGAGATTGGCCTGAGATTGAGAAGAAGTTGACCTTGAAACAGAAAGGTTACTTCTCCAAAGAGTTTGTCAAGATGACCTCTTGGTATGGTGATTACTTCAAAGAGGTGATGGCTTTCAACACTCCTTGGATGATGGTTGAGAAGGTCTCTCCTAACTACGAGTACTTCAGATATGAGAGAGACGAAGAGTTGGAGAGGAAGATCGAGGTTCTTGAGAGAGAACTTCGTTGGAACTATACTAACTCTATGAGACTCGATCACCTTGTTGGCCGTCGTCGTAGAAGAGATCACAGAGAGTGGAATGCTTTTGGCAGAATTACCGTCGAGAAAGACGACAAGTTGATCTTGACTCTTGATCTTGAAGATTTTCTAGCTTCCTAAACATCTTTGCTTTATACTTATCTCTGAAGGAGACTATTAAATGTCTGAAGATACTGCAACGACTAATCTTACTTGGGATGAAATTCTCCCAGAGTTTGATCCTCACTACATGTTGAACGTCTTGAATGAGATGAGAGCTGAGCGCGGACTCGGCCCTGTCATTCAGATGAAGAACTTGATCAACTAACAATCCACCACTTTGGTAAGGCGTCTTCTGGACTGATTGGAAACGGGTTCGATTCCCGTTGCGCCTAAAAACTTTCCCTCACTCGTACGAGATGAGGCGACCTCAATTTAAGGAGGTTGTCTATGTCTAGAATGGCAAACAACCCCAAGGCTGCTACTGCAGCTAAGACCATGAGGAACATTCCTCAGGCAGATACTTTCAACAAGGCAGGAGGACGAGCATATTCCAAGTCGGCTAAGGTCGAGCTTGCGGATCTCTTGTTCTCAAACTTCTTGTCCGGAGACACTTACCGAAAGGAAAGTGAAGTCTCCAAGAGGATCGAGGAGCTTGCTTCTCAGATCGAAGACAAGGAGTTCTTGGCCAAGGCCGCTCTTTACACTCGTAATGAGCTTGGCATGAGGACCATGAGCCATCTGTTGGCAGGTGAGATCGCTTCCAAGAACTACGCTTCTGGCTCCGGCTGGGGACGTACCTTCTTCGATGCAATCGTCTACCGTGTCGACGACATGGCTGAGATCCTTGGTTACTTCCTCGGAAAGGACCACAAAGCAATCCCTAACTCCCTAAAGTCTGGCTTCTCGTAAGCCTTCGATCGTTTCGACGCCTACCAGTTGGCCAAGTATCGTGGTGACAGCAACGCTGTAAAGCTTGTTGACATTGTTCGACTTGTCCACCCGAAGGGAAACGAAAAGAACAAGACTGCTCTTGAGCAACTTGTTAAGGGAACCCTAAGAAACACCAAGACTTGGGAGGCTAAGGTCTCCGCAGCAGGTCAGAAGGCAACTTCCAAGGAAGCTGTCGCTGCTACCGCTGAGGCTTGGGAAGACCTTCTTAAGGAGAACAAGCTTGGTTACCTTGCTTTGATTCGTAACTTGACGAACATCGCCAACTCTGTTGATGATGCTACGTTTGAGACGGCTCTGGCTCAGGTGATCGATGAGAAGTCTGTAAAGACCTCTCTAGTTCTTCCTTTCCAACTCTACATCGCTGCAAAGCAAGTAGAGAACGAGGGAAGGATCAAGAATCACAGCAGAATGTCAAAGGTGATCGACGCGCTGACCGCAGCCATCGACGTTTCTTTGTCCAACGTTCCTAAGCTCGAGGGCAAGACTCTCGTTGCAGTGGACATCTCTGGATCAATGGACTCTCGTCTATCAGCCATGGGTCAAGCTCGTGTTGTTGACGTAGCAACTCTCTTCGGTGTTGTCTTGGCTAAGGCTAACGATGCTGATTTGGTTCGCTTCAACACCAGTGCTTCCTACTCTGTTGTTCCTAAGTCTAGGTCTACTCTTGACTCTGTCAAGAGCTTGGCACAGACCGGTGGTGGTACTGCCTTCGAGTCCATCATGTACTTGATCAACCAGTCACAGACTGTCTACGATAGGATCTTGGTTCTATCTGACATGCAGTCTTGGTCAGGAAAGACCGGAGGAGACTTCGCTCGCCTTGTCCAAGAGTACAGAAACAACAAGAAGCGTCCTAACATGACCTTCCTTTCGTGGGACCTCCACGGAGGAACCTCTCACCAGGTTCCTGAGTCTGATCCTCGTTCCATCGTCCTAGGAGGATGGAGTGACAAGATCTTCGACATCTTGGCAGAGACCGAGACCGATCGAAACGCTCTAGTGAAGACCATCGAAGAGTACGAGATCAAGGTTCCTACCAAGGAACGAGCTCGTAAGACTGCGTAAGTAGAATAAGAAAGGAGGGAAGAGATTCCCTCCTTCTTTTTATGGAGGCCAAAAATGCCAGAGGTTTTGTTTTCTTTTGAGATAAAAGAAAATGGGAGCATTATCTGTATCACAGGAGAATCCTGTGAGAAGATATCAGACTACGAGTTTCTTATCGATGGTAAGAACAAGATCTCTTTTGGAAGAGAAGTCCATCAACTTCGTTCTTTCTTAGTAGAGGATCATCAAGATGAAAAGTGATGATGACTTGATCAATCCTGATCTACTTGCTCCGTATCAGTGTAAAGATCAAAACACTGCTAATCAACTTCAGTATCAAGGTATAGGGTTCAATGATGACCATATCTCGGTCAAACCCTCTATCGTAGAGCTCACCATAGGAGCTTCAACCTTGAGGATCCCGATGTACTTATTTGAAAGGTTCGCACGTTGGTACTTAGAACCTCAAGAACGTAAGAAGGAGTGGTAAGATGGACATGCCCATTGATTCTGAGTTGATCTTGAAGAACGCACTTTCTGAAGTCATCAGGAAGGACGATTACATCTCTAGTATCGTAGACTGTTGTCTCACAATGGCTAGTCAAACTCCTGTTGAAGGTCTTGAGTTCTTCAAGGGAAAAGACTCTAGAGACATCGCTTGGGAGGCCATGCAATCTCCTTCTGTCAAAAACATGTTGATGTCTTTGATCAATGACGTTGCTAGAGTGGTTATTGAAACCGCAGAGTCAGACGATGCAGCTGAAGAAGCTGTAGATTCTATCCGAGATTGGGATTAAATGGAACCTTTTACTGACTCAGTAATCAAATATGTAGTGTATCACGGGTCTACTGATTCAATAAAAAAGTTTGATTCTACGTTCCCAGATCAAGCATTTCCTGCTCTTTATTTTTCTAGAACATTCGAAAAAGCTGAAGAATATACTCGTTCAGCTAAGAATCAATTAAAGTCTCATAAGACATTACCTCATTATGTCTATGCTTGTTTCATAGATATGAGAGAACCTCTTGAGCTTCCATCAAGACAAACGTATTTTATTGATCAAAAAAGAGTAGACCTTATTACAAGTCTTGGATTTGATGGGCTTATTGGGAAAGATGAAAAAAATGAAATTGAAGAATTTGTTTTGTTCGATCCCTCAAAAGTAAAAATTCTAAATAGAACATTAATAAAAGGTTAAACATGGACAACATCACTCTTAACTTGTGGGATGATTACTTTGACGATTCTACAGGTAAACCACAAAACACCCATCTCTATGTAGAGGAAAGTTCTTTGTCCTCTGCAGTAAAGCAACAGATCATCAACCAAGTCTATGACTGGTTGGATAGATATGTTCCTGGACAATTCAACTTCTTCTTAGAAGAAGGCGACAACCCTAAGATCCATTTGGAAAACTTGACTCACAAGAGAAGAGTTCCTTTGGTCGAAGAGTTGAACGCTGCTAAGTTGAAATATAACTCGATTCCTCTTCGCTTCATCACAGAATCTTGAGATATTTCATGCATGAGATCGAAATACATTGGAACAGACGATGTCTCCAAAATTGGTAAGAACGTTCATCCATTCACCGTAGCTGGTTTGGGAGAAGGTCCTTTCACCTGTGTCGGTTTCATGGCTTATGGTGGAGGTGGATATGTCGTTGAGAACGGCATCGCCAACTTCGAGACTTGTAAGTGCTGTGGAGCAGCTATCAAGAATGTGTTCTACGTTGAGAACGAGACCGGTCGTACCTTTCCGGTTGGCTCCACTTGTGTTTTGAAAACTCCCAAGACTGGACAGATGTATCAGTACGCTTCTAACAAGATGTTGGAAGAGCAGAGAAAGAAGACTGAGATCAAGCGGAAAGCTAAGATCGATGAAGTCGACGATTTCATGACCAATCCTAATGTCATTGCTAAGGGAGATTCTCTTCCCCATCCCAAGATCTCCAGTTTGACCTACTACGACTACATGTGCTACATTTTGAAGCAGTGTGGTCACTCAGGCCGAACCAAGTACCTGAAGATCTTCAAGAACGAACTCCAACTCTGAGATATTAACTACATCATGCGTAAAGACGTCCTCTTGTCTCGCGACGCCTTCCGCAAGGCTGTCTTTGATCGAGACCACAACACATGCGTATTCTGTTCTCTTCCTGCAGTAGATGCTCACCACATCATGGAGCGAAAGCTCTGGCCTGATGGTGGCTACTATTTGAACAATGGTGCCTCCGTCTGCGAACAGCATCACTGGGATTGTGAGAACTCCATCATCTCTGTTGAACAAGTCAGAAAGGCTTGTAACATCATCGACATCATTCTTCCTCCTTACTTTTCTGAGAATCAAATCTACGATAAGTGGGGAAATCAGAAGCTCACGACTGAAGAAGCCGGAGCTATCAAGTACCCTAGAACTTATCACTTCCCTTGGTCCCAAAATCTCATCAACGACGATCGAATGTTGGAGTCTACTTCTCAGTTCGAACTCAACCACGTGATCGCTACGGTCAAGATGGATGGTGAAAACACGACCATGACTAGAGATGCTTGTCACGCAAGGTCTCTTGATAGTGGAGCTCATCCTTCTAGAACTTGGGTCAGATCTTTTTGGGGTTCTCTCAAACACAACATTCCAGAAGGTTGGAGAGTTTGTGGAGAAAATCTTTACGCAAAACACTCAATCCTTTATACTGATCTCACCAGCTATTTCCAAGGCTTATCAATCTGGAATGACAAGAACATTTGTCTGTCCTGGAAAGAGACCAAAGAATGGTTTGAACTTCTTGGCATTCAACCTGTCCAAGAGATCTACGATGGCATGTACTACGAAAAAGGCATCAAGGATCTTTGGGACCCAACAAAAGGTTGGGAAGGCTACGTAGTTCGGTTCGCAGAGGAATTTCCTATGAGAGATTTCAATCTCAAGGTAGGAAAGTTTGTTAGAAAAGGCCATGTTCAAACTGATGAACATTGGATGCAACAAGCTCTGACACCTAATAAACTCCAGGCCTAATCATGACTCATCGCATGGAGCGATGCAAACACTGCAAGATCACCTACGCTTACCAAACATCAGGATGGGGATGTCACGACAAAGAAAACGATGATATCTACTGTCCTGAGTGTATGAGAAAGATCCTCAAAGCTCTAGAAGAAACTCCTGTTCGTATGGAACCTGTTTGGCTTCCTCTTTCTTATCCGTCTAAGAATCCAATGACGATTGAGAAGTTTGAAGCTATCAAAGCTGAACAGGAAAAAGATAATCCTTTTTTCTTAAAACTCTATTATCTCACTGGTTATAAAAATATCCGATGGGACTTTCTAAATGATAAGTCTCCTTTTGGACGACCGTTAAAATACAAACTCTCCACAAACACAGACACCAATGAAAAACTTTTAGAGATAGAAGTTGAACAAGACACAGAGTCTGGTGAGATTGGAGGGCCTTGGTAATGTACTTTTCAGAAGAACAAATCAAAAAAGCACAGCAAGATCACAAGGATTTCTTTGATAAAGCAATACGACCTGACACGCATCTTAGAGTAAATTGGAGTCTTTACAACGACCTTGTTGAAGAACGGCCTATGGTTAGTGCTGCCGATGAGATCATTCGATATCTTAAACCTGTTTACGACTCTAAACCTAAAAATGAAACGGATGAAAAAGTTTCTAGAAAACCAAAAACAAGCACTAAAAAAGGAAAAGGCAAGAGTGAGTAGCGCAGCTAGCATTCCACGACAGCACATCTTTCATTCCTCTGAACTACAACTCAGAGATGACAAAAAAAATCCAATTCTGCTAGACAGATGGGTAGAGATTGGTCACAACGTTTACCAGAAAAGTCCTGAGTCTATCAATAGTCTTCCAGCTGGAATTTATCAACTCAAGGTTGATGATGGACGACTTCTTTTTGAGCGTCAGTTTCCTCAAACAGATGAGCTCTTAAGCCTTGAAGGTTCTCAAGAACATCAGGTCTTTGAGGAGATTCAAAAGTTTTGGGAGTCAGGAGATAACTACCATGAGTGGGGTTTTCTTCACAGACGCGGTATCATCTTGTACGGGCCACAAGGTTGTGGTAAAACAGGGATCGTAACTAGACTTGGTTACCAGCTTGTTGAAGACCATGAAGGCATCATCCTGATTGGAAACAATGCTTCTCCAGACTTGATCACCAACGGAATCAAGGCTATCAGAGCTGTAGAAAAAGATCGGCCCATCATCGTTCAGATCGAAGACATCGATGCTTACATCCAACGTACCGACGAAGCTGACGTTCTTTCTATGTTGGACGGTCAAGATAGCTGCGACAACATCTTGTTCATCGCTACAACAAACTACATGGGACGCCTTGATCCTCGTATCACTCAAAGGCCCCGGCGCTTCGACGTCCGTGTAGAGATTCTTCCTCCTTCTAAGGAAACTAGAAAGGACTACTTCATCAAGAAGTTGAGTGTTCCTCCTGAAGACGCAGAAGCTTTGGCAAAGAAGACTGATCGTTTCACCTTCGCAGGTCTTAGTGATCTTGTTCTTAGAACTCGAGTTTTGATGCAAGACGAAGACGAGTCTATCTCTAAGGTTCGTGAAGTTATGGAAATGAAGGTTGACAACTCTAAGCCGCTAGGTCCTGAAAGGGAGATGGGTTTTGGAGCCAGAGCGCTTAGATAAATTTATGTTTCCTTCTGCTACATGGATGGCTACTATTGGTCTTGATAGGTTAGAGGAAATGAAGGAAGAAATCTTTGAACAGTATGACCTTCTCTATTTTGAACCAGGCTTTGATGAATTCAAAGAAAATTTAAGAAAAGAACTTCAATACAGAAAGTCCACTGAGATATTGTAAGACGTATTGCATTCACTAATTTTCTAGGTTCTAAACTTTTCAATAAGGAGATGCCACGATGAAGAAGTAGACTCGCGCCACTCAGCCGCCCTAATTGCCTGTTGTGCCTTTGTAGACCAAAATCTATCAAATCCATAACAAGGAGAAACAATTATGGAAACGACTGTGAATACTGAGAAGAGATACTTGTGCGACAAAGAGACCTTCCTGGCTATGAAAGCCGAGCAGAAGGCAATCGCAAATGAACGTAAAACGGGAGACCTGCGCCGAAAGTACTGGTCAGACTTGGATGCTTGGAACAAGAAAAAGCCCTTCGTCGAACCAGAGCGTCACTACAAGACTGAGACGTGTAACTTAGGCCATGATCACACCACTTCCAAGCCTAACCCCAAGTATGGGGATTACCTGAAGGCTATGGAAGACTGGAAGACCAGCAAGCCCATTGATGGGTCCGTGCTGAGCCACAGTGATCATTATGCCCGTGCGTTCAACATCATCTACGGCATGGTAAGGGGAAAGACTTACCGGCAGATCGAGAAAACTTCGTACATGGGAAACCAGACTTGGAGAGACATGATTTCCGAGGCAAGGTCGATCATCAAGAAGTATGGTCTTGATTACCAAGAGTTCATGGACGTCAATGGAGGAGGATTCAAGAATGCCTGATCCCATCTCCCAGAAGATCGTCGTGAACATGAAGGCAGGAATGCCCATTGGTCGTTTGGCGGCTCAGATCGCCCACGCCTCATGGCTTCCTATCATCGACAAATCGGAGTGGCACAACGATGAATTTCGTTTTGACACTACAGACTACCCTGGTTCCCAGTTGTGGTTGAAAGATCAATTCACGAAGGTTTGCCTCCGTGGTTGGGGAGATGAAATGCTCCTCGAGATCAAGGCCAAAGCTGAAGAAGCGGGGTTACTTGTGGGTTTGATGGAAGAGGATGGTTTCTGTACCGCCTTAGCCGTTGGCCCCGGATATACGGACGAGATCGATAAGATCTTGAAACCGTACGCATTGCCTTTGCTTTGATTCCAAAACCCCTCGAAAGAGGGGTTTTGTTTATGCTCTCTTAGCTCAGTGGTAGAGCCACGGTCTCTAAAACCGATGGTCACGGGTTCGATCCCCGTAGAGAGCATCTTATACTATCTTAATGCAGGGAAAAAATCGAGTTTTGGTTACAGGTGGCGCAGGGTTTCTTGGAAGTCACCTTTGTGAGTTATTGATCGGGGCAGGAAAAGAAGTCATCTGTATGGACAACTTCTTTACTGGCAATAAAAAGAACATTCAACACCTTTTGAGGCACGATAAGTTTGAGTTAGTGAGACACAACGTCATTGACCCTTTCAACTTTGAAGTGGATCAAATTTACAACTTAGCTTGTCCAGCAAGCCCAATTCACTATCAACATGATCCAATTCAGACTACGAAGACTTCTATCATGGGAGCCATCAACGTTTTAGAGTTGGCACGTAGGTTGAAAGCCAAGGTTCTTCAAGCTTCGACAAGTGAGATCTATGGAGATCCTGAGGTTCATCCTCAACCAGAATCATACTGGGGAAGAGTGAATCCTATTGGACCAAGATCTTGCTACGACGAAGGAAAACGTGTAGCTGAGACCTTGTTCTTTGATTACCTTCAGCAAAGCCAAGTTGACATTCGAGTCATCCGTATCTTCAACACCTACGGACCTAGAATGCACCCGAATGACGGTCGAGTTGTGAGTAACTTCATTGTCCAAGCTTTGAAGAATCAACCAATAACCATAGCAGGTAACGGATCCCAAACTCGAAGCTTTTGTTTTGTGAGTGACTTGATTTACGGCATGTTTGACATGATGGAACAAGATGGTTTTCATGGTCCTGTGAACATAGGAAACCCTGGAGAATTTACCATCTTGGAGTTGGCTCAGAAAATCATTGAGTTGACAAAGTCAAAGTCAGAGATTCAGTTCATCCCTCTTCCTACAGATGATCCTAGACAACGAAAGCCTGTCATCTCCTTAGCTAAGGAAAAGTTGAACTGGGAACCTCATGTTCAACTAGAAGATGGATTGAGATTGACCATTGACTACTTTAGGAAAGAACTAGGAGCATAAAATGCCGTTCCGACAATTGACGGAAGAAGAAAAAGAAAAGTATGGGGTTCCTAAGAATCCTAAGGACATCTGTAGAGATCATGCACATGATCCTCCGATGTTTATGGTCTACCCTCCAGGTACCAACATTTGGGTCTGTCCAAGCTGCGGTCATGAGACAGTGGTCTATGGCCACGAGGTTTGGATATGATCAAAGCTTGGGGGTACCTTCATACCAACGGACAGATTATCTCAAAAAGATACTTAGGACCTGCTTCGGATCTTTCTATCGAAGATGCGAAGACAAGTCCTTTTGTCGTTAAGATCTCAGATATCGCTGAAGGAGATACTCTAGACGAAGCCTTTGGGAAAGTCATGGCCGATCTAGAGATCTATCAGGAACAACATGACAAAGTTTGAAACACTCTTTCTAAGACATCATTTTTCTAAACTTGTACCTGAAAAGTTTGGCAGTGATAGTACCATCTTCTCTATGAAAGTTAGAGTCAGTGAGTTCACAGAGTGGAAGTCAACTATAAATTCCCCCGTCGTTCCAGGTGTTTCCAAAGTTCTTGGAGATCAAGTTCACCAGGACCATGATATTTTTGACGTGTTCTCAGCTATTGGAACTCTAGGTCAATATGGTTGGGAAGTAAAATCTATCCAAGATCATACAGATTTCACAGACTATCTTTTCCAGAAGCCAATACAAGAATGAAAACAATTCATGCTATCCCTTGTCCTTTTTGCCAAGCTAAGGCTAGACCTGTCATAAAGTACATGAGAGACCATCTTTTCTACGTAGAATGCTCTGATGACAAATGTGCTGCCATGGGACCTTCTTCTAAGGTTTCTATAGAGGACGCAGTACAAAAGTGGAACTTAGCTAAGAGAAACTGAGATATTGTACCTAGGAGCAACACCATGATCAATGTCAACAGTTCTACTGCACGCAAGATCGAAAAGCTGAGCCAGAATGCTGCCAAGCACCAGAACGACTACAAGGCTCGGATCTCCAAGATCAATCCCAACGCCGCTGGATCTGTTTCCGAAGGGCGTGAAGATGCGGGAATGGTCGTCACTCCTTCTTGGCTGAAGAAGTAACCAAACAAAAACTCAACAAAGCTCCTCTTTCGAGGAGCTTTTTCTTTTATACTACCCTTCATGGAAACACAAATTTTAGATCCCAAGGTCTTTGCAGTCATGCTTGACTTGGAAACATTTGGGAACGGATCAAATGCATCTATCGTTCAAATCGGTGGAGTGATTTTTAACCAAAAGACCGGCGATCTTGTAGATCAGATCTGCCTCAACATCAATCTCCCTTCAAACACAAAGTTTAACAGAGACATTGATGCTAAGACGGTGGCTTGGTGGATTAGCCAATCTAAGGAAGCTCAAAACACCTTAGACCTAGAAAAAGGTCTAGCTCTTGATGCAGCTCTTAAGTTGTTTAGTGAGTTCATCAAGCACCACTTTGGTGATGTTAAGCCTCTCATTTGGAGTCACTCTACTTTCGACTTCGTGATCTTAAGCAATGCCTACTCTGCTACAGAAGTACGTATGCCTTTCTCTCACAGGTGTGAAAGAGATCTTAGGACTGTAACAGATCTTGGTGGAGAACACTATTGGGAACCAGACTATCCAGAAGTAAGAGTTGGAGTTCACCATAATGCCTTAGACGATTGTCTCTTTCAGATCAAGTATTGTGTCAAGGCTTATAACAAGTCAACAGCTTGGAAGACGACTAACTGAGTAAGGAGACTCCATGAAAAAATCCCCCTACACTGATGGTCAAGCAAAGGCTCTTCTTTACCAGGCTTGGTTAGACTCTGCTACGTGTTATCTTCAATCAGATTACGTAAGTGAGTCTGTTGATGCATCTGTCACATTCTTCTCTGACGACAAAGCCCCAAAAACTCTTCGAGTTGCTTTTAGAGGAACAGTCGATACCAACATCAAGGATCTTCTTAATGATGGAGATATTCTTCCTGTTCTTTGGGAAGACATCATAGTTCACCAGGGGTTTGCTGCTTCTGTAGACAGCCTTTGGAAGACCATCAAGAAAACTATCACTCAATTCAAGCCTGATAACATCATCTTCGAAGGACATAGTAGAGGAGCTTCTATCGCTCTATTGGCTGCTTGGAGATTCCGAAAGGAATATGCAGGTCTTGGAATCAAGGCCATTGCAGCAGTTCTAGAACCTGCTCGTTGTGTAGCTTGGTCTTCTTTGGACAATTTTAACAGAGTCTTTTTCGACCAGGATCCTTTCTCTGTTCTATGGACAAGAAACGATGAAGACATCATCACTCACATTCCTCTCTTCTTCGGAGGTTATGGTCATGTAGATGGTAAGTTCCAACTCGGCCACAGAATGTACTGGTGGACTGCTTTTGGTGGAAAGAAATGGGCTCACATGCTTCCAAATCTCATCAACAGCATTGAGAAACTCAATGGAGATGTCAACATCGATCCTATCGTAGTTTCAGACATCTTAGAAGAACTAGATAAACAAAAGCACTAAAAGTATCAAATCAACTACCTTCTGAGATATTGTAACCACTATGAATCAGAAGGTAGTTGCTGGTACCATTGTCGCTATTCTCAAGCAGAACAACTTCGAAGGGTTCTTCGTGGGTGGTTGCGTTCGTGACCGCCTCCTTGGAAAGGAACCCAAAGATTTCGACGTTGTCACCAACGCTACCCCTGAACAGATCGAAAAACTCTTCCGTCACACCAATCCTGTTGGCCGCCAGTTCGGCATCGTTCGTGTCCTCATGGACGGACAAGAAGTCGAAGTTGCTACCTTCCGTAAGGACTCCTCGACTGGTGATGGACGCCGCCCTGACTCTGTTGAGTTCACTGATGCCGAGACTGACGTTCAGCGTCGTGACTTCACCATCAACGGACTTCTCGAAGACATCTCAAGAATTCCTGGTGATCGGATCATTGACTTTGTCGGTGGTCTGGAAGACATCAAGAACAAGGTTCTTCGTTTCATCGGAGACCCCAACCAGAGGATCGAAGAAGACAAACTTCGGATGCTTCGCTTCGTTCGTTTCATGGCCAATCTCGGATTCATGTCCATCTCAGAGCACATCGTCGCTGTAAAGCAAAATGCTCCTAAGATCATTTCGGTCTCCAAGGAGCGTATCACTGACGAAGTGACTAAGATGCTCTTAGGAAATGATCCCCGTGCTGCTATCGAGACCATGTCTGTTCTTGGTCTTCTTGAGCACACCTTGCCTGAGATTGATCGATTGATCGACAATCCTGAGGATCCGATCTGGCACCCCAACGAAACCACCTTCTCCCACACTTTGGATGTTGTTTCATCCATCAATCGTGCCAATGATTTCTTGTTCTCTGGTGACAATGAGTTTATCAACAAGAACTTGAAGAACCTGATGTGGGCTGCTCTGTTCCATGACTCTGGAAAGCCTGACACTATCTCGAAAGAGATGAAGAATGGTGTGGAGAGAATCTCCAACAAGGGCCATGAGTTCGTGGGTGAGGATATCGCTCGCAAGGCTTTGAAGGAACTCAAGTTCTCCAACGACGATATCGAGATCATCGCCGAGCTAGTTCGGAATCACATGATCCTTCGGAAGATTCCTGAGATGCGAAAGCACAAGCAGCGAAAGCTGCTGTCCAGCAAGAACTTCGATCTTCAGTTGGTCTTGTGTGTCGCTGACTCTGCCTTCATCCGCCCGGTCGATTGGGTGAAGAAGGTTCTTGACGTCAAGATGGCTTTGGAGGCTGAAGGTGAACTGATGCCTAAGCCTTTGATCACTGGAGAGGACTTGATCCGAGAAGGTTTCAAACCTTCGAAGTTGTTCTCTGTCGTTCTTGACCAGCTCTTCGACATGCAGCTTGAGAAGAACCTCGATAAGGGAACTCTCCTCAAGAGAGTTAAAAGTCTGATGAGCTCTGCAGCTGTGGAGGCCAAGTGATGACCAAACAGGCGCGTCTTTGTGAAAAGTTGACCAAAGAAGCTACTCAGAAGATCTTTAAGTGGAATCAGGAAGCTGATGCTCTTTCCAATGAGATCCTGAGTCTTCGATCTGCCATCAAGCTCCACCCTTCCCTCTTTGGTGATCTTAAAGAAGCTATCCGGACAGCTGATGATCTGGATAAAAAATTTCTTGAGATCACCAAAGAAAAGGAAAAACTCGTTCAGAATCTTTTCTCGGAGTTGAATGCCGTTCGATCTGGCTTCAACGCCGTCAAGATCATCAAGAAGTTCAACAGTTCAAGTGTTGCTTCTTGGACTGACTTCACTGACTTCAAAGAAGTGATGGTTGAGGTCTCCAGAGTGTTCAAGAACTCTCCTACTGCTGGTGGATACGATATCTACGTTAGCTTCGAAGACGAGTACGACGAAGACATCAAATTTTACTCCGGAGCTCATGATGCTCTCGAACAGCTTCAGGACAAGTTGGAGAAAGGAACTCTTGTTCCCATCTTGGAGGTAGCATGACCAGTTTCAAGATTATTACCTCTTGTTTCCACTGTGGAGAGGAAAGAGAGTTCACCTGGTTTGAGAACTGGGAGTGGGGTTCAAACAGAGAAAAACTCATTTGTCCCGATTGTCAAGCAAAGATCGACGATGCAGAAGCCTACGCTGAGATGGTAGCTGAGTACAACCATCTCTTTCTTGAAGAGTCAATCGACGAAGGATTCGAATAATGGCCATGAAAGAAATTAAGATCACTCTTCAGGTAACTTATCTCGTGGAATTTGACAACACTACGAGAACCAAAGAAGAGGTTGGCGGAATTCTTCTGAACAATGTTCGTGGATGGCTCCCCACGACCTATGAAGCTGGAGCTGAATACACTCCCATGTCTGTTTCTATCCTAGACAAAGAGAGTTAAAGTTGAACTACGATCGCTATCGAGAAAAACACGGAACTTACCCTTGGGGAACTAACAGTGCCAAGGGTCAGTATGAGTGGGAAAAAGCAAGAGACAAGAAGATCCTCTGGAGAGTTGTGTTTGGTGTCTATCTTGTAGCCACTATCTGCGGAATTCTTATCATTTGTGCCCAACATTCTTGGCAACTTTGGACCAATAGTCAATGGGAGTTGTTTGGGATGGTTCAAATGGGAGATCTCATGGTTCTCTCTTTGACGTCTGCTATAACAACGGTCAGCTCTTCGTAACTTCTAACACCATTATAACCTCTTAACAGTCACTTCTTTCACTAACTTGGGTGGAGAGGTGGACATCATGAGAGTTTTATTCATCGTCAAGAAACGAGAAGGCTACGATGCCTGGAATAAGACTGAGGTCTATAGTTACAGCAACACCCTTTCATCTGGACTCCTCAATTCTTCTCAAATGGTCTCTTTCGAGCTTGCCAAGCATGTAGAGGCAAAAACCATTGAAGTCGTAGACAACAACGAGATTGACAAAGAGGTTCACCACTTCAAACCTGACGTGGTTGTTATCGAAGCTCTTTGGGTCGTTCCTTCTAAGTTCAAAGAACTTGTTCCTCTTCATCCTCATGTCAAGTGGATTGTTCGACTCCACAGCAACACTCCTTTCATTGCAAGTGAAGGCATAGCCCTTCAGTGGTGTTTTGAGTACCTCAAACACAAAAACGTTTACGTAGCTCCCAACCATGTCAAGCTCTATAAAGAACTTAGGCACCTAGCCGGTCGTCACGAAGAAAAGGTTCTTCACCTTCCTAACTTCTATGAGTTGGAAGAGGTTGAAGCTAAGAAGAGAGTCAGACCTCACAATGAAGTCAACATCGGTTGTTTTGGCGCTATTAGACCTTTAAAGAATCAATTGATCCAAGCTGTATCAGCTATCCAGTTTGCTGATACCTACAACTACAAACTCAAATTCTTCATCAACGTCACTCGTGTTGAGACCAGAGGAGACTCTGTTCTACAAAACATCAGAGCTCTTTTTAAGAACTCAGACAAGCACGAGCTTGTTGAGATTGAGTGGTTAGACCACAAGAGCTTCTTGAAGTTCCTCAAAGAGAACATCGATCTTGGTCTTCAAGTTAGCTTTACTGAGACCTTCAACATCGTTGGTGCAGACTATGTCTCTCAAGACATTCCTATCGTCGCTTCTAAAGAGATTGATTTCGTCTTAGCTCCTTTCCAAGCAGATCCAACGTCTTCTAAAGACATCGTTTCTAAGATGGAATGGGCTTGGTTCGCCAGAAAACTTGGACTTACCAACGCTAACAGACACCTTCTCAAGAGTCTCAACAAAAAAGCCATCCGAATCTGGGTGGACACTCTTACTCAGATCTAAGTCTTTCTGAGATATTGTATCAAACATCTTCTCGCGCTTTTTGGAGATCTATAAATATGATCAAAGGTATGATTAACTATCCGAGCCAGAAAGGTTTCGGATTATTCGCTGTGACTGGAGAACAAGCAGCTGAGGTTCAGAAATCTCAAGCTCTTGCTTTCTTGAACGACCTTCCTGAGGTCTTCGAGGTCACTGGTTCTCGTTTCATGGGTTACCCCAAGATGGAGTCTGACTTTGATTTCATCTTCATGGGAGACGGTTACAGCAGCTATGGTTTCACCCTGAGTGAAAAGCTTCGTAAAAGATTTCCTGATTACCAGATGATGTCTAGCTATGCTAGCGACATCGAAGAAGCCTCCTCGATCGACTCAGACCTTCTCTATGTCATCAGAATTGTTGATGGCATTACTTCCATCGACATTCAGTTTGTTGGTCGACCTGTGCTTCGTGTCATGTGTCGTGATTTTCTCAAAAAGAACTTCCACGATTGGGCACAACTCAAGTCCAAGGACAAGAAAGCAGCTGCTTACCTTTGGAACGTTGCCAAGAACCACTGCATCAAGACTTTCAAGTACAAGTACTTGACCAAGGAGATGAGGTAATGGACTCTGACGCTATTGAATACACCAAGAGCAACTTAGTTCATCTGTGCAAGGAGATGGTTCTTCGTAAGACGCTCGGAGCTCCTCTTTCTCAGTGCCCATATCTGAGAACTCTCCTTGACATGCTCTCTTTCAAGGATGTCAAGATCGCTGAAGATGTGATCGGAACATTCGCTGCCTTTCACATAGCCGAGAATAGCAAGTGATCAAGATCTATCTTGACATGATCAACAACCATCTTGTCGGAGTTTACTACTTAGAAGATGGTCAACTCTTTGTAGACATGAATGGTCGAAGGAAAGGTTCTGAAAAGTACAAACCTTTGATCATCAAGATCGAAGAAGAGTGGTTGTGGATCCTTGTTCGTTGGTATCTTAGGGACAACTTCTTCAATCCCTTCACTGAAAAGTGGGAGAGATTGGAGTACCCAGACCAAGAGTGGGATACTCTATTGAAGTATGGAAAGAAACACACTCTCTGAAGAAGAGATTCTTAATCTTCTTCAAGAAAGTTCAGCGGCTACCATCATTAGGTGTCGACCAGATCGACACATCGAGTTCAAAGATCTTCCTGCTTTGGCCAAGAAGATTACCTTACTACTTGGAGAAACAACAAATGAACGTCAAGATTGAGATTGAAGGTTGGCTTAAGGCTTTTGCTTGGTACGGTTTGATTCTAGGAATTCTTGGTTGTGCTGCCATTGGGTTTGTCCCGTACCTTCGTGGAATTGACATTTTCTTTTTCTTTTGGGGAATCGCTCAGATTGCTGTGATGATCATCCTCATCAGGAACCCAATTCTTGGTATCAAGTTGAGCCGAATCTTTCTCTGGTGTTCCATCATCATCGGCATCTTCCAGCTATTGACTAACTATCAAGCAGATGGTCAAGTTGTCCGTCTCATCGTTGAAGGAGCCTTTTTGGTTTACTTCTACGACTCCGACCAAGTGAAGGGTATCCTTAGCTTGGAGAACAAAAAAGAAGAGTAATCATGTCCATTGTCATCTCAGGGGATCTTCACGGAACCCACGACTATCATACCATCACTAACAAGAATGTGAAGAAACAGCTCAGCCAACAAAACAAGGACTATCCTCCTAACTACCACATCGTAGCAGGAGACTGGGGTGCCATCTGGAACGACTCTCATGAATCTCTGAAAAGAGAGAACCATCTCATCAGATGGTACAATGAGAAACCTTGGGAGACCTTGGTTGTTCTTGGTAACCATGAAGGCTACTCTAGAATCTATCGTCTTCCGATCATAGAAAAGTTTGGAGGACCTATTTGGAAAGTTTCTGACAGGATTCACATCCTCCAAAATGGGCATGTTTATGAGATTGAAGGGAAGAAGTTCTTAGTTTATGGTGGAGGCGACTCCATTGATAAAGCTAGCAGACAACCTTTTGTCTCTTGGTGGCCTGAAGAGATTCCTACCTATCGTCATTTCATGCAAGCCATGGAGTCCATCGATCAAGTCTCTGGAAAGGTTGACTATGTCATCACCCACACGTGTCCTAACAACGTTCTTGATCATATGGTAGAGAACAAACTTCTCTACTCAGGTCAAAAGTTATCAGACCCTACGGTTCCTCAGTTAGATGGAGTTCAAGCTGCTTTGGTTGACTACAAGAAGTGGTTCTTCGGACACTTCCATGTTGATTTTGAGTTTGAAAAATATCAGTGCCTTTACAAAAAGTTGGTTGTGATAAACTAACTCAGTAACAGCATGTCTATCTTCAAATTTTTCACCGTAGCTGACAACAATCTTTTTCTAGAGCTTGCAGTTTCATGCGCTGAGACCTTTTTGTCTGGAACCTCGTTACCTTTTTCTATCTACTTCTATGGTCAAGTACCACAGAGTGATCGATTGAACTCTCTTCAGAAAGCCTATCCTGATAGATTCAACTTGATCACAAGGAAGCTTGAAAAGCCTCTAGACCAGAAGATAAGTTACAAGTGGAGTCCGGTGATCCTAGAAAGGTACTCAATCCTGGACGAGTTAGGTGTAGGATCAATTTACGTTGACTGCGATGTGTTTCTTTTAAGAAAGATCTCACAAGAGGTATTGGACAAACTTGAGAAAAGAGTTTTGTCTAGTACCTCTTCTTTTTTTGCCTTCTTAGACAATCCAATCCACGTAGAAAAGTTCATGCCAGGTTATATTGGGATGATCAAGAACTACGTTTGTTCTGGGTTCTTGATCAAAGGCAATGGATCAATTGACAATAGAATGATTCGTCAAATCTTGATCAACCACTACAACTTCCACAAAATACCTATGGTGAATGGCGATCAAGATGCTTTGAATGCCTACAACTCAAGAACCAATTTCATCTCTGTTTTAACTGACGATGACTTAGTGTATTGGTCCCCTGACCGATATTTCCATGAAAAAAGTCCAGATTGGGCCACAAAAACAGGAAAGTACTGGGCAGATCCTTTGAGACGAATGTTTTTAGAGCCATCTTTTTTGGAGAGTGATCAAAATAAAGAGTTCATCTTTCACTTCTTTGGAAAGAAAGATCCTGACTACATCTCATACATCTTGAGAGAAGTGGGAAGATTTAAAGCAACTCAATCTTCTTCTTGATGTCTTTCCAATCTGGCTTAGACCCTTCTCTGAAATGAAGTAAGCCACCATCTTTGACGGTGTTCTTAGTCAGATAAGTGTTCTTCAAAAAGGTGATGTTGTACTTTCTATCTAGCTCTGTCACAAGGTCATCTCCATATCTCTCTTTGAAAGAAATGAAGAAGTAGTTCAAGAGACCTTGATCATTGTTGAAGTTCTTAAAGAAGCTCTCGTAGTAATTCTTGGTCAAGACCTTAACAAGAAATTTCTTGTAGTAAGTGATCTCACTCTCTGACCACTTTGACAAGTCCCAATAAATCACACCACTATTGAATCTCTCAACTCCAGAGAACTCCTCACTCACCATAGCCAGCTTTTCATTTACATTGAAAAAGCTAGAGTTTGTGTTGGGGAGAACATATAGATCTGAGTCTAGGTACCAAAATGGTACTTTATTGAAGAATAGAGGAAAAAAGATCTTCACAAAAGGAAGACCTGTAAAATGATAGTTATGGAACTGAGTCTTAGCAAGTTCTAGGCCATCTAGAACAGAGATGTCAAGTTGATCTTGAACCGATAGCTCAAGATCAGTCAAGGTAAAGACTTTGAATTTAGAAAGTTCTTTTGGTGGCTTAGTTCTTTCGGCCCAGAAGACTGCTATCTCTTGACTAAGAGATTTTACTTGTCCTATGAGATGGTAAAGATTTTTCAGATACCATTTGTTGTTATCAACTAAGAAAACAATCATTCTTTAGTTCAGAAGGCACTTCTCATAAGGAAGATAGGCAAACCATAGACCGTTGTAACTTTTAACTGGAAGTCCAAACAACGGAGCTATCTTATCTAATGATGCCTCTGGTCCTCCTAGTAAAACTTTCTTAGCAACATAATGAGCTGCTAGTGAGATGTAGTATATAGCGCGAATCTTAGGATCAGGCTCTGGAACGTAATCTGTGTTGTTTCTAGTAAAGAACTCTTCTAGAAGAAAGTCGAACAAGATCTGTTTTGAAGAACACACAAAGGAGTTTGCTCTATTGTTAGGATCGAACATCTTTGCAGTGTAAACGTTTTGAAGACCATTCAAAACAAAGAACCCAATCTTACTCATAGCGGTTTCAGAGTAATCTCTTTTGACATCAAGAAGAATAGATAAAAGTTGATTTTTATCGATCTTAACCACAATCAAGTTGTTAACGTCTTCAGGCTTTGGCTCTGTTCCAAAAAATCCTTTAACAAAGAAACTCGAGTCAATGGCGATGTAGTTAAACTCCACGTTCTCAACTGGAAGATCATCAAAGTTACTCTCCATATACAAGAAGTCTTTAAGATCTTGATCTGTTGAATTGATGTCTAGTAATCTCCAAGACTGAAGAACAAGGTTTCCTAAGTGTTCGTGAGGAGCTGTTGAAGGAATAGAATCTGGAACATCTTCATAGATAAACTCAGAGACTTGAGGTTTTAAGGTGTGTCTTGGATTTGGAAACGTAATTCTTCTCATGTTAGAAAATACCACCGTATGAAACAGAAAGATCTGCATAACTTAGGCTGAGGAACACAATGTTGTTAATAGTTTGGTTAGCAGCCAAAGACATTCCAGCTGGACCACCATAGTTAACCCATGTTTGATTGGACGTGGTTAAAACAATAGAAGAGGTATTTTGGTTGAACGGCGATGCAGTTAGGTTTGTTGTACCTCCAGCGTTGTACTGAACTTGAATACCGCCGCCGCTGCTTATTGATGGAATGGTAGGAGAGAATGGAGGTGCTGACGTTGCTCTAACTTGAGCCGTGAACAATCCAGCGTCTGTTCCATAAATTCCTGTTCCTCCCGTGTTAACGTCCCAAGTAACTAGAACACCAAGAGCAGAAGGACTTACTGTTCCAGCAAAAGTTGGAGGAGTGAAGGCTAGGAAGTCTGTGTTTCCAGCCGTTGCAGCCCAAGTCCAAGTGGTTCTGTTTCCTGCGTTGTACTCAGTGACCAAGATGTTAGCAGTGTTTCCAGATCCAGTTCTTCCTGAACCAGAGTTGGCCCACGTTGGAGTTCCTGGGCTGATACCAGAGTTAAGAGTTGCATTGTTGACAGAGACTGTCCAAGCTCCTGCACCACCGTTAGAAGCTGCAGCTGTGACTGTATCATTCAACTTGTTTGGAGCAACTAGAGCCGTGTTAGCAGTGTAGGACAACAGAGGGTTCATGGCTGTGTAGTCTGTGTTTCCTGCTGTGGTGAACACAAACACAAGAGGGAAGTTTGCAGCATACTCAGAAGGTTTGATGGTTCCTGTTAGTCCAGATCCTGAGTGAACTGTGACTGCACTCAAGTTCTTGGTGGTCCATGTCACACTAGGTGTGAGACCAGATGCTAGAACGATGCTAGAGATGTTGTTAGAGTTGATGATCAACGTCCAACCAGTTGCTCCTGCTGCACCAGCAGAAACAGAAAATGGGAAACCAGAAACTATGGAATCAGCTTTAGTTCCAGGAGCTTGTGAAGCTGTAAAGGTGTAAGCTGGGTTGGTGTCAGAGTAAGCACCATTGGTATAGGTCTGTCCAAAACCAATGTAGTCAGTTGATGTAGCAGTTGTCCAAGTCCATCTCAATCTATAACCAGTAGCGTACACACTAGGAGGTAAGGTGTTGGTGACTGTTAGTCCTGTACCATGACCAGAAGCTCCACTGGTTGGAACCGTGGCAACTGGAGTAGACGTGTTGTCCAACACATCCCATGAAGGGGTTCCTGGAGAGGTAAGGGAAGTAAAGGTAGGCTGTACAGCTGTGTTTCCCCATTGTCCAGCTGAGGATGTAGCCGGAGATGAGACTGTGTCATGCTTAGGATAAGGCGTGGCAGACACCGTGACAGTATAGCTAGGGAAGTAAGAAGATCCTCCCGTGAATGGAGTTACAGCAGCACTGTTAGAAATCGATCCTGAAGATGGAGCGTTGTTGTTATGAGTATGGTCTGAGAGAGTTCCAACCAAACCATACACAGGAGTTGTGATAGAACCATCAAAAAAGACTCCCCAAGGTTGAGGCGTGGCTGTTTTGGTTCCAGTTACTCCTGGAACTGCTAATGTTAGGGGTAGAGGTACGTAACTAGACCAAGCTCCTGCTGTGGTGTAAGGTGTAGCTCGGTAACGTACAGCGATCTGATAGACAAATTGTCCAGAGTATCCACCATGAGTGGCTACTTGTGGAACAGAGAGTCCAGTTGTTCCTGCACTAAAGAAGTTTGAAGGTAGGTCTCCAACCAAGGAAACCCAAGTAATTCCACCGGTGGTATCGAAGATTTGGATTCCGCTTAGAGATCCCAGGTAAAGTTTAGTTCCTGATAAGAACGGCGCAACCATTAATATAGTTCCTACTTGACTCCAAGTAGTTCCTCCGTCCGAGGAAGCAAAGGTCTTAGCATTTACCGTATTAATGTAAACCGTGTTAGATCCAGTTGCTACTACTATCTGAATTTGATTGGCATCAAATCCACTAGAAGATGTTATGGTGGTAAAGGATCCACTTCCGTCCATGGTGGTGGACTTCATCAATCCTACGTTGGCACCAATGTAGATTGCACCACTTGTAGCAGAGACTGATCTCATTACGTTGGTAGAACCAACCTGATATGAGTTCCATGTTGTTCCACCGTTTGTAGAAACTAGAAGTCCCGTGGTGGTGCTATCAATACCAATGGTGTAAATGGTTGAGCCATTTACAAATAGGTCTCTAGCTCCAAAGAAAGTTCCCCAACCTGAAGTTCCTGTTCCATAGTTTGTCCAAGAAGTTCCGCCGTTAGACGATACAGAGATTCCCGCTGATGCCATAGCAACATAGATCTTTCCTCCTGATACAACCGTCTTTTGAACAGATGCGTTGGGAATTCCGCTGTTTCCGTTGTTGAAAACGGACCAGCTAACACCATTGGTGGTTGAAACTGCAAGTCCTCCCGTGTTTGTACCAACGTAGATGGTCGTACCAAAGATAGCCACAGATACGATGGTGTTGCTTGGGAGTCCGTTCGCTGTGGTGTAGGTGTTCCAAGTAACTCCTCCGTCTGTGGAGACGAAGAGTCCTGCAGAGCCAGTAGCGTCGAAACATGCCATCAACAATCCGTTGACTGCTACTGTTGAGATGATCGTGTTAGAAGGTAAACCGTTGGACGTAGTGATACTAGAGTTGTAGTTAGGTCCACCAACAGACCATGCATTGTTAGGACCATACCCTAACATGTATTGAATGTCAAACTCAACGAGACCAGTGTAACCAGCAGCATCTGTGTAAGGGTAAGTAAGAAAGCCTCCACCGTTAACACCAAGAGTTCCTAGAATAGGGACTCGGGTCTGAGAGGCTTGTGTTCCGTTAACTCCTGTTTGAAACAGAGTTCCTAGGTCGACACCATTGATCTTAAAACCTGTGGTTATGGGTGAGTTGGCTCCAGGAGTTTGTAGGTTAGCTGCTAGAAACTCAGTCTCGGCATCTTTAGGAGTTCCAGGGAAGGCTGTGTCAAAAAAATAGCCTGGAACGTCGGTTCTCTTGTATGAGACACCTGCTAAAACGTTGTCAGTTCTGAGTAGATTATTATCTAGTGAAACGCCACCTGATTTGAGATTAGACGCCATGAGCCGATCTTACCTCTCCTGCAAGCTCTTGAACGGCCTTTAAGAGAAGACCGATGGTAGTGTTGATGTCAAAGTGCTTTTGATCTGGTCCTGAGATAAGAGGATCGGTGTCCTCAGCGATGAAACCAACCATCTCCTTGGCATCAGCACCTTGGTTCTTGTACTTGTAGGATACAATGTCGATGCCATTGATGATATCAATGGCGGATTGCTTGAACTTCTTAATAGCTCTCTTTGCAGTTCTTGATGATGTTGCGTTGAAAGAAGGAGCATTGATCTGAGCGTTGGCTGTGATCTGTCCTGTTCCTTTGGAGTTCAAGAGAAGAGCTGCATTGGAAACAGTACTTACCACACTGACACTTGCTTGAGCAACATCACGAGAGAACTGAAGCCAACTGTTAGAGCTGGCAACTGCGATCAAGTCAATGATGGGGTTTCCAGATGCATCGTTGACAAAGGTTGCTGTGGTGTTGTTCTCTGCTACGTTAGAGAACTTGATGTTGTTTCCTGCGGCTGCATCAAAGGTGAGACCAGTTGCAACGATCTCAATACCATTGTTGAACTTAACGGAACCAGAGACAGCTTGGAATGGGTCGTTAACTAGAATGTAAGCAGCAGTGTTTTTCTTTAAGGTATCAACTTGAATGTTGGTGGCGATGAGAGTAGGAACAGTAAGACTATTTCCTCCACCAGAGAAGGAAACGTTTCCACTAACACTGATTGAAGTTGCTTGAAGAACTAGGTTGGCAGTGTTTCCTGCACCAATTTGGATCGTGTCTGTTCTAGGAGTGACTGCATCAATGATGAGTTTGCTAGTTGAACTATCATAGTTGATAGCGATGGTTCCGTTAACTGGAACGATATCGGTACCAAAAAGAATTTTACTTGTAGTAAATGCAGATGAACCCATTTAACACCACTCCTATTTTCTAATTAGTGGTGTTACTCTTCCTCGAAAAGCTCTCCAAAGTAATCTGGGCTATCAAGATGCTCTCTAAGCTTTGAGAAGTTCAACTCTCCCTGAGGAATTCTGTCTTCCTTAGCCATCTTCTCGAGCTCTTCACGAAGAGTGAGTCTCTTCTCAAATGGGTTATGACCAGACTTGTCAGCTTCTCTCCACTTGATCATGGTGTCAAAGTAAGTCTCGTCTTCCACTCGTGGCTTATCGGAGATCAACTTTCTGTAGTATCCACCACCAGTAGACTCTGTGATCCTGTTCTTGGTAAGAAGTTCAAAGTAGGTCTCGTAGAACTTTTGCTTGTTCTTGTTATATCTCTCTGTGAGCTCTTGTTCTCTCATTCTAGCAAGATACTGCTTTCGTTGTTCAGCAAGTCTCTTGATGGTTCCTTGAGAGATAGCAGATTCTTCAGTTGGAGCAGCCGTTTCAGCGCCGCCCTCTTCTGGAGTAGGAGCTTCTCCACCTTCAGATCCTTCTTCTTCAGGTGCTGCTTCTCCACCGCCACCTTCTCCAAATCCACCAAAGTCAAGGTCAAGAGTTTCTCCACCCTTAGCAGCTGCTGAACCCTGTTCAGCAGAGCCTTCATCCGAGGTGGCCTTTGCCTTTTGTGCCAGGACGCTCATGGAGACCTTTTGGGTCCACTTGAGAACGTCAGTAGGGTTCAAGAAGGTGTATTTAGCGAGAATGTCCTTAACAACGTCAGGAGGTAGAGGTTCTCCCTCTTCAACTCCCATGGAAGTTCCGATGACGTCGATGATCTTTTGAGCCATGTCCAAGGTAGCAGATCTAGCTTGTTGTTTTTCATCAGAAGCTTCTTCTGCTGGGAACCTCATGGCCAAGGAGAATGGAGTGGTGAAGTCAAACTCACCGGTGATGGCCATGTGAAGACGAATCAAGCTTCCAAGACCGTCAAGGAAGTTGGATTGCAATGTGTGAACGTGAGTAGCAAAAGGCTTCCATTGTTCAACAAGAGAAACGGCTGAGTTACCAAAACCACCCCACTCTTGAACTAGGTAACCTTTAGGGATACCAGAAGCGATAGCGATTCTGTCGATGTACATCTCAAGGTCTGCCACGAAGTCAATGTCTGCTTCTGACTTTGCGATCTCCACCTCAAGAAGACCATCTGGCAACCACATTTTAGTGTTGACAGAGAAGGCTTCACCTGAACCTGCTGTAGGTGAGACGCCGATGTTGTCATACTGTTCACGAGTCTTGTTAACGTGAGACCAAACCTCAGCCTCAGATTGACCAGGAGCTGTTTTGACCTTATACAAGGTGACAGGGAAGCTCAAGATACGAGCAATGGACTGAAGAGTCATAGTAGAAGCAGCTTGCTTGAACGGAGCCAAACAAGCTAGAAGGTGAGGTCTTCCGTATGGATAAAATTCTGAGTGGTCAGCATCATTTCTGAAGTGAGTAACGGCCCAAGGAGGAATGACCGTATCGTTATCAACAACAAAACCAAAGAGCTTAGTCTCAAACATCTCAGCGAAGTCTTCTGCATTGTTGATGGCCTCGAATTGGTCAAGTAGAAGAGCCATCTTCTGGTCTCTGTTGATGGCGTTCATCACAGAACCTTGTCTAAGTCTGATGATCTCTGCGACCTTGGTCGGGTTGAACTCAAGTCTTTCTAAGATCTGGTTGACTTGAAGAGGGATGATCTTCTCAACACCTCTAGAAGTAACTTTCTGAGCCCAGAAGGCTTCACCGAATAGTTCTAGATCAAAGAAGGCTCCGTGAACTCTAGATTGAGTGATTCCCCAAAGATCAAAGAGCTCGTAGATCCTATCAACAAAAACAGGGTTTGGAGACTCAACAGAGATGAGTCTGTCTTGAATAGTAAGTTGAGTAGCTTCGTCTGGAGCTAATTGTGTGACTCTAGAGATGAATGGATCGTTGTAGTACATGAACTTGAGTTCATTGATTCTCTTTTGTCGATCGCGTAGGTCATCGTAACCATTTGTGCTGTCTCGAAGCCAAGCGTCAAAGAGTTTTCCTAACTTATCACTGAATGGACTCTTACTGAAGAGCTCGCCTAATCTGGCGTCAGATCCACGTTGAGACATGTTATCGAGGTCAACTCGAACCATGTCAATACCATACTTTCCAGCGATGCTGTTGCTAGACTTTCCCTTTTCAGAGTTTGGTCTCCAACCCCACCATGACGTGAGACGTGAAAGGAACCCAGTTCTAGCTATGGAAGACTGGTTTCCCTTTCCTGTGATGTAGGTTGTAAAGTTATTCTCTCTGAGTCTTTCTTTTGCCAATTAGAACACCAACTTTTGTCGACCAGAAGGTCTAGGTGCATTCTTCATGTGAGTTACCATTGCTGTAAAATCATTGTCGGCAAAGTAGTCAGGAACGTGGACAGATGGTTTCTTCATCACCCTTTTCATCTTGTGATCGTGATCACAAAGGACTTCCTTTGGAGGTCCATCTTGGATGGCGTAGGAAACTGTCTTAGTCTGATTGCACTCTTCGCATGTAAAATCTACTCGCATAAAACGCCTTTATCAATTAGTTACTTATTGTCTATGGATGCACTAATCGCTGAACAGAAAACCAGATTTAGAACTCTAAAGATCTGGAAAGAATTTAGACAACATCTGATTGAGGTCAGAGGTCCTAGTTGTGAGTGTTGTGGAACAACCTACTCAGGTAAAAGAAAAAAGCAACTCCAGATCCACCATTTGTACCCATCTCAGTACGAACTTCTTGAGGAGTTCAGATTCAAGATTCTTTGTAGCAGATGTCACGACGCTGTTGAAACAATTAACATAAAACTCAAATCTAAGAACCAAACGTTGATCAGAAGAGATTTATTTCTTGCTCTATATGGTGAATTTCTTCCACGCGAAGAGCCCTTAAGATCTAAGTATAACCTTGAACAGTTCGAAAAGGATCAAAATTAATCTACCTCTTGTTGATCTGGGCCGTGCCCTAAGTACTAAGATTCTTATAGTTAAATGATTCTTATATATGCTACTCGATGTGCACACTATTCAAAATGAACAATCTAGGAATCCATATTAACTTATTGAAAAGATGACAAGTTTCAATAATCTGGTATATTACAGGTACGAATGAGTATCCAGATCAAGACCGAGAATGGTAAGATCGTTTGTAAGTTCTGGTCACCAGATAGCTTCACAGACATTGTTGCCACTCTTAAACAACATAGATGCAGATTCTCACCTGAGTCCAAAAGTTGGACCATTCCTCACCAAAAGTACGATCGAGTTCTTGAAGATCTTCAAGAGTTTGACATCGTTGATACGTCGTTGTTTGATGAACAACAGATCTACAACATCACAGCAGGACAACCAGAACTTAAGATCTCAACAACTAGGATGTTATTTGATAATAAATTATTAAAGCATCCTCCTAGACTAGGAAAAACTCCTTTTGAACACTACCAACAAGAGGATATCACAAAAGCTTTTAACAGAAACAGGTACGCTCTATACTGGGAAGTTGGAACAGGAAAAGCTTACGCAAAAGCTGCTATCATTGCTCACCTAAGAGCACATGGAAAAGCTAAAAAGGTTCTATTGCTGTCTTCAGGCATTGGTTCCATCAACATGGTTCACGAACTTAAGAAGTTCTTGCCTCTAAATGAGAATGAGATCGTTGCAGTCACAAAAGCTGGAAAGGATCGAGAACCATTTAAGAAAGATGCTTCAATCGTGGTCACTAACTACAACACCTTCAGAATCATTTGTGAACACTATGAGAAACTTAAGTTTCCCAAGAAGATAGCAAAAAGAAAAGAAGAGTTAAAAAAGGCAAAAGAAGAAGGGAAAAAAGCTCCCAAGAAATCGGCAACAAAGCCCGAGGTTCTTCCTTTGTTAGAATGGTTTGATGGTGAAGACGCCATTCTATTGATGGACGAGTGTCACCTAATCAGCAACCCAGATGCTGAACAAACCAAGTGGATGTTGGCTCACTGTGATCGCTTTGAGTACCGATATCAATTCTCTGGTACTCCGTTTGATAAGAACGAAAAGCTGTACGCCCAACTAAGAATCCTAGATCCATCTTTAACTTTGAGACTTTCCTTCAGCGATTGGAAGGAGCACTATGCTATCTTGGGAACAGAGTTTTCCCAATATGGCATCAGAACTTGGAAGTATGACAAAATCAAAGAGCTCAATGAGAAAGTTAGAAAAGGTTATGGCGGAATAATTAGAAAAGCTTCTGAGGTTCTTGCTATTCCTCCCAACCACATCAAGAAGATGTACGTTGATCTTTCTCCTCTTCAAAAGTCTATTTACAGAGCTTTCACCATCTCAACTCTTGAGAGACTTCAAGAGAACAAGAAAGCTCTGTTGACTAGAGACATCATCAACACTTTCCCATTCCTTCAGATGGCTATTGACCAACCACAAGAACTCTTGGTTAAGCATCCAGATCTTCTCTCTCCAGAGTTGACTAGGATGATCAAAGAGTTCGACTATGAAGAAGATCACGCCAAGATTGATCTTACCGATGAGATCGTCAAAGAGCACGTTGACGAGAAGGATGAAAAAGGCATCCTTTGGTACTGGCACCCTGCTACAGCTCACGCTTTGATGAAGAAGTACGCCAAGTACAAGCCTTTGATGATTTTGGCAGAAACTCCAGATGACGAACGAGCTAAGATCCTAGAGTTGTTTAGAACAAGTAAAGAACACAAGCTATTGCTTGGATCCATCCTCATACTAAATACCTCTATCACTTTGGTTGAGGCCAAGTTTCAAGTGTATCTTGAACGTGTCTACAACTACTCACAATTCACCCAAAGTATGGGTCGAATCTCCAGAATTGGTCAGGACCAAGAAACACAAACTTACATCCCTATTGCAGACAACACCATCGATTGTGCTCTCGACGTCAATTTATCCACAAAAGACCTTCTGAACAACAAATTACTAAGCAAGGACTTCTTAACACTTGACGAATGGAAAAGAATCTTTAATTATTCAGAAGAGGATGCCTTTGAGGACTTTGGTTCTCAAGCACTTCTTACAGCTTAACAAATCGTTTGAGACGATCACTTTAGGAGTCCTAGGACTTTCTGCTGTGCTCTTGCTCATTTTAGTTACCTCAGGTCTCAGCAGTTTTCCAAATTTGAGCAAGTTAGCTCAACTTGAGAGACCTCAAGCGATTATGACACCTGCTCCAGTTAAGGTGGAGACATCTCCTAACCCAATCTTGATTGACTTTTGGACTCACTCATACTTTGTTGGAGTTTTGAGCAAAAAGATAGATTCAGTCAAAGCCAATTATATTGTTACTCTAGTTGAGAGATACAATGTTTCTAAGATTGAAGAATCTCTCATCTTCGCGTTGATGTGGAATGAATCTGAGTTTATCTCAGAGTGTCATTCTGACAACTTAGATCCAATAACTCAAGAGATTCTTAGTACTGACTATGGTTTATTTCAATTGAACTCTAGAACATACAAGAATTATACTGATGAACAGTTGTTAGATGTAAACACCAATGTAAGATTAGGAGTACAACACTTAGCACAAAATCTTTCTGATTTTGATGGCAATGAAAAAAGAAGTGTTATGGCATATAATGCTGGAACAGCAAAAGGTTTTGCGCCACCTGATCGCACATCAATTTATGCAGATCGTATACTTAATTTGAAGGTTGTTTATGATACAAATCTACAAAAGTACATCAATTCACAACAACTTGTCCTAAGATAAAGGAATTATCTTGATTCAACTTCAGTCAGTCAAGAGCAAAAAGTTACATGAAAATGGAGAAGATATTGGTGTTTCTCCTTTGATCATGTCAAAGAGCTCGTTTCATAACGCATTAGCACATCAACATGACTTTTATCTCTCTGGTGAAGTTAAAGAACCAGAAGAGTACGTAGATTGGTTTCATATCATCAGGAACGCTAAAGATTCTGATATTGTTGTGATTCACATCAACAGCATTGGCGGATATGCTTCAACAGCAATTCAATTCTTGAGGGTCTTAGAAGAGACCAGTGCACGAGTTGTCGTTTCAGTTGAAGGCGATTGTATGTCCGCTGCAACAATGATCTTTTTATCAGGAGACATCTACCAAATCTCCGAACACAGCTCCTTCATGTTCCACTCCCATAGCTCTATGGTAGCTGGAAAGTCCAGTGAGATCCATGACAACGTAACCTTCAGTAAGACCTGGGGAGATAAGTTGATCAGGGATCTTTATCAAGACTTCCTCACCGAAACAGAGATTCTTGCTATCATCAATGGTAAAGACATTTGGATGGATGCTGAGACAGTCGGAAAAAGATTAGATTCAAGAAATAAAGCCCTAGAAAAGAAAGCTAAGGAAGAAAAAAAGAAAGTAACTACTAAGTCTAAAGAATCTCTGACTCATCTGACTCAAGAGCCAGCAAAAGAAAATCAGTAGAGTTTAGATTTGGTATGTTTAGGATTCTGTGTTCAGAATTAAAATGATAGTCTCCAAAACAAATGGAGTAAATCATGCCACGTGGAAGGAAACCCACTTACGAAAAAAACAGTTTGACGGATGCATTTCAATTCATCAAATTGAACATTGAAATTAGGAAAGGTAAAGGTCAATCAACAGACCAAATAATCGCGTCTTGCGGTGGTCCACTGAGACAATTTGTCTACCCTAAAGAACTGCCTACAGGAACTTTTACGTTGTATCATCTTCATCCAAAAGATGAAGCTAACAAGAGAACAACACTCGACGAGTTATTCTCTCGTACTACAATGATCAAGTGCTTAACAAGAGCATTCTTATCAGGAATGTCAGAAAGTGAAGCTTTGAAGAGAATAGTTCATCTGTGTATGAATGCATACGTCACTTCTGAGGAAAATCAGTTTCTCAGAGATTTTCAAGGTGGAAAATCCTTGAAACTTCAAATGGCTTTCATTGGTAACTATGATGACTTCCTTGCTGAGGTCAATCAATATCTTGCCGATTACGATGCTCATCTTGAAGAAATACGAAAACAATAGGAGGTTCTAATTGGAACCAACAATATTTAGAATGTACTTTTCTCTTGGGTCCGTTGGACCTTCATTAGGTCTAAGACTTGTAGACCTTGAGTTGCTTGATGTTCCTAACATCAAGGCTGATGACGTGGTCAACACTATTCTTGGTGAACTAGAGAAGATAGACCCTGATCTTAGGACTGCCGTTCTTTGTGGAAACATTCCCATCATGTTCTCTGGAGACAAGAACAAGGAACTTGAGATCACTGATATCGATGCTCGTAAGTTGATCGACGAGATCATGGACGGAATATCGAAGATCGCCCTTGATCTTCAGGTTCACGGATTGAACAGAACTGCTCAGCAGTTAAAGCCCCCTTACTTCGGTCTAATCACTTGGGCTCCAAGTGCTTTGGGTGGAGACTCATACTTCTATGACAACTTCAATCAGATCCACGTTCCTCAATCTGATAAGAATGATGCTATGGCCCTTGCCGAGATCGTAAGACATCCCTTCTCAATCACATTGATCAGAGCAGAAGGAGACTTTGAGGCCAAGGTCAAGGAAGCTCATGCTGTGTTCCCCACAATGAGAACCTTCTTGATTGTAGATTCTCTTGCAGATATGGAGCTTCTTGACAAGGTTCGAGACGTTGCAATCAGAACAGGCATCAGACCTCAGATGGTTTCTAGCATCAATGGTCTCTATCAAGTTTTCCCAGGTCCAACTAACTAAACACCGATAGCCCGGCCGGACTAAGGAATCTACCCTGACAGGAGGCAAGCTGAAGACGCTTCAACGTCGACCTCGTAGAGGAGGACGCTAAATAGTGACTTTAGTTCCTAAGGAGTATTGCTACCTAAATCCGGTGCTTCGTGGGCGCCGGATTTCTTTTTGGAGAGAAAAATGTCAGATCAGACTAACCCAGAGAATGCGATGGAACTTCTTAAGCCAACACCTAAACCAGGTGATGTGATTGGAAAGAAGATGTTGTGCCCAAAGCACGGAGACATCACTGGAAGTGCTCTTTCCATTAGCCTAGGAAAGACCGTTGAAGGTAAAACTACTCAAAGTCAGTACTTGTACTGTGTTGAGTGTTTGAATGACGTTCTTCTTACCTTCCAGAAGAACAAGGCCATTGAAGTGGTCACGGTTCAAGACGTAATTTACCAACCAAACGAGAACGACGAAGAATAATCCAAAGTAGTTCTCACACTAGTGACCCCATGGACGATTTTGTCAGAGTAAAATTTGACTAATTATCCATGGGGTTTCTTTTTTCCTACGAGCCAAACATTTATTACTCACCTGATAATGTAGGCGGCATCCCTAACGGTGCAGGTCCTCCCTCACCAGAGATAGCTCAACTCAGTTCTTCCATTGCTCAATCTGAACAAGCTGCTGCAGCCCAAATGGTCTCAGCTTTTGAGAATGGACTTCACCCTCTAGAAGAAGCTGAGAAAGAGAACACCCGACTTCTTCAACAGTACCTTCAATCCCAGGATAACAACGCCCAAGAACTTCTAAAAGCTTTTGGTGTTCAAACTGAATCTCTCACTGGACTTGTGGGAGGTATGGACGCCAACAAAGGTCTTGGAAGTTCCAATGATCCTCTTCAAGAACAAGTTCTTCAAAGTCAAGCCAAAAACCTAGCTGCTTCTCCAAAAGAAAGACCAACAGTCCAAGATATGCTCAAGCTCTCTGTTGAGAACTCCATGGGTTTCTTGCTCTTGTACCAAGAGTTGATTCAGATCAAAGCTCTTCTTCAAGGCCAAGTCGCTGCCAAGGATCAAAAGAAGAGTGGAAAGGGAATCGGAGACATCTTCAAGGGTCTTCTTGAAGGCGCAGCAGGAATTGCTCTACTCGCCGTTGGCTTGATGGTCTTTGCTGGTGCCTTGATGATCTTTGGTCAGATGGGACTTGGTGAGTGGATGAACGCCTTAGCAGGAATGGCAGCCTTTGCCTTGTTTGTTCTTGGGGCCATAGAAGTTGCCAAGCTCGTGAAGGATCACGTGAAGGACTTCTTGGAGTTCACAGCTGGAGTTCTCATCCTAACAGCTGGTCTAGCTCTCTTTGCTCTTACTCTCATCCTTGCAGCTCACACCTCACAATATGTCTTGGCTGCTATCCCAACTCTTCTACTCTTTGCTGCCTTTGTTCTTGGTGTAGTTGGAATTGCTTTACTTCTCACAGAAGCTGAACCAGCCTTGATTGCTTTCAGTGCTTCTGTCTTGATCATGACTGCAGGCTTTGCCTTGTTTGGCTTGACTTTGATGCTCTTCGCCAAGATCGGTCCAGACATTCCTCCTGCTATTGCAAACCTTGGATTGGCTATGCAGTTGATCCTCGGTCTAGCTCCGTTCTTTATTCAAATTGGACTTCTTTCTCCATTGATCGCTTTGGCTTCTGTAGCCTTGGCAGCTTTGTCCATCAGCTTACTTCTTTGGACAGCGGCCGTGGCCGTCATGTCGTTGATTAGTCCTCAGATGATAGTCAAAGCTTCTGCAGTGGTGTTGGCCTCTGAAGATCTTATCTCCCATCACTTGATGGGAATGTTTGCCTTACTAGGTCTTCTCTCTCCTTTGATCGCTCCAGGATCTGCTGCTCTCCTTCTTTTGAGCATCAGCTTACTTGCATGGTCTGCTGTCTTGGCAGTCATGTCTTCTCTTGAACCCAAGATTCCGGCTGCTCAATCAGCCATTCAACAATCTAATCAAATCATCAAACAAACAGCAGACTTCGCTATGAGCTTGATCCTTCAAGTTCCAGCTCTCGGTGTGTTTGGTGTAGCCATCGGAGTTCTTTCTCTAGGACTAGGTGCCTTTGCAGACGTTCTCAAGAAGATGGCTTCTATCCAAAAAGATGGAACTCTAGCTGAAGCTCAAGGAGCTTTGACAGGAATCATCGATTGGATCGCTAAGCCATCCAAGGACGGAAAGTCCTTACTCAACCTTCTAGACACCTTCTCAGGTGGTCCATTTAGCTTCTTGACTGGTGGTTCTGTCTTTGATAAGCTCAAAGCCTTTGGTGAAGCTATCAAGCCATTCAGTGAAGCCTTCATCAACCTAGCCAAGGCTATTCAACTCGTTGCTCAAGTAGGTTCTCCTGCTAACCTCAAGGCTGCTTCTGTTGCTCTAGGATCAATCATCGGCTGGTTGATCGGAAAAGATCCTGTCACTGGAGCTGATGTTAAAGGAAGCATCGTTGGTCTTGTCCAAACCTTAGATGGTGGAAAGATCGAACAACTCAAGAAGTTCGGTCAAGCTCTTGATCCTCTAGCAGACTCCATGATGAAACTCGCAGGAGTCATGGACAAGATCAAGGGAGTTGGAGACCAAAGCAAGGCGGCACAAGCTGCTGTTGCAGCTACCTTGAGCTTAGCTAACACGGTTGGAATGATCCAAACCACCAACCAAGAACTAGATAACTCCAAGAGATTCCAAGAAGCTTTAAATCACATTGGAGATGGTATCGCTGACTTCACTAGAAAGGTGAGCTCAGGCCAAAATGATGGCTTCGACAAATTGGCCAAGTCCTTAACGACCATCTCAAGTCTTAACCTTCATCAAGTTTTTGAACCTCTCATGACGGCACTAAATAGAAATGGTGATCTTGATAGGATGGCTGCCACCCTAGAAAGGATTGTCAAAGCAGTCGGTGCCAACCCTAACGGAGGTCTGTTTGAGTCTGTTGGAAGTCTTCTTAACGGAGGAACCCAAGGAAAGTCTCAACAAGAATCTGTAGCAAGCGGCGTCCAATCAAGCGGACACAACAGAGACGTTGATCAAGCAGTTCTTGGAATGTATGGTCTTCTTCAGAAATGGGATAATCAGATCACTCAGAATGGTGTTCTTCCTGGTCAGCCTGTGACCAATCCAGTCACCATCGTTCAACAGCAAGCCGCCGCAGTTAATCCTTCGGCAGGAAGAGGAAAGTTCCAGTCTCAATAAACTGGAAAGGAAAGTTCTAAATAGATGAATCTTTATCAAGTTAACGACGGAAGTCCTAACCACTACATTCATCCCTCAAAGATCATCCAGCTCAACTCTGCTGGACTGGACTGGAGAAAGGCTCTCCTAGGACCTAACGTCAACCCAGACGACTACATCGCTCCAGGTATTGCTCTTACGGTTGAAGATCCTGAGTCTATCGCGTTTACGTCATCCATGGAAACGGATCTTCCTCTTCAATCGTTGATCAACAAGCTCTCACAATCCACTGTTGGTCAGATCGCTAGTGCTATCACCAAAGTCGGTGACGCTGTTGCTGGTGCCACAGGAAAGAGCATCAGCGTTGTTCCTCCTAACGTTCGTTTTCAAACAACACTCTCTCAACTTCCAGCATGGAAGAGCTCTGATGCCGCAGGTATCTCAGATATCACCTTCAAGTTTTACTTTGGTCAAGGTGGAGTCTTTGATGGAAGAACCGAGGTCTACAACCCCGTCATTCTTCTCAGCCGAGTAAACGTTCCAGACCTTGTTGGTCAGAACACTCACATCCTAAGAGGACCTTTACCAAGCATCGCTTACATCTACGGAGCTCTAGGAGCTTCTGTTGCTCAATCTGTGGCAGACATCGCCAAAGGTGTAGCAGGAAACGCTACCACCTCTCAATCAGCTGAAGCTAACTTTGAATCTCAAGTCAACTCTCTACTTACCGGAATGGAAAACAGAATGTGGAACGCCATGAAAGGTTTCAAGGGCGTCATGACCATGAGAGTCGGAACTAGGATCTTCCTTCCAGAGTTCTATGTCAAAGAAACGAAGTACCACTTTGGAACGGAGGTCGATGACTATGGTTTCCCAATTTACGGAGAAGTAACTTGGTCCGGAATCAAAACCATCCAACTCGTCAACAGTGGAATGCCTCAGTACCAGCTCTACGGAAGTGCTGGTACTCCACCAGACCCCAAGGATCCTACGGTTCCATCTCCATATCCAACTGTGGAGAAAGAGCCTACGACCATGCCAAATGCGCCTAATAATCCTCCTGATTCTAACACAATCGACCCAGCTATGAAGTACGGATACTAAAGATGGTAGATCAAACACAAACCTTTTCATCAGCAACACCTTCTACCTCGATGTACTCCAGATACGATCTTCTTGGTCAATCCATGGTCACAGACAAGGAGTCTGGTCAAGCTTATCCTGATCCTCTCTCCAAACTATTCAACACTCTCCAATTGACAGCGTTGCCATTGAGTACAACTTTATCAAGTGGAGACCTAGCTAAGTTTTGGTTCTGGTACTATCAGAAGTACAACGGGGCAACTGACGGTGATGACATTCTCTTGATCATGAACGGAATTCCTTACTTAGGAAGCGTCACCCCAGGAGATACCATTTACCTTCCAGGATCCTCAGACATCAGAACTCCAACTTTCGCACAGGTATCTTAACATGCAAAGAGCTTATCTAGAAGTAACACTCGTGGACGAGGGCAATGCTAAATTGCCAGCTGAGTTCATTGAGACGTTCAAGGTTTCGACCAGCATCTACACCTCATACCCAATCGCCGAGATGATCATCAATGACAATGAAGGCCGTATGAATGCTATGCTCACCATCAAGCCTGGAAACTTCATTCAGTTCAACTTTCAAGACGTAGATTCTGGAGCCAACTACCAACTCACTCCTTTTGTTGTTTCAGGTATCGAACAAGTTGGACACTCAGAAGGTCTTCCTAACTCAGGAAAGATGGCTTCTCTTGGTGGCATGGTCAAGATTCACATGTGTCATCCTTGGGAGATCTACACAGACTGGAGTGATCAAGCTTTTGACACGAACATCAGTTCTATCGTTTCTGACCTGGCTAACCAGGCTAAGAAAGGTTGGTCATTCTCTTCGGTCAAGGTAGACAAGACAGATGATAGTCAAGGAACCATCAGATACAAACTTCAAGAGTCTGAGACTGAGTTCATATTAAATAAACTTTTACCTTATGCTACAATTGACCATCAAGCCGTTTACACTTTTGTAAACGAAAAGAACGAGTTTCACCTTCATGACTTTGCTTCTATGTTCTCTGCTGTTTCAACGGCTGTTATCCTTCCTAGACCAGAAGAACTATCCCAATCTCCAAGCGTAGCTACGGCTTTGAAAGGAGAGTTAGGGAGTCTTCCTCCTCATTTCATCACAGATGGAACTTGGTACCTAGGTCGAGACTTTAAGAACATGATCAGGGCCATTCAGCCTAACTTGTTGATGGAAGAACCAAAAGCCGGAATTGCTTTTGGTGGAAATTTCAGTTATCAGACCCCGATCCCAGGTTACACTCTCCTTAAGAACACGTATGTCACATCGTTGACTAACACGTCATCTTATGCCATTCCACATAGAGTCTTGGATGACGGTCTCAGATTGTTGATCAACCAAGTCGGTATCTTGAACTCTTTTCTAGAGATCAAGATCGTTACCACTTTGATCTTTGACATAGCCTTGGTAGGCGGAGTCATCAACCTTCTTTTGGCATCAACTCCTGAAGTTGCCACTCATTGGATGAATGGAAAGTGGTTGATCTCTGGAGCGGATCACTTTTTGTCTCAAGGACAATACTTTACTCAACTAACTTTGATCAAACCGGTGATTGAGACACCAACAACAGACCAGCAAGCTGCTCTGTACAAGTCAAGCTAATGCAATCCCAATTCGACATCAAACAAAGACAAGTTTCTCCAGCAGTCGACAACCTTCAGTTGTACAGAGCAAGGATCTATCAAAAGATGGAACCAGGAGATGACCGTCTTCAAGTTAGGATCATGCCACAGATGGCAGCTCTTCCAAACCCAAGTCGATATCTTCCAAAGTTTCCTCCTTTCTTTCAAGGTCAGATCATCACAGGAAGAACAGAGATTAAAGAAGGTCAGTTAGCAGATTTTGTCTGGGTCGCAGCTCTCCCTGACTTCTCCGTTGGTTACGTTCTTGGTCTTGCTAACGGTTATGGTAGAGCTTACGAGGTCATGCAGAACAGCTTGAACTTTACCAGTGTTCTCCAAGGATTGATCAACAGAGGCATCGCGTCAGGAGACCTTGACTACAAGAACATTCAAGTCCTTCATAGAAGTCAAAATCACTTAGACATGGTTGACACTGTGAACGGAGATAGGTTCACTATGCTCAGCAACGGTACCATCTTCTCAATCACAAGAAACCAGATCTACATGAGAGTTGGAACTCCAGACACGACTCAAGGACGAAACGATTTCTCGGCCATCAGAATCTCAAGAGACGAGATCAACTTGTCTACACCAACTTTCAGAGTCAAAGCTACGAACGTCATTCTAGGAAATAAGGGAATGAGTGTTGTTGCAACTCCAACAGAGTTCGCTCACTCAGTAGAAGGAACAAGCCATGTTCCTCAGAACAACATTAGGGTTTAAGAGATGTCAGACACACCACAGAACGGACCAATCGAAGACCTAATTCCTCCTTTCACTCCTTTGTACAACAGGTATCTTCCGTCAGACTTCACTCCAGGAACTGACAACCTCAACCCAAAGAGACCTATCACAGCAGAGGACAACTCTGCTCAACAGATCTCTCAAGTTCAGGCTATTCTCTTCTTAACCTATCAGAACACCCTTGCTAAGTTGGCTGCACTAGGAGACAACGCTCAAGGACTTCCTCCTGGAGCCGTTGGTATTCCTTACTCTCAAAGAACTCAGGTTCAAGGAACCGCGGACCTTGGAAACAGGACTCCATTCTCAAACATCCCTCCAGATCCTTCCATTCCTTTGGCCTACAACTTAGGAGTCTTGTCAGTTGTTACGGGAGGAGTCATCACCAGTAGCTCTGGTATCTTGACCATCATCCCTCAAGAAGATTTGACCATCGATGCTTTGAAACAAGCAGCTTTGAGAGAACTTCCTTACGACTTTTGTAGCACGTACTCTGGAATCACGAACAATGGTATCAACAGTTTCGCTCAAGCATCAAACTCGAACCTTTCAAGTGACCAACAAGCTCTTGTCACGGCCTTAACCTCTGCTCTTGATGGTCTTCCTAACGTTGCTCAACTTTCAGGAAACTCGTCTCCTGCTGCTTGTTTGGCTCTAGAGCTTCAATGGCTAAAGATGATCCTTTGGCTTCTTGGACTTCTTCAGCAAGTCATGCAGCTTGAGAGAACCGTTCTAGCCATCATCTGGCCTATCATCAACATCGCCACGATGATCGCTAACATCTGGAACAACCCTTCAGAGATCGGACGAATCGCTAGGTACTTGGTAGGCATTGCTCAAGCCATCATCACAGGCGCCTTGACTCAAGCCATAGAGACCTTGATCGATAGTTGGGGTTTAGATTGTCTTCTCCAAGGAACCTTGGAAGCTGTTCAACAAATCCTAGGAACTCTCACAGGTGTTTCAGACATCGGAGCTTCGATTGGAGCCTTTGTTCAATTCAATGAGAACCTAAACAACTCCTTAACATCAAGCCTTCAGATTATCACAAGCAGTTTTACAAACAGAATGAACCAACTCGATGCAGAAGGAAAAAACCCTATCACTGAGATGTTGGGAGCTTTCACCTCTGCTGCCTTTGGTCAAGTTCAAGTAGTTGGTCAACAGTACTTGAAGGATGCTGAAGCTCCTGTAACAACAGCAAAGGTCGTTGCAGCTCAGATCGACAATGGTGTCAAGAATCTAGAAAAGAACGTAGCTCAGTTATCTTCTGACGGTGCCGCAAATGTCATCACCACAAGAATGACAAATGTGACCGTTTACTAACTAGACTAATTCCTTAACATGGCAAAAAACGGCGTCACGGCGGCTTACACCCAAGCCACCATCTCTCAACAACAGTTGATCACGGCTCAAGCTGCTCAAGCTCAAGCCATTCAACAGTTCAAGAACCTCTATCTATCTCCACAAGGAGATGCCAACAGTCGAGTTGGAACAACGATCTCGACAACTAAAGACCCTGTCGACGCTTCAGCCTTCCCTCCTTTTCAAAACATCTCTGTTGAACCAGACCCAACCTTAGGAACTGCTTTAAGATCTGGTGGTTTTATCCAAGTTAACAAACAGATCAACGACCTTCAGATGGTTGTTTTGTTTCTCACAGGCCAGATCAGAACGAAGTTGACTGAGTGGGACATCTCAATTTACCTTCAAGAAGGATTAATTGATAAAGATGTATCTAATGTAGAAGAACAAGTAAAGGCACAAATCCAAGCTACTCAAGCCAGAGACACGGCGTTAGGAATTCCAAAGCCTCCATTGTCTGCCTACTACTTGACAGGACATTTCTATTCTCTCTTGTACAACATGGTCAAAGACAATCCAATGGGTTACTCTGAACCAAGACAAGCCGCTGTTTTTGGAATGCTCAACGCAGCTCTCACCTCGTGGAGACATGAGACTTGGGATCCTAGATTCGATCCTGACCTTCAGTATTGGGTTTATCCAACCACGATCAACAGTCTCATCTCATTATCAGAGAACTTTGCTAAAGAGCAAGCTGCTGCTAACAACATCTTTGGAGATTATTCAACTGTTGTTAGAACGAATCTTCCAGCTTCTTCTACACAACCAACACCTTTGGCAACTTTGCTCAAGGAACACAAGAATGATTCTTATTGGATCAAGCAGATCAGAGCTTATTGGGGAGGAAATCCTCTCTTAGGCGATCTAGAACTTCCTAAGTATTGGCAACTTTTCTTTACAAGTCCAAACTATCTCCCAACCTCAAACGATCAGCAGAATTTTGAGAGCTACTACGACTCTTACCGAACAACTGACCAAGCTGCTCCTTCTTCTACTAACGCCATTGGACTTAACACGGCTTCCAGTATTGGCTTGAATGGAAACTCGGTTGAGGACTCAAGTCCAATCTTCTCTGGAGGACCTTACGGTTCAAAAGCAGATCCTAGATCCTTGGGTTCTTTCTTCGTTTCAGGTTATGATTTTCCAAAGCTTCCACCAACAAGAGGAAGTATCATCTCTCAGTCGTACATCTCGTCAGATCCTTACGATGAGTTCTTCCAGCTAAACGCTGCATGGTTTAGCCAAACTCCTATCTTAAGTGCTTCTAGCTACGCCGTTCCTGCTGTCAGCGTGACCAATGTCACCAAGAACAACTACGGTCAAATAACGGGTAGCTCTACAGCCATTGAAAAAGTTCTATCTCCAGTTCTAAGAAGTGTCTGGGCCATCTTGAACCCAACCACCGAAAGAGCCTACGGATATGGTGCTCAACAGAACGTTACCATACCAACTTTCCAAGCCACAGGTTCATACAACCAAAAGACTGGATATTGGCCAAATGGAGTCTTGGTCACTCAAAATGCTGTCCCTAACATCGTAGATGGAATCATCGTTGGTCCAAAGTCTAAGATCACCTTGGTTCCTTACGGTGATGCCACCAACGTGTTCTCCCAGTTGTCCGTTGGAGAAAGTGCTGCAATCACCTTGGTCACCCAAGACAAGAAGTATGTTGTCGAGGCTGTCATCAAGCACGAGACTAGAACGATCTACGTTCCAGGAACGACTTACAAGTTCTTGTCATGGACATGGACTCCGTCTGTTGCTGTTACTCAAGACATCTTGACCATCGATGCTTACACAGGTGTTGACCTTTATCCTGTTGATCTTTCAGACTTTACCCAAGAAGACGTCACAACTCCAAGACTTACGAGCATCGCACAGTTCTTTGCTAACCCAGGAGTAACTTTCCAAGGATTGTACTTCAGCATTCCACAAAGAACCTTGACCAACACTCAAAGTGTGATCAGAGACGGTTGGACGACTCTAGGAACCCCAATCCCACAAGATCAAGGTATCGCTCTAGCTCGATCCAGACTTACCTTCCTTTGGAGAAACGGAGACCTTGTCTCCTTCCCATCATCTGTTGCTCCTTTCAGAGGAATGCTCAAAGCCTTCCACAGAACGATCTCTCCTCTTTTCTCAAGGATCCAAGAGAGCATCATCCCTATCCTTGATAGCTTAAGTCTCAGTGCTCTTCAACTTGTGTTCACGCCTGGACAAGTGCTAGACGCATCTACCTTGAGTTCAATGGTGGACGTTCAGAACTATTTTATGAACTCCAACTTGACTCAGCTATCCAACGAGTTTGTTCAAGCTAAGCAGACCTTCCAGAACTTTGTCAACATCTTCATCGACCAAACACCAGGTTCCAACGATCCTACTCAACTTGGTCTTCTTTCTTTGGTCGAGTATCTTTGTGGTCTTGGAAGTTATGCTGTTCCAGTTGGAACAAACGTTACTCACACCTTGGATCAACGATTTACCTTAGCTGCTTACAATCAGTTTAAGAACTTCTACTTTACTCAGCTTTCTAACTTCACAACAGCTACCTCTCAGACCTTGCAACTCTACAAGATGCTAGATAAGTACTTGAGAGTTCTGTACGAAAGAAGATTCTCTATTCTCAAAGCTAGACTTAACATCTCCGGAGGAACTCTTCTTCAAGTAGCAAGAATGGAAAGTGCCATCCTTCTTGTTCAACAGACAACTCAACCTCCTACCACGTCTAGTTTAGGCCAATCTCCTCTTGAAGATCTTCCTGTAGTTTTCCAAGTCACGAGTCAAACCCAATCGATGAAAGCCATAGCATTGGCCAACAATATCACTCTTCCTCCAGAACTTTTGTTGATCGTTTACACTCCGGTTCAATATGACAACAGCAACAACATCATTAGACCTTCCACAGGAACTTACTACTTGGTCTCAATGGAGTACGCACTAGATACGAAAGGAAAAGTTCCTCAGGTGTCTTTCCCATTGACCTTCGTAGAAGGAAATGCTCCGCCTATCATCCATGGAGTTCCAACAGGAATTGACACTGTCAAGTTTGCTGAAGCTCAAGCTCAAAACGCCTTGACTCTTCAAGAGAAGATTTGTTTTGCTGTTCAGATCAATGACCTTTGGGAGATTGTTATCCCAACACCTCAACCTCTTCGTTCAGACTACTTGACCAATCTTCACTTGATGACCATGCCTCCAACTCAAGCCATTGAAGATGTTACCGCTATCTTAGGTGGAGGTACTCCATCGCCTGTTCACGAACAACCTACCAACACGCCAATTCCTGCTTCTACTTGGATCTCTGCGCCTAATTCTACACAAACTGCAGCAGGACTTTCTTCCGACGCGTAAGTGTGAGATATTGTATGACGCAAGGAGAACAACCGGAGATGACTAAAGGTAAGACTGAGGTTCAGAAGGTTGTGGATTACGCCATGAAGAAAGCTCTTCGTGAACGGATCCGGCACGAGATGAAAAAGCCCGAGTATGCTGCTCGGATTCAGATTCTCGAAGAGAACGATCACCTGGCCTACAAGTAAGGAGTGAGAGTGAGAACTTTCAAGGTCGTCGCTGATTTCAACAACTTTGCCTTTGGTGGCAAGTTGAGCTTTTTCGTTCAGGCCAATTCGAAAGAAGAGGCTGAGCAGATCGGTTTGAAGAAACTGAGCATCCACTTCAGTGGGAACAGTACTGTGTACGAAGCCCAGGGAGTGAAGGTTTACAACGCATAAACGTTGTAACCTAGTTTAAGTAGAGATACGATCTTCACTAGAAAGGGGTCTGGAAGTTTTCCAGACCCTTTTTTTTATTTAGGCTGAGATCTTCGCTGTTCGAGTGTTTACGTACGGAACACCATAAGTTTTGGCGTAGATGTGCCTTGCTTGGTTTCTTGTTTTAGCCTCAATCGGCTCAACAGGATCTCCAGGGTTCGTTGTAGAGATCTCCCAAACCCCCATCTCAGGATGAGCAACAGGTTCAGCAGAGGCATCAACAACTTCTAATTGTTGAGAGATCTTGTCGGTCAAGCTACTCAACATGTCAAGAGCTTGTTGAATATGCTTGGTGATTCTAACGTTGGATCTTCTTAGATTTCCAGAAGCTGCGTGATAAGATCTCCAAATTCCATTTCCAGGTGTTCCTTGAAAAGGGAACACCGTTCCATTCTCTCTAGCCAAGTCTTCCCAAGCTCCTTGGTAATAGAAAGAAGCATCATCTGAGTGAACTTGGATTGGACAGTTCCTCAACATCTGGGTGACCAAAGTTCTTTTGTTCTGGGTCTGAGAGTAGCTTTGAGGGTCTCCAAGAGCAGATGACACGTTCAAAAATCTGATCAAGATCTCATAGAGGTTGGTAGTGGTCATGCGACCATGGTTGTCTGTCTGTTGACCTGTGTTCTCAGTAGGTTCTGCTGCGAACTCTAAAGTAACACAATCTTTAGTTAGATCCCACTCAACTCCGATCAATTCCATTCCAGAATAATAGTCTGGATTGGTCATTCTCTCTTCCCACGAGTTTGTGGTGATGCCTGAGAGGGCTTGGCTCTGCACGTCTTTGAGAAAGATGTCTTCCCACAGTTGAATTTTCACTGATTCCTCTTATATTATTTAGTGGAAAGAAGAGGACTATTCACTTGGCAACTAAGAAACTTCAAGAGTTCGTCTATGAGAAAGACGGAACAAAATCAACAAGAAAGGTGATCGCATTCACCAATAACGACCAGTTTGTAGAAGGTATTGACCTGAAGGAGCTCACTCCAGCTGAACAAGCTGATTTGATCTCTAAGGTCGAGAAGTTTGAAGAAGATCTTGCCCCTTACGTAAATAAGGGTTGGCGTCGATTCCTTAAATCAAAGATCAGCTAAGATGATGGGGTCTATCCATCTCATCTTAGGGCCGATGGCATCAGGCAAGAGCTCTGAGTTGCTTCGGCTATTAACTCGAGCATCCATCGCCAAGAAGAAACCAGTCATCTTGTTTAGAAGTCAAATGGACACAAGAGACTTCTTGACTAGAAACAAGACTGTGCTAGATCCTAGCATCCTTCAACTACAAGTTAAGGATAGTTTATTGGGCTATGTCTCAGAAAATTCTGAGTACTTGGTTAACAAGACCATAGGGATCGATGAAGGTCAGTTCTTCAAAGACCTAGCTATGGGTTGTCAGATCCTTACTAGTTTTGGTTCTGATGTTGTAGTCTCAGGACTAAACGGAACCTCAGAAAGAGGTGCTTTTTCAGAGATCTCTGAGTTGATCCCTTACGTTGAGACCATCACAAAACTCAATGCGATCTGTTCTTGTTGTGGCTCTGAATATGGAGCCTTTACTCATTATAAAGGCGACAAGACCAAAGATACGGAGATTAAGGTTGGTGGAGATGATCTCTACGAAGCCTTGTGCAGAGATTGTTATCACGAATCACTCATATCGGAGTCACTTCATGGAAAACAAGCCTAAGATCGTTCTAGAGTTTGACTCTATCGAAGTGTTCAAAGAACACACAGACAAGATCGATCTTTTAGATTCTTTTCTTCTTGGTCTTAAAGAGCTGAGCAGGTACGATCCTGCTACACAAATCGCCATCAAAAGAGTTCTCGCCATCTTTAAGAAACATGGCGTTCCTATGGAGTTAGCTAATGAGAATTAGAAAGTCTTTCGTTCATTTGGGACGAAAAGTAACACTCACGTTGAATGATGCTGGTCAGAATCTGGATCAAGAGATCGGTCTTCTACATCTTAAGATTCAACTTTATCCCACAATGGAAGATACCATCAAGTACATGTTTGCTACGATCTCAACAGAGTTAGAAAGATCCGAAGCTAGTCTTGCATCAGTAGAGATGTTCTACACTGTCAATGGTATTGAAACGTCTCTCTTGTATACTAGAGAAGACTATCTAGACGATACAGGTGGATGGGTAAGTTTCACTTCCCCTGGAAACGGAATCTTTGATTCGAAGAGATTCAAAGAGGCCTGGTCAAGAGAGATGGGAGAGTATTGGAAGACGATGAACTCGATCGCTACCATGAGCCCAGAATTTTTTATCAATCAATCTAAAGAAGATCCTCCTTCCATTTCTGAGTACACTCAGAAACTTGTTGAAGAAGGACTTATCACCCAAGAACAAGCCGATCGAACAGTTCGATATTGGGAGATCGCACAGTCCTATCCACAATGTGCTTGTGGTCAAGATTGTGAATGTTCCACAAAGAAGGAAGGAGAATAAAATGGACGAAGGACTTAAAGTAGGAGACATTGTCTACCTACGATCAGGAAGTGTTGCTCTCACAGTAGCTGAAGACCAAGACAACGATGACGAAGTCAAGGTTTATTGGTTCAATGGAGAGTTCAACGAAGAGTATCTTGCAGCTGGAACTTTGACAAAAACAAAGCCTAACCAGTAAGGAAACAGAATGGACCAAAATTACACAGAGATTCTTGCCATTGTTGACAAGTCTGGCTCAATGGAGCATCTCACAAAAGATACCGTTGGAGGTATCAACTCTTTTATCTCAGATCAGAAGGCTCTGCCTGGAAAGGCTAACCTTTCTGTTCTTCTCTTTGACAACACCCCTCACTATTGGCAGTCAGCTGCTGACGTGACCAAGGTCAAGGAGTTCACTGAAAAGGATTACAAAGAAGGTGGCATGGGCGGAACAGCTCTTTATGACGCCATCGGCTTTGGGTTCGAAGAACTCGGTTCTCGCCTGAAGGGAATGAAGGAAGAAGATCGACCTGGAAAGGTCATCATTGCCATTCTTACTGATGGTGGTGAGAACGCTAGTACTAAGTTCTCTCTTGAGAAGATTCAAGAGATGATCAAAACTCAGACTGAAGTTTATAGTTGGGGTATTCTTTACTTGGCCGCAGGTCCTGAAGCATTTGAGGCCGGCCAGAACATCGGACTTCACTTGAACAACTTGGTCTCCTTTGCTAACAACGCAGGAAACACAAAGTCTGCTTACTCTACTATCAGTAGGTCAGTCAAGACCTTGAGAGCTAGTAAGAAGTCTGGAGCTGAGTACGCCAATGAACTCAATCTTACCGCAGCTTATACCGCTGAAGGCGGAGAGGCAGATAACGTCTAATGGCATCGTCAGTAGAGTTTACAAACCTTAAAAACCTCGTTGAAAAAAACATCTCTGAACAAGAACTCAGACGAATGGCAGAACTAGCTATTCGTTCTGGAGCTTTGTACGATTATGCTCCCACCAAAGACAAGGTCTTCTTGAAAGAGACCAAGGTCAGTGAGTGGGTTGCTGTTCAATGGGCACCATCTCCAGCATGATAAGACTCTACGATAGAAATAACCCACCAGAAGTGGACAGAGTGGCTGTTCTTTACTTAACTGCAGCCAACGATGGATCACGAGCTACTTATTCAAAGATCTTGGAAAAGCTCTCTGATGAGTTCACTCAGATCCCTGTCTACATGGTGGAATTAGAAGATCATCCAGATCTCGTCATGACCTTTAGGGTTGTTGGAGTTCCTGAGCTGGTTGCTTTCCCCATCAAGAATGGAGAACCAACCGATAGAATGATCGGAGCTAAACGTAAAGGTGAAACCTTAGCATTTTTTGAAGGACTACTAGTATGAGTGACGCACCAGTAAGAAAAGTAAGAACCATCAACAATTCAGAAGATCAACGAGTCACTCAATTCGAACCTGAACCTTCTTTAGAAAAAGAGATTGATGCAGAAGCTAAATTGATGAAGTTCATCGGCGATGAGATCGACAAGATGAAGCAATACACCAATCTTTCTGGTTCATCAAAGGAACCTACTTTTTATGATGTTGACAGAGCTCTTACTGCTTACCAAGACGTTCAGTTAGGTCTTCTTGCTTCACACAACTTAGCTAAGATGAACGCAACTAAAGCAAAGGAAGCCTTTGAAGACTGGTACGCCGGAGCTTATCTCGATGTTAGAGAGAAGATGAATCCAAGAGCTTTGTCTGCTCAGAAGTGGTACTCTCAAAAAGAGATTGAGATGCAGGTCCGTAGAGATTACGGAAATGAGTATCGAGAAAGAAATGAAGCTCTCATGCTGGCAGAGCATGAACTTAACTTCTTTAGACGTCTTCTAGATTCCTGGGAAAGATATGCTTTCGTTCTCAACAACTTGAGCAAGAACTTGATCGCTGAGGTTCGTGGTCTGGGTGTGTCATCTGACATGCTGACAGATAAAACTTAACTTCCCACTAATTACCTCAGTATGACTGAGATTAGAGTTGCCTGCCAAACCCTTAGACAACTGGTCCCAGCCCTCTTTAGAAGAGAGTCAGACTTCAAGAAACACGTTTTCTTGATCTCCCCAGCAGCTACTCTTAAATCGCTTAAGAGTACGTTTGGGGTGACTCTGATCGGGTCCATGTCTATCAATTTACCATCCAAAAAACGTCCGACAACAGGTCCACAGAAAGTTGACATCAAGGTAGATGTTAAAGGTCTCGAGTGGAATAGTATGGTTGACATCAATCTTCAAAACCTGATCAAGGGAGAGAAGAAGGAGCTGATTCAGGCTCTGTTCTTAGTTTGCTTGATGGAGTTGGGGATCTTCAATAACTCTGACAAAAGAAAGAGTTTTCAGTTCTTAGTCAACTGGCCCGAGGAGAAGGCCTAACATCTTAATGAAAGGAGTAAACACAATGACATCAGCGATGACCATTCAAGAAGCATCCAGAGTTGCTCACGATCTTTTTAGCTTTAGAGAAAGCTCTTCAGATCGATCATCCTCAGGGTATCAAACAATCACCTTGAAAGAAGCCGCCGTCCTTAATGGAGATACTCATCTCCCAAAGAACACCAAGCTTTATGTAGAATTAGCGCCTGCTGGAGTATAACGTCTCCAATTAGCAGGCGATTTTTATTTCAGGCCGTACTTTCTATGAACGGCCAAGAGTCTATCGCGCCACTTAACGTGTCATCAATATGACAGGCGCGGTGAGTATTGCAAATGTAGTACGTTTCACCCTTAACTATTGACTTCCAAACAGCGAGCTCAGGATGGCGCTTTCCATCTAGACCATAAAAGTTCCAGATAGCGCCAGCAGCTCTTACCTTTTTAGCTTCCTCTTTATCTAAAGGAGTCTTGTGTTTCTCAAGAGTCTCCCAACGAGGATGCTTTCTTTTTGTCTTCTCTTCAAGATTATAGATCACATCATTGTCTGGAAAAGTGATCCAAAAAGCTGTGTATTTAGGAATACCAAAAGCTTCTTTTGTTTCAGAACCTGGAATTTTGTCTCCAATCATCTTCATGAATCTTCGATACAAAGATAGCTTTCCCTTCTCTTGAGTTTTACAGCTAAAAGTAATTCCATGGACAGTAGCATCAATCTCCGCTAGTTCTTTGATGAAGATAAAAAGTTCTTGTTTGATGACTGTAAACAACTTTCCAACGATAGAAAAATCCGATCTTTTGATCATGTCGTACATATCAGATCTAGCGTCCATCTTGCTATCATAAAACTCTACTGAGATTATGTGAGAGACTGGGTTCAAGTAAAGTTCAATTATTATCTCTACATCACCATGAATGAACTCTACTTTCTTAGTTCTAGGATATTCATCCTCGTCAATGATCGTCAACTCAACATCATCTAGAGTAGCATCAAGCATCTCAACAAGTCTAGCAGACTCATCAAACAACTCTTTCACAGTCTTGTTGTAAGCCTTAACTTCTTTACTATGGCTTCGGCTAGGTGAACCATCAAACAAGCCAACGATCCTAGGTTCTCCGTCTACCACAGCAAATGAGAAGGTGACAGGATCTTGCCAGTCTCCACCTGCTCTAAACTGAAGGTAGTCATCACCAACATAGACCATGTCGCAGTTCTCAAGATCTAGTTCTTTTGGGAAACCAGGGAGATCTTTGAGGTGATAGTGTCCATCTTGATGGTAGATCTTATTGAAGATCTTCATGAACTCTGGATCATCTGTCTTGAGCTTGGTGCTTTCATGAAGTTTTTTGGAGTTAGCGTAAGCATTATCCATTGGATCATCAGAAGACTTAAGACCAAGTCCATTCAGTCCAACCATGTTCTCAGGAGCAAAGCCTGAGAAGTTTCCAGACATTCCTACTCCAACACTCGCGTCCTCGGCCAATTGGTCGGGCAATAAGAACCCATGTTCTCTGAAGATCGGGATCAAGAGGTCATAGTCTCTCAACTCAGTTCCGCACTCTTTGTGACAGAACTCACAGTCAACGTAGATGTCGTTAGAGTCTAGATCTGTGACATGACCGCCATGATAGTTTCCAGGTGTGATGGTCTCCCAGTAGTAAAGACCTTCTTTTGCACCAAGGTCAGGTCGACGAGCATAGAGTTTGGCGATCTTGTTTGAGATTGACATTATGGTAGGTCCTCGTGAACAATGAACTTTGATTTTGGATGATGATCAGCATACCACTCAGTTTGACCATCGCCTTCTGAGTACTCGTCTATCCCACAATCATAAATAGTATCCACGATGTCAGAGAGCTCATTTAGGATAGAAACAGCTTCTTGAATTGGATGCTTAGAGTTTTTGCTAAAGGTGTAACCAGTAGTTTTGTTGAGATCAAAGCCTGCAGCAAATGCCATTCCAGCTTCTCCTTTATCAATGTCATCAAACGAAGTGTGAGCATTTTGATTTCTAGTAGGTCCACCATTTTTCCAGTAGTTTGGAGAGATAGATTCTTGAGTTCTAGGTGGAATAAGAGTAATATCAAACAGTATCTCTTCATTGGCAGCTGGACTTTCATGCCAGTACCACCCTAGTTTATCTGCAATCATCTTTGCAAATCGACGATAAAGAACAGTTCTACTTGGTTCTCCAACTTTGGATGTGAAATAAATGTTATCTACTTCAGGTTTTTCTTTCAAAATTTGTTCAAGTTTTTTGGAAATGAATGTAAAAAGTTTGAACATGATGCCTGGATTGTCTCTAGGATGAAGATCGTAACCAGAAGTAACTGAGTCTCTAAAGTTAATTGATATGGTATCTGGAAATCCAGAGTCAAAGTTAACAGTTAGATAAGCTCCACCATACTGAAACTTGTAAAAGTGTCTTTCAGGATAAGGCTTGATGATAGTGACATCGTCAAGAGATGAATCTAGAGTTTCTTTTAGAGTAGATTTTTTCATCTTTTCTTTTTTAGAAGAAAAATCAATGTAAAAAGCAATGTTATCTGATCTAGTTGTTTCTGTCACATTACCTTCAAATTTTTTAGCTAACATCTTAGAAAATGTTCTATAGAGTTTTACTCTAGAAGATTCAGAAGACTTACTCAAAAACTTGATCTCATTAATTCTTTGTCCTTCTTCACTATCCATGATAGACATCAGTTCTTTGTTGATAAACGTAAATAATTTTCCAACTAAAACAGGATCATTTCTTGGAATTAACTCGTAGCCTTCGTATTCTCCAGGAGGATTAAAATCTGAAAAAGTAATTGAGATCAAATGAGTATCATTGTAACTTTCTATAGCAAAATTTATCTCTAAGGTTATATCTTTGTAATCAAAAAAATATTTTTTGATGACCCATGAGTCTGTAGGACGAAGATCTGGCATTTTCTCAATTTTAACATCGTCTAAAGATGCATCGAGCATCTCAACAATTCTATCCATATTCTCAAAGAGTTGATCAATGCTTTCTTTTTTGGTCTTTGGTTTCTTTCCAAAGGTTCTTTTTTCTTGGAGTTGATTAGAAGACGGCATTTGGTAACATCCATGGCTTAATTCCCCCAGAGTAGTGGAGAAGTTTTACATTTTTATACTCTATGAGATCATCACTTGAAAGAACGTCTTGAAGATAAGCATCTGCACTAACAGCAGGAATATAGGAACCTAATTGCATAGCTCCGTTGAACTCTTGCTCAACAACGAGATAGTACTCAGTGTGAAAGTTGTATCGAAGAGGGAGGACCGCATAAGGAAACATCTCGCCTAGTTTTTGGATGAACCAACCATCAAACAACCAATCTGGCATTGTTTGAATGTAAGGAGTTGGGGAGTTTCCTCTTAAGACTGGATCTTTGTCAGAATTTTGGTACAAAGCCTGAATCTCTGTAGCATGATTTCTCCAGTAGGTAAGGTTGAGAAGAAGGACACCTGAGTGAATGTTCTCCATGTCTCCAATGATGAGTTTTCCGTTGATCTCACCCTCAGGAGTTGGACTATAATCATGAGAAGCACCAAAGATCTTGTTGGTAAGATCTGTGGTCCAAAGACCAGTCAAATCTCCTTTACAGAGAACATCAGTATCAAGGTAGATGACTTTTGAGATCTCGTCAGGAAGAGAACAGTAAAGCCAAAGTCGGTAATAGCTTGGTTCCGACCAGCTTCTGCTGTGAATGAAGTCAGGAGTGTAACCGCCAAAGTTCAAGGGAAAGTAATTCAAGATCCAACCAGCGTTGTTGGCGATCATGACTAGATCCGACCAATCTTCATCTTGAGTCACGTCGTCTCTAGACACGAAACAAACAGAGTGTTTTCCAGGGTTGTTCTTGATCAAGCTCTTTAAGGAAGCTTTAGAGTACCTGAGGTAAGATGAGTCAACTGTGTAACAAAAAACCATGGTTAGATCTCCCTCCATCCTGGAATCACTGAACGTTCTTCAACAAGAAGAACCCTTAAAAATCTTTGACTACTTGGGCTAAAGAAGACCTTTGTTCCACCCAGCTTCAAGATCTTTAGAGCTTCTTTGGTGTTAAAGGAATCTTCTCCAAAGACCTCATTTCTGATTGATAGCCACTCTTGAATCCTAGCGTCATTAGCTTCAGAGCTTCTAAATAGTCTGAATGTTGGAGTAGAAGGAAACATAACTTTTCTGTAATGTAAGAATAAAGCGTAGTGATAAAGTTTTTGAGAAGGAGTTTTGCTCTGAGGTTTCCACAGAGGAAGAGTCTTTAACTCCCAAGGAAACACCTTGTCATAAGGTGGGGAGTTATGTTCTAGATCGTAGAACAAAGTTTCGTTCTTCCAGTTGTAAAAACCTCTTAGGTCTGTAGGATCACTTGGGTTAGCGAGATAGTCTGTCCAATCCAAGTTGTTGAAATTAAGATCTGCTACACTCATCTTACCACCCTAACATCCCGCGTCTTCTAGCCATAGCATCAATCATCTCGATGATCGAAGATGGAAGTTCTTGATTGTAATAAACCACGTTGAATTTTCCAAAGATCACAGATTGTGAACCAAAAGTAGCAAGAGACTCAACAACCTGATAGCACATAACCAAAGGTGTCTCCACATCTGGTTCTAGAACAACTCTAAAGAGTAAGTCGTCTAGATAGACCTCAGAAAAGTAAGCTGTGTATACTTCAATAGGAAAGAGTTCGTTTGCGGCTGGAAGTGTTTCCAGTTGCCAAGTCTTGTTCTCTCCTTGAATCATTCTTCTTAGAGGAACGTCTTTAAGAGGTGGGAAGACAAAGGGGAGAACCTTAGCATCATCAATGATTCTAGTTTGAATATCTCCCTGCTTATTGTTGGTCGTTCTGACCCTGATGTAGTCAGTGGCAGCGCCAATCAATGAGATGGAGTTATCAAAGAGTTTTCTACGAATTCTATCATGGAAGTGTCCCATTCGACTTTGGACGGTTCTGGTCATTAACAATTAGTCAAAAACAAGGAGAAACAATTGGCGTTTAGTGAAGAAAGATATGATATAGGTATGCAAGCCTTACAAAAATTTGTAATGCCTCAAATAGAGATGTTTGGGTACGAGATACACGGTTCGTTAAGGAAGTCTGTTCAAGATTTACACTACATAACAGACGGGGTCATTACTGACGACACAGGCCAAACTAAGATCCTGTTTGAACACAAGCATGGAAAAAATGATGAGACTACAACTTTAGTAGTTAGGTACAAACAAAAAAAGTGGCCAACTTCAGACTTTGACAAGATCATCTCAAATCATCCTAAGATTTTAGCTAGGTTACCTAGACTTTGGTTTGTTAGAACTTATGGTTCTGTTGACCATGGATCTGGAAACATAACTTGGGTCTCTGGTAAAGACGTTTTTGATTGGTGTAACAAGAATAAAGAGCGCGTTATGAAATCTTTTAAGGAAAAAGATGAAACATTGTTCACCTTAAAGATCGAAGATTGGTTCTTATTGATCCCTCTCTCAGAACTTAAGGTCGAGAAGATTCCTCCTTGTCTAACTAATTCTTAATCAGGAGAAGAAGATGCCACGAAGGTCTGTGACCGAGACTCTAGACAGTCTTGAAAAGAAACTAGACAAATTACTAGAGACTGAGGTCTCAGATCTCGAATCAAAGGTCTTGAAAGGCGCTTGGAGAAAGAAGAAGCATGATGATCTTTCTTCAAACCTAAAAGACAATCATGGTTGGTTTAGCGTTGAAGACGTCATGTCTGCACCTGAAGACACCAAAAAAGGCATCGATTCTCTTATCAAGAAAGGTCTTTTGACCATCTTAACTGATGAAGAAAATTCAGATGACCATGAGTTCAAGCCCACTGAAAGAGGTCTTGAGGTCATGTACGACTTGTTTGACAAGTCTGGAAAATCCAATCGAGCTGGGGCTGGAAAGAAATTCCCAGTTAGAAAAGATCCAAAAGCTCCAGTCACCAAAGATGACATTGCTAGAGTTGGAGAGTTTCTTCAAGAGTTTTATCCTGAGATTGATTGGGACTTTGAAGAAGGCCTTGGTCTTGGTCGCCGAGGTCCAAAGTTCGCCTTCATCTTTGTCAATGGTATCTCTCATAACAAAGACGAGATTCAAACCACAGCCAAGAGAATTGTTCTTGATTTCAAAGGTCAAGGTTTCTTAAACACCACTGAAGACATCAGTTTTGAGAATGGCTTTGCTGTGATTGAGTTGGAGGTGTGGTAATGAAGTTGACCAAGTTCATCCCATTAAGAGAAGACGATCATACCATTCCTCATGAAGAGAACTTCTATGACTTGAACCCAGATCTTCAGATCGGTCCTAAGTTTGAAACTGGGGTTGATGAGTATTGTATTGAGTGTGGAGAACCTATGGATCCTCCAGACATCGATGAAAGTGGCAACCTGGTTTGTCCACATTGTGGCTTTGTAGAAGAGGATGACGTAGAAAGATGGCTTCGCTCTCGAACTGGCACTAATTACATAAGAGAGGCTATCAGAATGGCACGAGAACTAACCAAATTCATCTCGATTGACGAACAAGTCAGTCCTAACTACAAGATGGTGTCAGGAAAGAACCAAACTACACCACAAGGCAACGGAAGTGTTGCTACACCACTTAAGAAACAAGGATCCCCATCGGATCCAGCATCTTCCCCAGGTGGACTTCCTAAGGGCGGAAAGCTCTCTGGAAAGTTTACCAACCACAGTGAGCTTAGTACTTACAACAGCAAGGAACCAATCACAGAGTCTACCAAGCTAGAAGAAACAACTCACGATGATTTTGTTGCCAACTATGGCGTTGAAATTAAGAGAGCTATTAAGAACTTGAAGTCTATCGGAAAGATCCTCAACGCTCTTCCTGAAGATTCTCCTTTCTTTGCTAAGTGGGAACAGGATCCTCATGATCCATTGAAACTAGCTGACCAAGTTATCGCTCAAGCTATTGAATCTTGGGCCGGGTCTGCTAATGACGTTTCAGTTGGAGAGATCGCAAGAGCAGCTGTTGCTAATCAAACTAGAAATGGAACTGAACCACAACAGGTTCTCTTCACCATTGAAGACCTTCTTAAGTACCTTGAGAGAAACACCAAGGGACTTGAGAAAGCCGTTGTTCATGAGTCCGTAGAAGTTTTGAACGAAAAAGAATCTCCTGAAAGCCATGGTCCTGGAGAAGATCCAGAGAAGCTTGCTGATGCTAGAGCATATGCTTATGCTAAGCTCGTTGACGACTTCGGTCTTAATGATGATGAAGCCTTTGAAGCTGTTGCATCAGCAGATGTTGGTCCATCAAGAGACCTTGATGACATGATTGATGCCATCGTTTGGGACGTAGTTGTCAACGACATCTCCCCATCCGACTTCTCTGAATCACAAAAGACACTTACAACCTTCAAACCTCTCAATGAGGATGGTGCCGCAGGCCGAACCACTGAGTATGCTACTGAGTCCAAGGAGATTGGAAAAGATTCTAAGACCCCTCTTCCAAAAGGTGGAGAGCTCTCTTCTGAGTTCAACAACGGAGAGAAGATTTCTCGTGGTCAAGAGATGATGCCAGAGAGTGGAAAGTTCACCAAGTTCACCCCTCTCAAATAAGAAGGAAATAATGGATTCTATTCTAAGAGAAGCTACTCTCCCCAAGTACGGTGTTTCGTTATCGCCAACTCGAGATCACGGTCAATTCATTGACTTTTTAGATACTCAATACAAGGTCCAAACAGCATCAGAATGGTTTAGAGATCCTGATCTAAAGAAATTAGAAGACAAAGTTAGGGATTGGTTTGTAGATAGAGAGATCACTTATGACATCTCTTCTATAAGAGGAACAAGAGACTTTTTGAAAACTTTATCCTTTCCAGACAATTGGGAAGATCTTCTAGACTCTTGTGATGTTTCAGTTATAACAGCTAAAGATTTACGATCAGCTATAGCTCTTGCTCGTAGTGAATCCTATGATGAGAGTACAAAAAAGACACTTACTCCCTTCAAAACTATGAACTCTTTCAAGTCTCTCCACGAAAATTGGACAGATGACTATGAAGATGGGGACATCGACGAACACTGTGTTGGTTGTGGTGCTCCTATTGATGATTACTTTGAAAGTGAGAACGGTGAGTTTGTTTGTCCTATTTGCGGTTTCAACGTAGGACCAAACGAAGAAGACCAAGAGTACTTTGACGAACTAGAAGTTCCAGGTGCCAGCATTGGTCGAGAACGTCCAGGTCTCTCAGACGAACAACAAGCTTACATTGATGCATGGGGTGAACATGATCCAGATGACATCAACTTCGATGATTTTGAAGACTTCGAGTGGATGGAAGAATCAACACATCCCATCCTAAGAAAAAGATACTTTCAGGTTATGCTTGAACTAGATGCTCTCATGAGAACAGAAAAGACACCTCGAGTTCAGAAGCAAATTGAGATTCTTGAAAAAGAATTTGATGAACTAGAACGCGAGTTTGATGCTGAACAACTTAAAGAAGCTTCAAGGAAGCCATTACCTTCGTGGGAAGAGCTTCAAGAAGTCTTAGATATCATCTCAAATGGAAAATGGTATCTTGTTGAAGATGATATCAAAAATTGGCCAAAGGTTCTTAAAGACAAAGTAGTCTCTCTAGCTGAGATGTTTGAGGAGATCTACAACATTAACTTTGGAGCTTCTGAATCTGGTGATCGTCGAAGACTTTCACTTGAGAATCAGATAGCTAGAAAGTGGGGATCGATCGAGAGACTAGTTAAGTCTCGTGTGTCTGAGTCTGCCCAACAAAACATCCATGATGTAGAAAAGACTGAAGAACAACTTCACGTTGATATTGACATGGATGGAGAGAAGGGAGAATCTGCTGAACATCGAAAGAAGGTGTTAGGAGAGTCTAGAAGCGGATACCTTCTTAGCTTAACTCTTAAGTTCAAAAAAGGAGAAATTTCTATTTGGAAGGTTAGAGAAGCTCAAGCAGAAGCTGGGTGGACTGATACTAAATTGGAAACTTTTTGGAAAAAGTGGTCAAGTAAGATAGATCCTAAATCTGGATTTATTCGTACCCCAATCTTAGACGAATCCTGGTATAACAACTCAGAAGATCTTAATGAGATCAGTGAGATCCTTCAAATGCTTCCACCTGGTGAGATCAACAAGCTTAGAAAAGAACTAGATCTAGATGATTGGGAGCTCTCTGTTTTGTCAGGACTTACAGTCAATAAACCTTTGGCTGAGAGTACCACACCTATTGTCCAGGACGACTCAGAAGCGTCTCCAGTTCAAGGCAATGGTGATGAGATAGGTGATTACTACAATGCTTACAAAGAAGCAGTTAAACTAGTAGATAGACTGTAAATTAAAAAGGTCCCTTTCGGGACCTTTTCTTTTACCTGTTCAACTTGACTGCCAACATTGCATCGATTGCTCTTCTAGCAGGCTCAATTAACTCTTCAGCCACAGTCACCTCAGGCAACTCGTTCTGAAGAGCAAGAAGAACCTTAGGAAGGGTGATCTTCTTCATGTGGGGACAAAGGTTACAGGGCCTGATGAACTCGGTGTCAGGGAAGTTGATGGCTACGTTGTCGGCCATCGAACACTCGGTGATTAACGCGATCTTCTCAGGCTTGTTCTTCTCCACATACTTGATCATCTGTGCCGTCGAACCAGCAAAGTCTGCAGCTTCAACAACAGGAACAGGACATTCAGGGTGAGCGATGACCATCAGCTTCTTTCCATGCTGTTCACGAAGAGTCGTGATCTGTTCAGGAGTGAAGAGCTCATGGACCATGCAGCTTCCGTTCCAAAGATGAAGTTTCTTCTTGGTCAGTTTCTGGATGTTTCTTCCAAGGTACTGGTCAGGGATGAAGATGATCTCGTCAGCATCCAAGCTCTCAACAACCTCGAGAGCGTTACCCGATGTGCAGCAAACATCCGTGACTGCCTTAACCGCAGCACTCGTGTTAACGTAGGTGACGACAGGAGCACCAGGATGTTGTCTCTTCATCTCCAAAACGTCTTCAGCTGTGATGCCTTCACTGAGTGAACAACCAGCAGCCAAGTCAGCGATCAGAACCTTCTTGGTAGGGTTGAGGATCTTCACCGTCTCGGCCATGAAGTGAACACCACACATCACGATGATGTCAGCATCCGTGTTCACAGCTTCCTTTGCCAAAGCAAGAGAATCACCAACGATGTCAGCGATCCCATGGAAGATGTCTGGGGTCATGTAGTTGTGGGCCAAGATAAGAGCGTTCTTCTCTTTCTTCAGCCGGTTGATCTCATCGATGATGGGACCAATGATGGCCCACTCGACGTCGGGCACAAAGTTCTTAAGTTTGGGATTCATGATGTCCTGCCTTATGCTCAATCTGAGCATAATTAGTATTCATCAATAATATCTCAAAAAGAAAAAGCTCTGCCTAGGCAGAGCTCTAACTTCTTCACAAACCTGCTATTTTTCGTACAGGTTTAGACAATGGCCATCTTGATGACTTTGTACTTAGCTGTCTCAAGTCGCTCAATCAATCTTTGATTAATTGCTGAAGCCAAAAGAGTATCAACAACGTTGTCAATCTCTGTATGCTTGTCATCATGACTAAAAGAACTAAAAGAATAAATTCTTTCTCCAGTGACATCAGGACATTCATTTTGAATTATGGCTTTCAGTTCCCATCTTTCAAAAAGAGTTCCTGTTCCAATTTTGTCACAGTCACTTTTGTTATGTTCATTCTTGTTGTAGATAACTTCCATACCATCCAACATAAGATTGAAGCACTTAGCTCCCTTCTCTGTGGCCTCGGAAACTCCTCTCCACCGACCAAGTTCAAACCGACCAAAAGCTGTTCGTGTAGCCATGATTTATGTTTCTCCTCGCAGTGTTTACAATATCTCAAGAAGAAACAAAAAAGTTAAACGTATTCCCAGTTTACCTTGTACATGCCTTCGAAAACTCTGTCGATGACCTTCTGTCGAACAGCAGAAGCAAGGATGGTTCCCATGACATTGTCAATCTCTCTGGACTTGTCTTCTCCAAAGAGGTAAGGACGTTCTCCGGTAATACCGTGTCCAAATTGTTCAATGTACGATTTGAACTCTTGGCGAGAGAAGGTATCACTATCGATATCTTCAAGAAGATCTAAGAACTCATTAAAGCAACGAGCTCCTTCAATAGTTTCATCGCTTACTCCTCTGTTTTTACCTAATTCAAAACGAGGAAAAGATTTTCGTGACATAGATATGTTCTCCTTAAGTGTTCAATATCCAATTAGTTATTTCGTATATTAAGGTAAGAATGATTTCACTTCATGAACTAAACATAAAGAACTTTATGTCCATTGATTCTGCAGATTTTGATTTCTCAGACGGTGGATTCTTCGTTTTCAAAGGCCAATTCGGAGCAGGAAAGAGCTCTGTTTTGGCAGCTATCGCTCTTTGTTGGATCGAACATAGGCGAGGCGACTCTTACAAAGACTTCATTAAACAGGGAACTGAAGACTGTTCAGTACACCTAACTGGCATGCTATTGGGTCATCCTATCGAGTTTGAAACTACGATCAACGACAAATATGGTGTCAACAAAAAGATCATCTACAAAGGTACTACGTACAAAAACTCAGAGTGTACCACCTTCTTAGCGTCTCTTGACATAGACTATCTCCAACATATCATGTTCTCCATGCAGGGTGAGGGTAACATCACTGACCTCAAGCCAGCTGAGAGAACTAAACTTCTTAAAAAGATCTTTGATTTTGAGTTTCAATCAGAGCTATCCGAGCTTGAGAAAAGACAGAATGAAGCCATAGAAAAAGGCCACACTCTTCGTGTTCAACTAGAGATGTTGAATCGTCGAGAGTTCAAAGATCAAGAGCTTCGTCCTGTTCTTTCTCCAAGTGAGAAACAAAACAAGAAGGTTGAACTTGAGAGACTTGAGATCGAGGAACAACACAATCAACGAGTTCGGTCTCAATATCAACTCACGTTAAGTAACAAAGAAGCTATCCAAAGAAGCTATGATTCTTACTCTGCTCAGATTGCTAGCATCGGTTCCCAATGTGAAAGTCAAGAGAACTATCTTACTTCGTTGAGATCTAACTTGACTTCTACCGAAGGTCATCTAGTCAATCTCTCAAATGAGAAGGACATTCAAGATCAGATCGATGAACAGAAGAATCTGGCCAACAAGTTCAACATCTTTAGAGAGTCTGAGCTCAAACAACTTCTGAACTTAAAAGATAGGTCTCATGAAGAACTTCAGAGAAAGCTTGAGATAGAGACTCACATCAAAGCTCATAGTCAAGGTATCTGTTCTCAATGTGGTCAAGCAACACATCCTGAGAACCTTCCTCAAATGGCTGACGAACTAGTAAGAGTTTCTGAGAACTACAAGAACTATAAAACCGGATTAGATGAGAAAGAGAAGAACCTATCAGCTAGAAACCGACAGATTTATGAGGCTGAGTCTAGACAACGTCAGTTAGAAGAAACCTTGATCTCAAGCAGAGCCCAAAGAGAAACTGTCTCTAAGAGAATCAACGAACTCAAGTCTCAGATCACTCAAACAGAACAATCCTTGTCTAAGTTGAAGGACTCAAAGAGAAAAGCAGAGATGGATAAAGAGATGGTTGGAAAGCAACTTGATCTTGCCAACGTTGCTATTCTTCCTGAACCTAAGAGTAATCAATCGGCCATAGCAGACCTTCAGGCTATCTTGAGCTCTGATGATACAGCTGTTGAGGTGAATAAGGTTCTTCAGAATCAGAACAAGAAACTTCAAGAAGAGAAGATTCAGAACAAGAAAGATGTTGATGAGAACATCAAGCAACAACAAGTCTTGGCTTCTGAAACAGTAGCTCTTCGAGAAGCTCAAAAGATCATTGAGGTAGATCTTCCTAATTACATCATTGTCAAAGCATGTGGAAAGATCGAGAAGTACATCAATGAGTTTATCCAAGAGGTAAAGCCTGAAATGGCTGTCCGTCTTCTTCAAAAGAGAGGTGGAGTTGACTTCTTCTACAGTCCTCTTGAAGGGGTTTCTGAAGACAAGTGGTTATCAACTAAGATGGCCTCAGGCTTTGAGAAAGAACTATTGAGTATCGCCTGGCGAGTAGCCTTGGCTAGAGCTTACCATCTTCCTATCTTGATCTTAGACGAGATCGATAGTGCAGCAAATCCCGCTGCTTCAGAAGCAACTTACAAGACATTAGCAAGACAAGAAGAGTTTGAACAAGTTTTTGTCATCTCTCACAAAGAAGAAATTGCTAACACACTAACTCTTGAAGCAGAGAACGTAGCAGTTTGGCTCGTAGACTCTGGAACATTCACAAGAGAAATTTAGGAGAATCATTGTGGCATCATTAGCAGACGAGATGTTCGAATTTATTCAAGATCTAGTTGATACAGACGCAGACCAAGAGACCATTGAAGAAGAGTTGATGCACACTTATGGCATTAACAAGGGCGAGGCCGTCGAGATTTATCGAGACTGGTTAAACGACAAAACTGGAGATTATGACAAGATCTCAAATGGAGACATTGAAGCTAAGTTTGAAACTTTAGTTGAAGACGGCTTCGAAGATTACGAAGCACTTGAGATTCTTCAAAAGAAAACAGGTTACTCTGTCTCTGAGTTAAAAAAGATCCTTAGTGAGTATTTCTAAGACTTATACTAATTCTTTGTGTCGTCGTTGACGCACAAAGAAGAAAAAGACCTACAATGGTCAAAAATAAAACGATCCGTTTGTGATCAAAAAGGACATCATTATGTCAGATATTAATGAACTCGATGACGAGTTTATGGCAGCAGCCGACGAGTATGCTCAAGAAGAGCAGAACAGAACTTCTCGTCGAGGAACTGGTGGAAACCAAGAGTACATTCCTCTTAAGTGGACTGGCTTGGTCACCAAACAACCCAAGATCATTCGCGTGTTAGGCGGTGTTCCTAACAAGCCAAACCCTCTCAACACAGACGCAAGACTTACTCAGGTAGCTCGAATCAAGGGCGATGACGGAAAGTATTTTAGGTGTATCCTTCCCCTTAAGGAAGAAGGTGCAGACCACGTTCTTTGGCGTATCATCAACCGAATCAACGAGACCGCCTACGTCAACAGGAAGCGCATCTCTGTTAATGAGACCAAGCACAAGGAGATCTTCGATCTTGTCAACTACAACGGACTAGTTGAAGGTGACAAGGGAAGGATGTACGAGCGTGGTTGGGAAGGTTCCAAGGTCATCGTCATGAACGTGATCGACCGTGAGCAGATGTCTTGGCACCGTGAGAACAAGCACACCATGCTTCTCTCTAAGAACATCAACAAGAATGGAGACCGAGAGTACGTCACAGAGGGAGTTCCTTCTTTTGGTTTCTACACCTTGATCGTTTCTAGTTTGTTCAAGAACTACGGTAGTTGGGAGAACTATGACATCCAGGTCATCAGAACTGGTAACACACAACCAGCTTACGAGGTACTTAATGCTTCTGCTTTCGTTAAGGGAAAGATCCCTCAGATCCTTCCAAGTCTTGTTCCTCTCGTTTCTCTTGAGGAGCATCTCACTGAAGAAGAGAAGAGCTGGGAACGCTATGACCTTTCTAAGCTTTACCACCCAACCAGCTACACCAAGATCTTCAACAAGTTGAAGGTTGCGGTCCAGAAGATCGATGCTCGCCTTAACACCAAGTTCTTTCAAGAGCTTGAGCACGAAGTAGAGAAGGAAAAGGCTGCTCGTGCAGCAGCTCAACCTCAGGAAGCAGGGCCTGCTTCTGAAGCTCCAGTCGTTGAAGAGGCTAAGCCAGCCGCAGCTCCTGCTGTTGCTTCTAGGCCGATCATCCGTGAAGGTACCAAGTATCATCTCTCTGCAGAGGAGATCTCTTCTCTCAAGGGATATGGACTCTTGACCCCTGAACAAGCTTCTATCATCCGTGGTGTGAAGATCAAGAACGGAGAGGTTGCTGAGATCGATTTCGATACTCAAGAACCAATCGTTGCTTGTCCTTCTTGCCGAGTAGCAAGCCCTGAGTTCTTTGATAAGGGTTGTGTTGCTTGTGGTATTTCTTGGTAAGATTCTTACTGTAAATACAAGGGCCCTGAGCATTCAGGGCCTTTTTCATTTATACTGACAAGATCAAAATGGAAGATCCAAAATTCATCCCATGCAGAAAATGTGTCTCAAAGCGTGGCCCGAAACCAGGTTACTTCTACTCCCAAGTTCAATGGGAGGGGAAGAGTTACATAGTTGCGGAAGAGTGCGATTGCCACAAAGAGTACATGAAGACCAGAACCTTCTATCACAAAGCTGTGATAGCTGGAATCTACCCTCAGTCCTTTGACTATGATCTAGACAGAGAGTATCAAGGAAAAAAGTCTCTTGTAAACGTAAGCAAACTCAAGAAGTATGCCTTAGGTTTCTCAGACCAATTTCCTGATGCCATGGTTTACATCTATGGACCAAACGGAACTCAAAAAACAACCTTAGCTCATTGGGTTGGTGCTCAAGTCATCTCACAAGGAAAGTCGGTCAAGTTCATCTTGATGCAGAACCTTCTTTCACTTTTATCTCGAGACCCTTTCAAAAAGGATGAAGAGACTAGTGATGAATTGGAAGCTTTGAACAGGACAGACTTGATCATAGTTGACGAGGCCTTTAGTAGTGACAAGGTGACTCTATATAAGTCAGGCTATCAAATTCCTTTCTTAGACGAGTTCATTAGAGGTCGAATTGAAGGTCAAAGAAAAGGGATCTTGTTCATAAGTAATACGAACCCTGACCAACTTGAACCTCAAGGGTTCTCTCGGTCTATTCAAGATCTGGTGTCTCGTAACACCATAGCTAAGGGAACAGCTTTGGAGTTTGTGGATAATTACATCCAAGAGAAGAGTAACTTCCCAGTTAAAGGGCTATTCGATTGAGCAACAACACACGACCAGATGATCGACCAATCGCAATAGCTGAGTACAGACTTCTCAATGCTCTTGTCAAGAACCCTGTCTTCTTGGCTGACACAAAGATCAATGAGGACCTGTTCTATCACACAACAGCACAATCTCTCTTTCACGCTCTAGTCTCTCTTGTTGAAGATGGAGTTCCTCTCTCAGAGGCTGCCTTCTACCAGAAGGCTAACGAGGTTGACTACCGAATCACACAAGAGTCTATTGACCACGTGTTCAAGGTAGATGACAACGGAGCAACTTACCTAGACGACATTCTTGAGACCTTGCACAAGGCTAAGATCAAGCGTGAGGTTTTGAACAGCACTCAAAACGCTGTCATTGAAGCAGGTAAGAACGGAGACCTTAACGTCGAGGCTGTTTCTCAGTATCTTGAAGAAGCCCAAGAAGCTATCCTGAGCAAGATGTCAAAGTCTAAGATGAAGGACTTTGATGCACTTCTCAGAGATTACCAAGATCAGCTTAGAGCCCGGCTGGACGGTAAGCAATATCCGTACGGAGATCTTCACTTAGACAAGTTTTCTCTAAAGGGAGCTTATCCAGGAGCTTACACTGTCATCGCTGCTGACACAGGAATGGGAAAGACCACATTCGTCTTGAACTTGATCAATGGTATGATCAACCAAGGCATTCCTTGCATGTACTTCTCTTTGGAGATGTCTGAGACTGCCATCATGGACAGACTCATGGGAATTAGGCGTAACCTTCCTCAGTCTGCATTGTTCGATATCAATGCCATCGATAACTTGATTGAACTGGTTGAACAAGAACGTCAGTCCTTGGTCTCCCAGAGAATCCCCTTTGAGATGGTAGATGATGCAGGTATCAACTTGAAAGGTATCAAGAAGTGTATCAGGGACTTCAAGAGAAAGTACAACGTTGATTACCTCGTGATCTTCGTTGACCTTTTGACTCAGCTTCCTGAGTTCACGGATACCGGCCGAGGTGGTGGAAACCTTGCCAATAAGATTGAGGCAGGTATCAATGAGTGGAACAGACTTCTAAAGGACGAAAATGTCCATGGAGTTGGCGTTGTCCAGTTTAGACGAGATGTTGAGTCAGGCATTAGGATCAAGAGTTATGATGATCTTTACCTTCTTCGTCCGATGTTGCATCACATCAAGAACTCTGGTGCCATCGCAGAACGATCTCGGTTGGTCTTGAGTTGCTTCAGAGCGAAACACTATGGGATCAAGTACATCCCAGATGATCCTCAAGTCATAGAGATGGATGACCAAATGGAGATCTCCATCATGAAGCAAAACGATGGTGAGTTAGGACGGTTCTATTATACTTTTGATGGACAAGTCTTCACGATCACGCCGATCTTGGACCAAAGTCAAGAGCTTACACAAGAAGAACTTGATAAAAAAGAAGCAATAAAGCATCTAAGTTACTAGATTCACTAATTAAAGAATAGGAAAGGGAGGGAAGCTAAATGGCTGAACGAATGTACGAATCGATTCCGAGTTTTCAGAGTTATCTATCTGACGCAGCTAAAAAGGAAGCCTTGGACACTTGGTCTCCTAAGATGGCGACTCGCGAAGGTCAGATTGAGATCCTCGACGCAGGACGAAACAGAGTTCCCTCAGCAATTAACTTTCTATTCCTCAAAACCATTCCACAGACCTCCAAGTCCTTTTGGAAGTACTTTCTTGGACCTAACCCTAAGTGGCAGAGAAGCAGAATCGCTCACGAAGACGCATTCAACGTCTACGCAGGTATGGTCATGGAGACTCTTCTAAACCACGGCGAAGAAGGTGGTTCTGCTCCGTTGATGAACTTCGACCCAGAAAAGATGCCTAACACTGATGACTTGATCAACAAGTTTGGTTACTACATGGAGAACTCCATGGGTAACGAGTCTCGTAAGTTCAACAGTCAGAGAGATCGAGCTGGCTTCACTGGAAACATCAGCAAAGAAGATCAAAAGTTTGCTAAGGTTGGATCTCTAGACGACGCTCTAATTAAGAACTCTTCAGGATCGCAAAAGCACACAGATCTTCCTAGCGAAGATACCTCTTTTGATGTCACCTCTGACGTCGATGCTTGGGGTTCTTTCTGTGAAGATGAAGAGCTTGACGAAGGTAAGTCTCCAACCCCAAGAGAGGTTCTTGTTGCTTACCTTGAGATTCAGGCAGAGAATGGTTCTAAGTGGACCATTCAAGACGTCATTGATAAACTTGGAAATGTTTCCAAACCAGCACTCATGAAGCGACTTGAGACAATTCCTACTATCTTAGAGGATCACGGTCTTGATCAGCAAGCTCTGACCAGACTTATGTCTTCCCTAGGAGTAGAAGAGCTTCTAGACGTTCTAAAGTAAATTTTAAGGGGTTTCTCCATAAATGGCGAAAACATTCAATGTCAACGATCCTACACCAGCTAAGCCAGATCTTAGCAAGATGAAGGACGTAAAGTTGTCCCAACAGACGACACCTCCACCGGGATATATCCCGGTGGAGCTCTCAACTAAGGGGTTTGTTGGAGCCCCTAAGCTTTTTCACATCAGAAACTTTGACACCGCAGACCTTGTTGGTCTTGCTCTCACCGATGAAGATAGACTTCCTATCATTGTCAGTGAGATGTTAGACGGTTTGATCTGGGAAAAAGATGTTTCAGTCTCTACCTTCCACGAAAAGGAAGTCGTCGAGACCATCGTTCGTCTCTACCAAGCTTTCTACTCAGATGTTCTCAAGGACGTTGAGTTCCCTTGGAACGAAGAGGACATCGATGCCTTGAAGAACAAGCTTGGAGACTCTGATGAGACTCGAGCTCAGATTCAAGATCTTAGAACTAGAAAGTGGATCCCACGAGTAGATATTCAGTTATCTAAAGATGTCAATACATTTGACATCAATCCAGATGAGCTCAAGAAAGAACTCTATCTTAAGGACAAGACCGGCTTCACAGTAGGTTTCAGCTACCCAAGGTACGGTGACATCCTTACTCTTCGTGAGTTCATGAAGGAAGCCTACAAGGACACAGATCAACAGTTTGCTTCTTTGAAGAACACCTTGAAGTTCCGTCAAGATGCCGAAGAAAGAATGAGACAAGGCGAGAACATCGTCATGTCAAGAATTCCAAACGTTCCTGACTTCGAGAAAGACAAGTACATCCAGTATGAGTCTGAGAAGCAAAAGTTCGGTATCCAAGCCATCAAAGCTCTTCACCTTGTTTACTACGAAGGCCAAGACGTAAGAAACCTTCCTCTCGCAGAAAGGACCACCCTTGTAGCCTCAGATTTCCGTATTGATTATAGAATGACAAAGGCAGTCAACGAGTACTTCTCAAACTGGAAGATCGGGTTGAAGCCTGAGATTGAGATGGCAAACCCATTGAAGGGGGTCGTGGAGTCACGTAAGTACTCCTTTCGACTCGTGGATCTTCTTCAAGCCATTAAGTTATACGACACTACTGAGTATGACTACGACTTTGAGCCGCCACACAGCTAATGACGTCAACTCTCTTATGAAACAACCGTTCCACTTCGTCCTAGGCTTGTACAACACCTTGATCAAGCAGACAGAAGAAGAGAACAAAAAGCAAAAGGAAGCTCAGGCTTCGGCTAAATCCCAACAGCCTAAGCTTCCTTACATGCCTTCAAGTGTGAACGTTGGTGGAAAAAAGATTTCTGTTCGGTAAACTTGTGAGATATTGAAGTCACGAGGTGAAGTCGAGTGAATCTCACTTTTACGAGTAAGACAGGAGAAAAGATCAGGATTCCTATGGGAGCTCCTGGTCATTCCGAGATGAACAGGATCTTGTGGATCAGTTTCATCAATGCAGGTTTCAACTTTTTGAGCAGGATCATTGCCTTCTTTGGCGTGGTCTTGACGATTGTTGCGGCCCTTGGTGATCATAACTTTTCTACTTCGATTTGGTGGTGTGGTACGGCCATTGTGCTGTGGTTCGCTACCTTCGGTATCGGAAAGTTTCTTGGTTTTCGTTCCATCCGAATCTTGAAAAAGATCGGTATCATCAAGTAAGGACAATGTATGATCCCTCTACCATATGAGGGGTTTTCGATCTCAGAAGACGCTACTCAAGTTAAGACCCCGGAAGGGGTCTTTTCTTTGATTCCCGGAAAGAACTTCTATTTTGTCAACCCCAACACCGGCACAAAAACATTTGCCAAGCCTAACGAGCTCCTTGAAAGAGCTAAGAGATTTGTCGAGACTGGTGGAGTTCTTCCACCAAAGAAAGTTCCGGCTAAGAAATCAGCTCCAAAGAAAAAAGTCCAAAAAGTCAAGGTTCCTACTCCGGCTCAGCTTGAAAGAGCTCGCCTAAAGAAAGAACGAGAAGACAAGAAGAAGGCCAAAGAGGCCGAGAAAGTTGCCAAGGCTCACAAGCGCGAGATGAGAAAGAAGGCAGCAGAAGAGAAGAAGATCAAGGTTGCTAAGAGAAAGCATCAGCTTCTTCCAGACTTCGTAGCTGACAGGTTCAGAGAACAGTTGGCCAACAGACGAAAGCGTGAGTCTGGAGAAAATCCTAAGGCTCACGTTTGGAACGGTTTGTTCATCGACTACGAGAAGACCAATCGAGTCACAGAGCTTGTAGCTAACGCTGCTCTCGGAGTCTCTGTAATTCACATCGTAGGTCCTCAGAACTGGCGAGATGGTTACTTCTTCTACAATCCCATCACGGAAAAGTACACGAAGTTCATCTTCGAGATCCACAAGCCCGGCATTGGAAATGACAAGATCATTTGGCCTACGGATCTTGGTGGAGAACATCTTCTTGGTGCCAAGCACCAAGAACTTCGATTGAAGAAAGAGATGGCAAGGCTCACAACGAAGAGAACTGCTGCTCCTTCTGAAAATCCTGAAGACTCGGTGAAGAACGTTAGTAAGAGAAAGATCGCCAAGTTGCATGAGACTCTTGGAGTTTCTCAGCAAGAGGAAAATGAAGATGAGTGATTGGGCTGCGAAGTTTGAAGACAAAGAGAACCACATCAAAGGTACAAAAGGCTACCTCCATAGTGTGATCCGGTGTTTGAAAAAAGAAGCAGAAGACATTCAAGGGAAGCTGACGTTTTCTGAGGATCGTTACAACACTCTCTTTAGTTTGTTTCCTACAGACTTCTCAAGAAAGCATCACTACATGTACCTCGGAAAGATGCTGATGTTCGTAGCTCTCTACGCTCTTATGGCCTTACTTTTTCCTGGACCTAACAACATGGACATTCGAGGGATCACTTGCCTCTTTGGAGGCATGACGATCTTCGTTCATCTTCTTCATATCTACCAGTCGACCAGCCAGATGAAGACACTTTGGTCTCTTCTTAAGGCAAAAGAAAAGTATCTTGATGACATGAAGAAACTTGATAAAGGAAACGAAGCTTTCCTCAACGAGATCAAGATATTTAAGGAAAAGGAAATCAAGAACATCCTGGCTTGGACCGACTTTTACTCTCGGTACAATAACTTTGTAAGTGATCTTGAAGAGACTCAGATCTGGAATGAAGTCGATCTGAAAGACGAGTACAAGAAGGCAAAAGATGCGGGTGTTCATTTTTGAGGACATGGAAGATAGACTCAAGTTCTTCAAAAAGATCTTAGTCGACCATGATCTTCAACACACAGACCAGATTGAGAAAGCAAAGAAGATCCTTCTTAATGAGAAGTGGGACTTTGTTTTTCTTGATCACGATATGGAAGAAAGGTTCATGGACTCTAAGACCACTCAGAACAATGGCTATCAGCTGGCCAAGTGGATCGTAGAGAACAAGATCAAGATCGAACAGATCATCATTCATTCCATGAACTCTGTCGGAGCTGGAAACATTCGTGAGGCTTTGAGAGAGTCTTACCCGACAGTGAACTATGTTCCGTTCAATGTTCTTCGACAAAGCTTAAGAGGTTAAAACCATGATCAAGAGATCATTTACTGGCGCGAGAAGCATCGTCATCAAGAATGGCCAAGTCATCATCGACGGAAAGAAGATCGAACTGGAAGATGTTCCCGAGATCACTTTGGAAATCTCGGGTGACGCTCTGAGAATCGACGCCGACAATGTTCAGGAGATCACTGTCAACGGAAACGTGACAGAAGATGTCAAGACCATGAGTGGAAACATTCGAGTTCAGGGTTCAGTCGGCGGAAACGTCAAGAGCATGAGTGGAGACATTCATTGCGGTGACGTTGCCGGAAAGGTTGAGACCATGAGCGGAGATATTACAAGGAAGTAGGAGGATCAAAATGCCAGATAACGAAGAAAAAATCATGTGGTCAGCTGGCATGAGTGTCCGAGACTACAAAACCGACACTATGGTTCACTGGGTCCTACAGGAAGAAGCTGAAAAGAAAATTCGGGAGCTTCAAGCCGAGCTCAACAAGCTGGCCGAAACCATCTACCAAAAGAAGGGATAACTATGGCTGACATTAAAAGAAAACTTGCCACCATCCGGACCATCAAGTCCGTTGAACCCATTGAAGGCGCTGACTCCATTGTCAAACTGACCTTCGAGAGCATGAACTGGGTCTGCGTCACCAACAAAGACTCCAACCCTGTTCCTGGCCAACGCCGAGTGTACTTTGAGATCGATTCGGTTTTGCCGGATCTTCCGATCTTCGAGTTCATGAAGCCCTACCGCTTCCGCGTCAAGACCATCAAGCTCCGAGGTCAAGTCTCTCAGGGCCTCTCAATTCCTCTTGAAGAAATCTTCGATTCTTTTAAGGACGAATACTTCGGAGCCATTTCTGACTATGCTAATGAGGGTGATGACCTCACCGATCTGATCGGAGTGGTTAAGTATGAGATCCCTGAAGACGTGAACATCGGTGGAGATACCAAGGGATCTTTCCCTGGTTTCATCACCAAGACTGACGAAGAGCGTGCTCAGAACATCGACCATATCGAAGATGTTCTTGCTACTCAGGATCTTTCAACCTCGGTCAAGGTCGACGGTTCTTCTGCTACTTTCTACCTCTACGAAGGTGAGTTCGGTGTTTGTTCCAGAAACCTGGAGCTCAAGGACACCGAGACCAATACTCTTTGGAAGCTTGCTCGTAAGTACAAGCTCAAGGAGAGGATGGAAGCCTTTGCTCTTGGGACTCCTCAGGCAACCGAAGAACTTCAGAACTTTGCTCTTCAAGGCGAGGTAGCAGGACCTGGCATCCAGAACAACCGAGCAAAACTTCTCGAGGTCGGTCTCTACATCTTCACAGCTCAGGACATCGACAACACTTCTCGTCTTGATCCTGAAGAACTGAACAGGTTGATTGACCTTCTGAACCAGTATGAACCTGATGCTCCGAAGATCATGAAGGTACCTTTCCTTGGAGTTTATCCTGCTGGAACCTTCAAGACCATCAAGGATCTTGAGGACTTCTCTAAGGGTCCTACTGCTTTGGACGGAACTTCTGACAAGAACGTTCAGAGAGAAGGTGTGGTTTTCCGTAGTGTTGATGGGAACATCTCGTTCAAGTACATCAACCCTCAGTACCTGCTCAAACACGATCTATAACTATGGTCTACGTTGATCAAAGTAAGATCAAGTACGGTTGGATGATCATGAGTCACATGATCTCCGATAACGAGGCCGAGCTTCATGCCTTTGCGCAAAAGCTCGGCCTTAAACGTTCTTGGTTTCATAGGGACCACTACGACATCTCTCAATCTAAGAAACAAGAAGCTCTTGCTCTAGGAGCTCAAGACGTTACCATCCGATGGGCTGTGAAGTTCATGATGGAGAAACGTCGAGGAAAAAGAAATGGATCTCAGAATCAGAATTGACGGAGAGCTATTTGATCTACTAAAAGATCGGCTTCTTCAGTTTCATAAAAAAAGTCCTACTTGGAAGCAAGGTGAACTCAGTTTTTGGATCTTCGGAGATCATTGGGGAGAACTCTCTATGATCATTCCAGCAGAAGGAAATCATTGGACTCCTAAAGACGTGGCACTTGCTGTTCCTCTTTTCAATAAACTTTTAGACGAGAACCATCTTATAGAACATTTGAAAGGTCAACAAGTCTTTCTAGGATAATATGGAAACAACAATAAAACTAAACGACGATGATAGTTTGATCATCAAGAACTCTTCTGGAGAAGAACTTAAGATCTCTATCTCTAAAGACTACCATCATTTTTATGTTGTCTATGGTAACGAATTTCATGAACTTGCTCCTGGCTATACTCACTCAGGAAAAGTTGTACGAGAAGAGACAAAACCTATGAAATGGGTTCCAAGTGACGACGAATGGTGTGGTAGCGCCCCTAACCCAGAAGGTTATGGTAGAGATCGATATAGAGATGGTATGTGCTATGAATGATTATACTACCTTTCAAAGGAAGGAAGTATGATCTTTATCTTAGAAGAAGCTTTCATGAATGGCACCGTCACAATGGCAACTCTAATAACAGGAGTTGAAGCTGAGTCTTTTGATGATGCTGTGATTAAGGTTCGAAAAGTCCCTAATCTTCTATCTTTAGAAGCAGAAGGTAAAGTTGCCTGGTATCAAAAAGATGGAGAAGTGGGATACACCATTCAAGGCGGAGATTTTCCTACGGTTGGTAGGATGACGAATAAAGTCTTGAACATGTTGGAGTAGTAAATGCCTGAAGCAGACGATCAACACAATGAGCATGAAAAAGAGATGTTAGAACGACAGGAAAATCTGGATAAACTATATGCACAATCTAGATCTCTTAAAGAAGGGATGTCTGTAGTTCAGCTTAGAGACTTCTTGAACAGATGCATTGATAATGGACTATCAGAGAACCGAGTAACCATCGATACCGAAGCTGCCACTTTTACCTGTCATCTTGTAGATGTTCAAGCAGCTAGTGTCATGCTAGATTGGGGCCAAGGTGACATGGTCACTCTTCATCCTGAGTACAGGAATGGCGAGATGCTTCACGTTCCAGATCAAGCTCTTACAGAAACTGACATTGATGGGATCATTGAACTTCTTGATGACTGCATCTTAGTTAAGACCACCCATCGTGGCGGTGAAGAGTGTGGAGAAGACGAACCTTACATCAACAAAGATAGAGCAAAGAAACTCATCAAAGAGTTCTTGGAGCTACCATGAAAGTTTTCTTTCAAGTCTTGGGTTTAATAGTTTTGATCGTGTTCCTTTGCTTGTTTTTCGGAAACATCGACCACCCTGAGAGAATTGGGGAATGGTTTGGAAAGATCGTTAACGGATTTAAGGAGAGTGTAAAATGAGTGATTGGGCTATCAATGTACTGAACGGTCTTTGGTTAGGTGCCGTTCTTCTTCTTATTGGTATCGTAGGTCATAACTTAGATCTAGATGCTACCAGAAAACATGAAGAAGAGCAAACCAAGATTAGTCTTCAACACCACTGGTTGGACCTTCAGCAGGCCAGACTTGAGTATGACAAGCAAAATCATATCACCTTCGTCATGGATCAATATCCATTCGGAACTCAAGTTGTTACTCAAGGACAGTCTGTTAGCGTAACTCGTTGAGATATTATACCAGAAATGAAAGACTGGAAAGAGCTGGGTCTCAAAGGACCTCCGGATGATCCTGAGGTTTTGGCTATCCTAGCTAAAAACAAAGAGATCACCAAGAGACAGAACGAACTCATTCAAGAAGCCCATGCCTTAACTAAAGCAGTTAAGCCTCCCTGTGAATGGTGCAGGTTTGATGGAGAGTTCAGGTGCGAGGCTTGTTCTTCCAATAACTATGAAGGGTTCAACATCAGAGATTATCCGTCCTATGACGTGGAGTTTGTCCCTGACGCGTATGAAGAGTAACGCTGTGAAAGACATTGAAGAGATGATCTCAAACTTTAGGATCAATGATCCTTTTTGGTTGAGATACAGAGAAGGCGATTGTGCCTTCTTTGCCATGGCTCTTCATGATATCATAGGTCTTCATGAATCTACCATTGTCTCTCTTTGGGTAGACATTGGAACGGCGAAGTCTCCTTGTTGGCTTCATGATACCGTTCATTGGAATGGATTTCTTTGGGACGTTGACGGTCCAGCTACAATAGCTGAGAAACTCAAGTCCTGGGAAAAACGAGAAGAAGGCCGTGGGTTCTATTGGAAACAAGGAACCGGGATCGAAAAAGAATATGAGATCAAGCTTGAAGACGTCCGTCTTCTGAAGCACCAGATCTTAGGGAAGATTTACGCATGAAAGAAAGTAAAGTGATTGAACTCATCTGCACGGATCACAGAGGTAATTACACAGCAGAAGGAAAAGCCTTAGTTACTGTTTTTAAGGAGAAGTTCCCTGAGAATGTCGGAGAAACTTCAGGCTTTTTTATTAGGGACTCACAAAGAGTTTGGGTTCCTCTGGATTACCTTGGCTCTAACAATGCGTATCTTCACAAAAATAGGACCGTAAGTTATTACACCTACGAGAAAGTTGAAACTCCTCAATCATTCTTAGGATTTAAGACAAAGCCTAAGATTGAGATTGAATGGGTGGGTTCCGAGGTGGTCTTGGAGATCATTGACGACAAGCTCGTGGTCCATAATACCGTGCTAGCTAAGAAATTCATGAATCTTCTTAGTGCTGCTTTGATCGAAGAACGAGAAAAAGAAATTCAAGAACAAAAACAGAAAGAGAAAGATGACAAGGAAAAAGAAGAGACTAGACTAAAGCTCCTAGAAGCTTTAGATATCGATGCAGGAGAGTAACATGTACATTGATTGGTTTCCTTTCGTCGGAGCGATGATCTCATTCACTGGAATCTTGATCATCGTCGGTGTTGCTATCTCTTCTTGTTTTTACAAGAAGGGAACGACCAAGTGGATCTTCTCTATCGGTAAGAAAGAGATCAAAGGTCTTATCACCTCTTCTTTAGCTATCACTGGACTTATCTTTCTCAACCTTCTTCTTTGCAAGAATTGGGCTCCTGAGTTCTACAAACCAGGTGATACCTTCTACTATACCCCTTCTTTCATTGATGTGAAAGACCCTTTCATTGATGCTAAGAAGAAGGTTCCTACCAGGAGTTTCACTGTCAAGGAAGTTAAGGATGGTTATGTTCTTTACGAAGAGATCTTCTACGATGAGTGGTGGGCATTTGGTGATGATCGTTTCTTTGATCTGAGAAGCGAGCCCATTGACAGATTCCACTATCACATTGAGAACATGTCTAGGATCCCTTATGGTCCAGTTCCCAGCAAAGAAGAGATGCAGAAGAAGGTTGACCTTAGGAACAAGGCCATCGACGAGTACCTGCGTTTGTTTGAAAAAGGTAAAAAGTAGACCATAAAGGTCTAGAAAAATAAAGGAGAGTATCCGTGGAAGATACCAAGACCCTACCTTCTGACGAAAGTTCGAAGGAGTTCAAAGAAGCTTTGGCTGCAGCAGTAGCTGAAGGTTCTGAGAACATGACCCCAAAGAAAAAGACGACAGGCCGAAAGAAGGCTGCTGAGAAAACTGAAGTCGAAACCAAGACTGAGTTGACCCCCTTCCAGAAGTACTGGAAGAATCTCGGTTCCAAGAACGAACCTCGAGTTTTCCCAGATCACTATCGGTTTCATCTGACCAAGAAAGAGCGTAAGGGAAAGACTTACGAACAGATCCAGGAACTTCGAAAGGAACTTTTCAGTCTGTCCAAGATGTAACCAAAAAAGTTAAATTTATTTTTACTCTTGTCATCCCTTGTGAGATATTGTATCCGCAAGGAGATGGCAAATGACCAGTTCCCAGTTCTTGACTGAGATTAAGGCTTACGCTAAAGAAGCGAACAACCTCTATTTCGACGGAGAATTGGACTTGAACAAGATTCACTTCGTGGTCTCCACGAGGATGTTCAGGACTCTGGGACTTGCTAACCATCGCTTCAACAAGCGCCTCAATCGTGTGGTTTACTCCATTAAGATGGCGAGTCTGTTGTCTGGAACCGACACCCACAACTGGCACAACGTTCTGGTCCATGAGATGGTTCACATCTGGCAGTACATGAATGGTTATTTCGACCATCACGGAAACTCCTTCTTGATGAAGGCTGCTCAGATTGGCCGAATTGATCCTGACATGCACATCGAGAGACTTTGTCATCTGAATGACCACAAGAACAGGTCGGTCTTGGCCAAGGTTCTTGCTGTGAAGGCTGCTCGTTCTTCTGCTGCTACTAAGAAGACCCAGTACCTGGTTTCCAAGAATGGCAAGTTCTTCTTCATCACCTGTATCAAGGTGAAGGGAATTGCTACTCTTCAGAAGAAAGGATACTCTGTTTTCAGGCTCAAGAAGCAGATCACCAGGGTTCAGAACACCAGAAACCTGGAGAAACTCCTTGAAGAACGTCGGTACTACAGCAAAGAGATTCTTCTTAAGAACTTTCCTGAACTTCCGAGCTTGATGGTCAAGCTCAACCCCACAAAGTAAGATTTGAAGGACCGCACTAAGCGGTCCTTTTTCTTTTTATACTACTGCTCATGGCAGTAACAATCATCATTGAAGGCCCGAATCTATCGGGAAAGAGTACCTTATCCAAGGCTCTGTCAGAACGACTTGGAATTCCAGTCGTCCACAACTCTAAGCCTGAAGACGGCTTCAGAGACAATCTCAAGTTCTCCATGGAGAACAAAGAGAACATCATTCTAGATCGACACCACCTCGGAGAAGTCGTTTACCCTGCATTGAAGAGGGACGGACGACAGCCCCTTGAGCTATGGGAACAACATATGATCGAGAGAGTTCTTGAATCCAAGGGAACGATCTTGATTCTTTGTAGTGCAGACCTTCAGTTTCGACTACAAAAGTTCGATGAGAGAGGTGAAGACTTTGTCACCAAGAATGAGCTTAAAGATGAAGGAGATCTCTTCGAAGATGCCTTCAATCGAAGCCTTCTCTCCAACAAGTTTGACTATCGTCTTCCTTTTACCGATGAAGATAAGACTGAACGATTTCTTGATTTTATAGAAGAAAGATACAACTATCTTCTTGAAATCTCTGAAGAGTTTGAAGAGTATGAACACCAAGGTTATCTTCCTTCAGATCCTTACTCTGAGCCCACGGCAGTTATTATCGGAGATAGCTATGGTGACAAAACATCTGTTGGATCTGGAACAAAGAGAGCTTTTGTATCTCCTATTGGATCAAGCAGACACCTTGCTCAAGCTCTAGCTATGATTCATCGTCCAACAGATAAACTTTACATCACCAATGCTTGGAAGTACATTGATAACAGAGAAGTAAGTCGTCAAACTCTTGTTGAAGAACTTTATTTTGTTGGAGCTTCCAAATGTCCTATTATTGTTCTTGGTTATGAAGCCAAGAAAGCTTTGGATGGAATCAATACAGATGGTCTCTTTTCCCATTATACTTTTGTAAACCATCCTCAGTTTGAGTTTAGGTTCAAGAACAAAGAGATCGGGAGATACGCTAAGGCTCTCGACATTGCATTGGGAGTCAACAGGTGAGTCAACAAAACAACAACGGAGTAGCCCAGTCTTTATTCATGGCTCTCAAGTATCTATACGATGAAGGAAAGTTTGTTCCGGATAAGACAGGAGTCAAGACTGTTGAGATCGTCAACGGAAGTATCTCTCTAGATCCGCAGTTTCCTTACTTAGACCTGGGAATTTTCAAGGCCAAGGAAGAATACATCAAAAAAGAACTTGAGTGGTATCTCTCTCAAAAGTTAAACATCCATCCTATAATGGATGATGTAAAGATTTGGAATGAAGTCTGTGGTAGAAATGGAGAGATCAACTCCAACTATGGTTGGGCAGTTTTTAGTCCAGAAAACTGGGATCAATTTGGGTATGTTCTCAGTTGCTTAAAGAAAGATAAGTGGTCTCGTAGAGCTGTTATGCAATACAACAGACCTGTCATGGTAGTAGACTATAACAGAGATGGAATGTCTGATTATCTTTGTACTCTTTCTGTTCAAGTGTTGATCAGAGATAGCAAACTTTACTACATCGTCACTCAACGATCTTGTGATTTTAGAACAGGTCTTCCTAACGACTTTGCTTGGCACGCTTGGGTTTACAAGTCTCTTTTCAACTTGTTGAAAGAGGAGTATCCAGATCTTGAATATTCAGAAGATGGTATCCAAATGAACTTTGGGTCTGTTCATCTCTACGAGAGAAATTTTGGACTCTTCCAAAAGTGGGAAGAATATCTTCAAGAACAGTCTAAGATCGAACAAGATAAGTTAACAAACTCGATAGCCATTGTTCCTAGAAAAAAGTGGTATCCCGCTATGTACTTCACAAAGGTACGAGACGTTCAAAGTCCATTGAGAGCCCATGATACCGATGCGGGTATGGACTTCTATGTTCCTAAATTCTCCGATGATTTCATCAGAGACTTTGAAGTAAAGAATCCCAAGATCAAAGTGATCGACAAGATCAACATTGAACTTAAGCCTCATGAAAGAGTCTTGATCCCAAGTGGAATCAAGGCACACGTTCCTGAGAACCACATGCTCATGACCGAGAACAAATCTGGTGTCGCTTCTAAGCTAGGACTTGACGTTATGGCTAAGATCGTTGACGAACCTTACAATGGAGAGATACATCTTTCATTGGCCAACACTTCCAACGAAACCGTACTGATTACAGAAGGACAGAAGTTGGTTCAGTTGATCGCTGTTCCGGTTTCTTATGTTGTCCCTACAGAGATCACAAACGAAGAGTACCAAAGCCTTCCTCGATGGCAAGAAACTTCCAGAGGTGAAGGTGGGTTTGGCTCAACAGGAACAAAGTAATGGTATTGACACTGCCTCATGGCGAGTTAACCTATGGATGGAAAACACCTAGAGAGCTTAGACTAGAAGAAGATGATGAAAACTATCTTCCTCCAGGAATTGAGAAAATCCTTGAGTTAGATGAGTTGTTAGTTGATGACGCGTTTAGAAATAAAGGAATAGGAGGTCTACTTGTAAAGTGGTTTTTTGCTACTCCTGAAGCAGAAGAAGCTGATGCCTTCTTTCTCGATGTCTCTCCTTCTTATCTAGAAGATGAAGGACTAACGGAAGCTGAAGCTGAGCTTTACTTGAGACACTTTTACTCTAAGTTTGGTTTTAAGTCTAAGACTCCACACTCAAGAATGTGGGTCTTTAAGAAACCTCTTCCTATTGAGGACTATCCTTTATGAGCGAGTTTCTAAATGACCTCTTCTTCATGAAGTGGGCAGAAGACGTTTCAGAAGCTTCCACATGTGCCAAGATCAAGGTCGGGTCTGTCATCACCAAGAACAAAAGAGTCGTTTCTCTTGGTTACAATGGCGTCCCTTCTGGAGTCGACCATTGTTGTAATCACTTCTCTGGAGATCTTTCTAGAGAAGTCTTAGGGGAAGATGAGTTCTTGAAACTCCACTCTGAGTTCTCAAATAACTTTGAACTTCATGCTGAGTCTAACGCCATCATTGATGCCTTGAACAGACAACAAGATCTTACAGGTACCACGTTATACTGTACTTACTCTCCTTGTTCTCACTGTAGCAAGTTGATCATTCAAACAGGGATCAAGAGAGTTGTCTTCAAAAAGTTCTACTCAGTCGAGCCTGTTCAATGGCTTAGCCAATTCATATCTGTAACTCACCTTCCAGACTAAGGATCTTCATGACCACCACAAAGTACTATGACGAGTTTCTTCGCTATCACGCTATGGCCAAGAAACAGCAAGAGCTGTGCAACCTTGGAACTACTCCCTACTCCCAATCAGGAGTGAACGATGATCTCATGGAGAACGTGTTTCTCTATGACGTCGTAGAGAGAAAGTACGCAGGGTTCTCGGCTATCATCAACGATTGTTTTTATGGATCAAGTCCAGAACATCCTTACTTTCAGAAGATGCAGTTTATTCCTCCTTCACATGATAGAGTTAGAACGATCTTTCTCTGGGACGACGCCAGAAAGAAACTCAGCACTCAAGCTTGGTTCTATGTTTTTCTTGTTCATCGTTTGACAGGAAGTGGCATCAACTACGCTAAGAATCCTTCAGGCTATCACAACACCATCCTTCCTGCTTTGTCTCAGGCCACGACAATTCCTGACATGACCGACATCATCAGAGGCTACAAGGGAGGACCTTTCTACACCTCTGTCGGATATCAGTTTCCATCGTTCCCTAAGCCTCTTGGAATTCAAGCTCGAGCTCTTTATAAGAGAGGTGGAGATTATTTCCTTTGTGAGTACCTACCAGAGTTGGTCCAAAAAGTTTACGAGTATCTCGAGAAAGCCCATTGGTCTGGAAAGAAGGTTACCTTTAGAGAACTTGGAACTCTCATGTTCGATTGGAACAAGTCAAAAGGTCTCAAAGCCTTCAAGTTCCAATACTCAGCTTTCTTAGCTGACATCGCAGACTGGTTCCCTGAGTTCATGGATAGAGAATCTCCTTTCTACTATGGAAGCAACGCAGTCCAGTGTCTCTCTTATCTTGTTCAAGGTGGAAGTAAGTCTGAGACTGTCTTTGACAAGTTGATGGAGAAGATCTACCAAGACACAGGCTCAGTTCCTTACAACGCAGAGGACGTTTGTTGTGACTTCATCAGATACGTTGAGAACTATATCCGTCCAGGTGCTGATTACGGACATCTAGATATGGATAAAATTTGGTCTAGTTCAAAGATCTTGGATCATCCTTTTGGCCGACAAAAGGCCATGTTGGATCTAAGGCTTGTTCAATCATTTAACAATCTCTCCTTCCACCCAACTGGAGATACTATTCTCTCAAACAGTGGTTTCTCTGTTGACCAATACAGAGAAGCAATCAAGAAAGGACACTTCTAATGTCACATGACACTCACGTAGTAGACGGCATCAATAAAGATGCTTTTTATCTAGATGATGAGAAGACACTTGTCAAAGCCCAAGAAACCATAGATTACTACAAAGAACTTGCTAAGGGTTGGAAGACTTATCTCCCAGATCCTGTTGTCATGACCCATGACAACGTGAGAGTAGTTAGAGATGACTTCATCATCGGAACTAAGGCTAGAGCTGCTGACTTGGTCCTTTCTAGGATTCAAGAGGAAGAAGTGGTTTATTGTCAACCTCGAGTTGGTTTGGCTGGAGTCTCTGTCATTGAAGCATCTAAGATTCATGGAAAAAGGGTAACTCTGTTCATGCCTTCTTCTAAGAAGATCTCCTACCACCAAGCTTGTACCATTGAGCGTGGAGCAAACCCAATCTTCAAGAGAATCGCTGCCATGCCCAACTTGAATAGAGAAGCAGATATTTACGCCAAAGAAAATGGAGCTTACTTCATTCCTCTCGGACTAAAGCATCCTCTTGCTACAGCTGCCATCATGCTTACCGCTCTCCAAATTCCAGAACCTGAAGAGGTCTATGTTGCAACCTCCACAGGAGTTTTAACCAGAGCTCTTCAGATCGCTTGGCCAAACGCCAAGTTCATCAGCGTAGCTGTAGCTAGAAACATGAAAGCTGGAGAACTTGGTCGAGCTCAAGTTATCTCAGAAGCTTTGGACTTCCAGACCCCTGAGAAGAAAGAGAATCTTCCTCCGTTTCCTTCTGTGTCGACCTACGATGCCAAAGTTTGGAAGTACATTCCAAAAGACGGAAAGGTTGACAGACTCTTTTGGAACGTAGGCCAAGAACCCATCTTGTTTGACCAAACAATTATTGATAGAACTTTATCTTACCGAGACTGGAAGTAAGATATTAAAGGAACGAATATGTCATCACTTTTACTAACACCATTTGCCCCAATGTCCAACAGGATTGGATCTCACCGAGCTGCTCAAGGCATGATCTATGCCGATCAGATTCGACGTCTAGTTGATAGAGATCTTGAGATCGAAACTTCTGAAGAGATGAAGGATCTGTCTCAGTATGACAAGATCTATGTCTATCACGGAAACGATTGGGGTGGAACCTTGAACCTCTTTGGAGGACTCAAGGAGTACACGGCTACTGACAGGTTTGAGAGACTTACCCACTACAAGGGAATTGTCTACTCTCTTCAGATCCCTTTCCCTGACTACGCCGGGATGATCAAGGACAGATTAGACAAAGCAACTGCCAAGGGCGACAAGGTCCAGGATGGTTGGTTGTCTGCCGACTACGACAACCTTCGTAAGATCCAGACAACCTCGGTTGTGTTGGACATGAAGTTCTTTGAGACCACAGATAACTTGGTCATTGGAGACAGCCACGCTATCTCCTTGTATCGTCCTGGTTGGAACGTGAACTCTGTTCCCTTCAAGACTCTTCATGGGGCTCTTGATCTAGGACTCAAGAGCTTTTGTGCCCCAGAATCGAGTAAGTATCTTGTCCTAGACGATCTTGACATCTACTTCGGAAACATCGATATCCGTCACCATCTTCTTAGGCAACCAAATCCTGAAGAAGCCACGAGGAGTTTAGTAGCTCAGTACTTTGAGCAAGCCAATGAACTTCCTGTTCGTCAGGCCAACATTTACGAACCTCTTCCTATCAACCCTGATTCTAGAAAGGTCCCTCAGACTGGCTGGTACAAAGGTACCCCATTTTTTGGAACGTGGGAAGAGAGAAACAAGATCAGAGACATCTTCATCGAAGAAGCTAAGGCTCAGACCATCAAGTATGGCCCTAAGGTTCAGTTGAAGAAATGGGCTTCTTACCTTCAGAACGAGAAGGGAGAGCTTGATGAGAAGTTCATGGAAGTTCCACAATCGGTCCACCTTTCAAGAGCAGCTTATCCTTACTGGCAAATTCCTGTAGATCTTCCTCCTTTCTAAATTTTTTAGAAAAACTATAAACTCGTGAGATATTGTACCAGCCCAAAGGAGGTTGGCACAGTATGACGGCTCAATGGATTCTTCTAACAGCTCTCATGCATGGCCAACCTTCACTCCCTCAAGTGGCCATGGTTCAGTACAGTTACGAACCGATGGTTTACTTGATCGCTGATGCTTTTCTGGTTCCCAGAGACATCGCGATGAGCGTGGGTTACAACGAGAGCACCTTCCGTCCTTGGAAGATCACTAAGAGTGGAAAGGACCATAAAGGTCGTTCCCGTGGTCTTTACCAGATCGACAAGAGCAACGAAAAAGAACTTGTTGAAAAGTCTGGTCTGAACCATAAGTTTCGTTGGAACAACGCTTACGATTCGGCCTATGTCGGGATCGCTTACTTATCCAGACTTCACAAGCAGTTTGGAAACTGGATCTTGGCTGTCGCTGCTTACAACGCGGGACCCGGCGCCATCACTAAAGCTCTCAAGACTGGAAAGCGCTGGCCCAAAGAAACTCAGGTCTACGTAAAGAGAATCTTCGGTGATGATCTTGCTCTTGCCTTTCTGAGATATTATAGTTGAGGAGACACAGATGAAAGCCAGGTACATCGTTCTTTACGGACTTTTTGCACTTGAGATTCTCATGTTTCTCTTTGGGTTCAAGCTTGAACTTGGTCTCTTTCCTTTGAAATTTCATTTTGCTCTAGGACCCTTCTAGAGAAATCTACTGATAAACCACCATGAAGATTATACCATGCCCGCATAAAGCGGGAGACGTTGTTGTTTTACTTCCTCCTTCCAATGTTTCTATCTACCCTAACTGGCTCTTGCCATATGTAGGGAAAGTAACCTTTGTTGCTGCGATAGCAGAGAACAGTCAAAGAAACGCCTTCATGTCAGAAGACCTAACAACCGGAACTTACTCGGCTGTAAGAGTCCCGTACTCTGATGAGTGGATGAACCCGTTCAGGTTTGTTCCTTATGATCCTCCTAAGAAAGAGGAAAGGATCTTGGAGTACATCGAGAACTTTGACGCTGAAAAGATCTACGACTATGCACACTAACCATAGAAGACACTTTGTTGCCACTTACTACGGCGGTCAACGTCGGATGGTTTGGGACAGAACCTTAATAGACAAAGATCTCGATATCTCCCTTCATGCATTTGTTGGGAACGATTTTACTGACGGACACAGAGGAGAAGCTAGAGCTCACAAAGGAGCTAAAAAATTTCTTAACTCTCGTCATAGAGCAAAATCTAAAGAAAAGATCCAGGAGATTTTGATTCAAGAAGGAGTTTAATGTGCCAGACCTTAGTCAGACCCACTTTGCTAAACGCTTTCAAGAACGGTACCATGAAAGGTTCACTTTTCAAACCAAAACAGAACTTCTTAGGAAGATGAAAGATCCTACGACCAAAACTTGGCCTAAGGCTCAGAAGGTCTATGGAGACGGAAAACTTCACACTCAGCATGTTTTCATGTTCGAATGGAACGAAGAAAAAACGATTCTTGTAGTAGATGATCTGGGACATTTTGTCTCTATCTATCCTTATGAACCCTGGAAGAAGGGTGAACGTCAAGCTCGTAGAGAGGCAGGAACATGGCAACCCCCAGACGGAAGCATCGAACTATTGTAGTCGGAGGTAAGACCTACCGATACTTGATAGGGCGGTCCAACGTTTCTATCCGAAACGAAGACAACACTCGGTTTGATGTTGTGGACTTCTCGTGGCTCATGCATACCAGTTGGTCCAACATCGAAAGAGCTCAGTGGAAAAGATACTTCCACATCACACCGAGAGATATAGCTTTGTTCATCTCAGCTTACCAAAAGTAAGTTATACTAGTATCATGTTTTCACTCGGATGGTCCTACGAAGCAAGGTCTATTACATTTTCTTTAGACAAGAATGTTACGATACACGAATCTGTCAAACAAGAGTTCGAAGTTTTCATAGAGAGTATCTTTGTCAACATGTATGGGAAAGCCATGACAGAGACCTTACGACATCAAACAACGAATCAGATAGAGTCTAAGTTATTGTACCTGAAAAGTCAAAACCTAGTGACTATTGATGATCTTCAACTAGCTCACTAACTACAACATCGGTAGGAATCTCACGGAGAGATTCTGAAAGGACAACATCGTGGATAAGGAATTCACACTAGCAGTTTTTATCTGCCGGGCTCAGCCTTTTCATAAGGCTCATTACGCTGCTCTTCTCCATGCAGCAAAATATGCTACTCGTTTACTCATCCTAGTAGGAAGTGCAACTAGTGGTCGTAGCACAAGAAATTCTTGGACATATGAAGAACGCGTTCGCTTCATTAAAGAATACATCATGTCTAAGGATGAGAGACTCGATTACTCTCACAAGATCGAAATCCGCCCTATCGCAGATAGTGCCTATGATTTCCATGATTGGCTATTCAGAGCCAAGAAAATCATCCAAGAAACCCAATTCGTAGATCTCCCTCAGGGACAACACAAGATAGCCATCATCCGTCACTACAAAGACGACACGAGCTACTATCTCAACTACTTCCCAGAATACCAGACCATAGAAACTCCCACGTACGATGATGGGTTTGGAGCTACACAGATCCGTGAAGCTTACTTTAGCATAGAGTATGGCGTTGACGGATTTATGTCAAGAATAGCTCTTGAAAAAGAATATCCTTATCTTAAGACGTGGCGAGAAGCCAACAAAGAAATTTTCCTCCAACTTCAGCGAGAGTTCGCCTTTGTCAAGGCTTACAAGAAGAGCTGGGAAGGAACTCCCTATCCTGTCAACTTCAGTACCTGCGATGCAGTCTGTGTCTGCTTGGGTCATGTTCTCTTGATCAAGAGAGGAAGGAATCCTGGAAAAGACCAGCTAGCTTTGCCTGGTGGTTTTTTGAACTTGGATGAGACCTTTCAGCAAGGCGCTATTCGTGAGCTCCGTGAAGAAACTCACATTGGCCTTTCTGTTCAAACTCTAGAAACTACCATCGCCAATCAACACATCTTCGACCATCCTCTTCGTGATCCTCGTGGTCGTTTCATCACCAATGCTTTTCTCTTTGACCTTAAGAAAGAAAAGAGTCTTCCTGAGATAAAAGCAGACGATGATGCTTCGGAAGCCCTTTGGCTTCCTCTTCAGGATCTTGAGAAGAGAGAAAATGAATTTTTCGCTGACCACGCTCAGATCATCAAGTGGTTCAGGAACAGGATGCGCTAAATGCCAAAACTAGTTCAAGAGCCTTTGATCACATACAAGTGTCAGTGTGGAGCAACTTCTTCAGCAGAGCCTGAAGAGTTCAAAGCCAAGAACACTATGCCACCAACTTGGGTCATCAAGTGCGCTTATTGTAACCTTGACGTAGTTTGTTCCCCTAGCGCTATGATCAGTCGTCAAGTTGGATCAATGTCAGATCGTGAAGTTCACGGTTACCTAGTCGATAGACTTAGTTTACTTAGAAAATAGATCACGTTGTGATCTTAGAAATTTAGGTCCTCAATGGAGAGGACTGAAAGGAGAAAAGAATGATTCGCACAGCACTCGTAATCATCGATCCTCAGAACGACTTCGTTTTGACCGATCAAGATGGTGCTGCTCTTCCTGTTCCAGGAGCTAAGGCAGACATGGACCGCCTCAGCGACTTTATCAGGAAGAACATCACCAAGTTCAATGAGATTCAGGTCACCCTGGACTCTCACCACCAGTTCCAGATCTTCCATCCTATGTATTGGACGGATGGAAAGGGTAAGCAGCCGAAGCCTTTCGATAGGATCACGGCCGACGACATTGAGAAGGGAGTTTGGACCACCAAGGTTCCTTCCCACCGTCAGAGAGCTCTTGAGTACGTCAAGGCTCTGGAGACCGGAGGACGTTATGTCCTCATCATCTGGCCTTACCACTGTCTGATCGGCAGTTGGGGCGGACAGATCTACGAGCCTCTCTTCAAGACCCTTCTTGATTGGGAGACCACCAACATCGGTATGTTCGGAAAGGTGACCAAGGGTTCCAATCTGTTCACCGAGCACTACTCGGCTGTCAAGGCTGAAGTTCCGGATCCTCAGGATCCCACAACTCAGTTGAACCAGGACTTCATCGACATTCTGGCAAACCCGGACATCGATCAGGTTCTCGTCGCTGGTGAAGCTTTGGACTTCTGTCTTTACAACTCGGCTCTCGACGTGGCCAACGCCCTTGGTGTTGATCAGGCCAAGAAGATCAAGGTTCTTGAGGACTGCACAAGTCCCATCTACCCTGATGCTGTGGCTCGTGTCAAGGCAGATCTCGGAGCCAAGGGTGTTCAGTTCATCACCACGGCTACCGCGTTCTAAAAGGAAGGTTCAACATGCCTATTTTCAACACTGTTGACGATACTGTCAACGCAAAGATCGGCGGCTCGAACTTCGGATTCTCTCACATCAAGGTGGAGCGTCTGAAGGCCAACGAGTACACCTTGGTCACCATTGCCATTGACATCTCGGGTTCGATCTCTGGGTATCAGTCCCAGTTGGCTCAGATGCTCAACACGATTGTCGACGCTTGCCGACCTCCGAAGAACCCTCGAGGAGACAATCTGCTGCTTCGCGTGATCGTGTTCAACGACTACGTCAAGGAAGTTCACGGCTTCTTGCCTGTGACTTCCATCCAGCAGTACGACGACTCCGATCTTCACACCGGAGGCGGAACAGCTCTCATCGACTCTTTGTACTCGGCCATCGCCAGTACCAAGACCTACGGTGAAGACCTGGTTGACCAGGACTACGACGTCAACGCCGTTACCTTCGTTGCTACCGACGGACAGGACAATGCTTCGAGCTACACCTTGGCTAAGGTCAAGGCTGAACTTGAGGCTGTTGCTACCGAAGAAAAGCTCGACAGCTACCAGACGGTTTTGATTGGTCTTGGTTCCAACCTTGATCACTACTTGACCAGAGTGAAGGATGATGGAGGACTGTCTCAGGTGGTTCTCCTTGGAGACGTCACGACTGGAAAGCTTGGAAAGCTTGCTGGTTTCATCAGCAAGTCCATCTCGAGTTCGTCACAGAGCCTCGGCACTGGAGCTCCTGCCCCGGCTGCTTCGATGGTGTTCTAAGAGTTCTTTGAAGTCTTTCCCCTGTGAAAACAGGGGAACTTCTTGAGGGAATTAAAATGACACGATTTGAAGAGCTATCTAAGCAGATCGAAGATCTTCTTGAAAAGAGAGATCAAGACTTGGAAAAACTCCATAAAGATAGTCCTAACCACTCGTTTGACGACTATCGAAAAACGATTTCTCCTTACATCAAGTTGCTCAAACCATTGAGCATGGAAAAGAGATTCGAACAGACTCCTCATTTCACAGAACTTCCTGACTACGGCGATCACATGACCTTTGAACAATTCAAGGCCGCATGTGACGCTGGCGGTTTTGTTGACGACGATGGAAGTGGTTTCTATGCCACAGCTACCAACGAAGCAGATATTCCAATCTACCCTAGCGATTTTAAGTACTCGTTCGGGGAGAAGTGGATCAGAAAAGATTTTACTCATGTTGTTTGGTACAACAAGTAGGAAAGAAAATGATTGTGATCAAGCTTACAGAAGATGAAGCTGCTCGGTTAGTTTACTCTTTAGAAGATGGAACTGCCAAGCGTATGGAAGGCGGACACTTGACGAACATGGATGTTGTCGTGCCTTTTGCTCAAAAGATCTCTGAGCTAACTGGAAGACATCAAGATCTAAAATACTTAGACCAACTTAAGAAACATGAAAATGGATTCATGTTTGCATTTGGTGGTCCAAGAAATTTAGACATCCAGAAAACGGAATAATAAAATGAAGATTCAATACCTAGCTTGGCTCTCCTCTGAAGGTGAGAGACGACATAAGAATGAGAAAGGTGTTCTTTGGGCCGGAATGGTTCGTAACCTTCCTGAACAGTACAAGCATCTTCTTGATGCCAAAGACACACGTCAGTATGCTATTGTTTGGGACTTAGATCATGTTCAGTAAAGGTACCAAGGTCAAGCTCAAGCCTTTTTGGCATGCCAATTCTCCTGAGATGTCTAAGTGGATGAAAGACCATGAGCATGATGTCTTCACAGTCAAGAACAGCTGGAGTCTTTTGATCCAACTTGAAGGTGTTGATTTTAGCATCTCAGCCATTTTGTTGGACGAGGTTCACATAGAAGAACCTAAGGTCAAAGACATTTACGAAAATAGTCTCTATCCCCATGCTCTCTTGGATAGAGACTACTTAGAAAGGAGACAAGCAAATGGGTAAAGAAGTACCTGTTGGCTATTCTAAAGCCGAGACCTACGAGCACAAAGCTCTGGTTCTCAAGTACCTCAATCGTGTGATTCAGGATCTTATCGCCAGAGCAGAGGTCCATGACGATTCCAAGTTGGAAGAACCTGAACTCTCTGCTTTCGATAAGGCAGCTAGAGATTATCCTTTAGGTACTTTGACCTATGGATCTCCAGAATACCAAGAATCTGTGAGACTTCTTGGCCCTGCTCTTGAACATCACTATGCCGTCAATCGTCATCACCCTCAGCATTTCCCAGACGGAGTTCGAGGAATGAACTTGGTGGACTTGATCGAAATGATCTGCGATTGGAAAGCTTCGACTTTCCGTCAGCCAGGCGGAAATCTTTTGAAGTCCATCCACATGAACGCTACTCCTGATAAGTTCAACTACACTCAAGAGTTGTCTCAGATCTTTGAGAACACAGCAGACTTCTTGGAGGACTAAATGGAACTTCAAGCCGAGTTTGATTACACACTTAGAAAATTGAACCACCTCGTTAGTAAGGTTAAAAACCACAATGAGTTTGAGTTCGAGGTTGCTATCTTCAGAGATGGACCTTACTACACGATCATTATCGGTGGAAATGGTCAGATGAACTTTGGAGACATGAGCAAGGCTTGTTTCCAAAAACTTAGAGATGAAGGCTATCTTGAGGAAGATTCTTATGGTGGTGGAAAGAATCGAAGCTACTACAAGTTTCTTAAAAAGTCATGACATTTCACGAAAAGTACTTGAAGCTGATAAGGTACAGTGAAGATGTAGCTCAGCTGGATCTTCATTATCCTAAGTTGACTAGGGGGTTACTAGACATTGAGTCTATCTACTCAGACGAAGTGTATTATTGTCATTTGAATTGTTGTTCAGAGTTCTTAAAAAGAATAATTTCCGGTCCAGGAGAAAAACCTAAGAACATCAGCAAAGAACAAATGACCAAACTCTATAAAGAGTGTTGTAGGCCCTTCAAGATTATTCTCCAACAGAAATTTTCCTTTGAGATGCAAAATCTGGGTTTACTCGTATTCGAGAATTTATAAAATGACACACGAAAATTTTACCTATTTGAGATTAAACTCAGATATTGTACACGCCCTGTTCTCAGAGTTTTCTCAAAAGACTGAAGAGTTGTTGGACTGTGATTCGTTCTACTCTGATGAGGTTTACCAGGCCTTTGAAAGAGAGACACATCATCGGTACTCATATTCTAGCCTGAAGTACATGGAAGGCGGTTCTGATGAAGAGTGTGAACTCTATCGGAAAAGAATGCTCTTAGCTAGAGAAAACTTTGAGAATATCCTCAGAAAAAAGTTTGCATGGGAAATGCAAACAATAGGAGTTTGAACATGCGCAAGTTTTTGGTGCTGGTAGGAATCTTGTTCCTTCTGGCTTCGGTTGACGCTTTCGCCAAGGGCGGATTTAGTTCTGGAGGTGGACGTTCGTTCTCTTCCTCTTCTTCCATCCGTCTCAGCAGCCCGTCAAGGTCTCTCAGTAGCCCTTCCCTCAAGTTGGGAAGTAGCCCCAGTCGTCCGTCTCTGATCAAGTCCCCGAGTCTTTCGGGTTCGACCGGATCGAGTGGTTTGTCAAGCACAGGCTCTTTGAAGCTCAGTGGTAATGGTTTCACTAAGACCACGAACCCTTTCACTGCAAGGCCTGCTACTTCGACCACCTCGACTCTGTCGTTGAACGGTGGACGCTCTACCACTTCGACCATCCCTCTGGTTGGTTATCCCAGGTCTCTCTATACTCCTTCAGTTTCTGTGGGTGTAGGGATCGGCGTTCCTCCTCCGTATTACTACGGACACACTCGTGGCGGTTTGGTCATTGTTCCTACCCTCTACGATACCCAGTACGCCTACTTTCCTCACTACTACGGTTACGGAACTGCCCTCCCCGTCGTGAACACTTACGACAATAACGGTTACCAGGAAGCTGTGTTCAATTTCGACAATGTCGGTACCATCAAGGTTGCCGCTTACCAGCCTGTTGATTCTCTTCAGCAGACCGACAAGGGAGTGATCATCACTCTCAAGGGAACCCCGTACACCTTCGAAGCTAAGAAGGCCAACTGGCTGTTCTTCTACGCCGATACCCAGACCGTTAAGGTTGCCAACGGTATCGTGTCCTCCTCTGGTCTCGATTGGGGAGCAGCGATCTTCGGAGGAATCCTTTTGATTCTGGTGTTGATCGTGGTCCTCTCTGTTGTTGGTTACTTCATTAAGGAGTGGCTTCAGAACAGAGAGTACGACAACCGTACGACCTTCGGAAGGTGGTAACCGTGGACAACAACACTCAGAAGTACTTCATCGCTTCCTACCTTTCCTACGCGAACATCGACGACTATGGTGACTTCACCTATACGTTGACCACGCAGGAAGTTTGGGCTGATACCCCTGAAGAGGTTGTTGGTCTCCTTGAGACCCATCACAACTTTGCTCGGGTTCGTCCCATCGACTACAACAACATCCAGGTCTTGGAGATCTCTCCGAAGACCGCTGAGGAGATCATCGCTCGAAGCCCGATGATCTAAGAACAACATGAGACTAAGACAGTTTGACTACACGAGCCTTGAAACCTTCTATGAGTTTGGACAAAAATACTTCAAGTCTCGTGTAGGCTCTGTTGCCGTTTTTAACAAGACCAAAAGAATCCTCCCTAGTTATAGGGAGTGGGTTCCTGATCCTTTTACCTGTGCTATGCTGGGCAAGAAGTATCAGGAACCTACTCATCTTAATTGCAATGAAGTTGATGAGAACGGGAATTGGGGTAAAGATTTATCCATTCCTTTCTCAGAGATCGAATCCCTCGAGTGGGAAGAAGTTCTACGAGAGCAAGAGAGTTGGGCCAAAGAGGAAGCTCTTTGGAGAAAGAAAAACCCTCCTCAACTAGAACTTAACTTAGACAACCCAAACCATGAACCAGACATAGAGTACATTTGTTTGTCATACGTCCCCTTCTATTCCACAAAGGAACTCTCAGCATGAAATTTATCGTCTTAGCCCTTTTTCTTGTCTTAACTTCTTGCGGAGGACACCCTCCAGTTTCGACCTTAAGTCCCCAACAAAAACTTCAACTCTTGGATAGACGATGGTGGGGAGATGGCTTCGGACAGTCTTATGACTACACCTTTAGTGAAAGATTGTCTCTTCTGACTCCTCCTGTGATCTTCTACAAAGAAGCGCCCATCGTGAGCAGAGGAGTCTCGGATTATACTAAGGTCTATCTTCAAGACGCCAACGGTGCAATCCTTACGATGAGCTTTCCGTTAGAAGATGCGTGGTTGAAAGCCTTCAAGGTTGGCGACGTGATTGTAAAGGAAAAGTGAAAGTGCTTAAGTACAACGTCAATGACCGGGTGGTCATCAAGTCTTTAGAAGAAATTCAAAAGTGTGAAGAGTACTCTAATGCTAATGCAGCTGGAGAAGAAGTAGAAAGATTCATATCCGACATGGAACCATTTTGTGGTTGTGTGTTAACTATTTCATCAAAAGGATTTGAATCAGATCAAGCTCCATCCTACTCTGTTTTAGAACCTGGAGCAAGTAGATGGCATTGGCAAGATTGGATGATCTCCCGTCTTGCTGAACATGTTGAACCAGACAAACCTTGGCCTAGGATCAAGACCATGATCATTGACCAAGGTAGAGACGACCAAGATCATCTTCGTCAAGATGAAGGAGTCTATCGTATTCGATACGATATTTCCTACATCGCTATCGCTCCTTCCAAAGACGGAGCCATCTTGATTGGAAGCCCCGTTCACATTGAAAGTTCAGGTGATGGTGAGTACACTCTATGGGGTATCATGAGGGTGGGAACAAGACATCCTTACCCTGTCAATGACGTCCGTCACTTTAACAGTCACTCGGATTTGAAAAAAGCTCTGGAAGGCGTCGAGGTCATCCTTGACAAGGCCTACGCAAGAAAGAAAATTGACCTTCTCCAAGCAGAGATCACGAAGCTAGAGGAAGACTACAAGCTCTACTCTATCGGAGACGATACTAGAGAAGGTCTTTTTGCTGGATATATCTCAAGTGCTGAAGAACTCTCTAAGTTCCCAGGAATAGAGAACAGTTGGATCGAAGCCTCAATCTCTTTCAAAGGCGGAGTCAATGGTCTGAGAGATGTCAAGATCGGAGATCGTTTCAAGTTCTGGGACAAGGCATGGCATCCACTATGATTGACTATGTGATGAAACAAAAACCCAAGGCCTTCATCTGCCAAGACTACATCGTTGTCGACATCTTTGACTTCGGTGCAAAGTTTCAGATCCCTTTCATTGCCGTTACAGACGGTTGTACAGGTGGCCAAAGGACAGAGACTGGAAGCCAGTTGCTCTGTCACATCTCAAGGATCGAAACCCTCAAGTATCTTGAGGAGTGGGACCTTGGACGTCCTGACACTGGTTTTGGTCGATCAGACCTTCTTGAGATCTTGAACAGGATTCAAAACAAGTTGACAGCGATCTCGACAGAGTTGAGCTTCAACTATGATCAGTTGCTTGCTACTCTTCAATTTCTGTTCATCATTGACAACCATGTCTATGGTATCAGGTCTGGGGACGGTGTGATGTTCACCTTCGATAAGAAGAAGATCATCAGAACCTCAGTGATCGAGTACACTCCTAACATGCCAAACTACTTGGCTTATAGAACCAACCCTGTTGCTTGGAGAGATCTTAGAACCACGGTTCATGGAGATCCTTACAGACCTTGTTTCAAAACCGTAACAACGTATGAGAGCACAGCTACCGAACCTACTACGACAGAAGACAGACAAGACTACTTTGAGATCACTTTCATTGATGAAGAGTTAAGCCCTGATTTAACCCATATCGGACTTGCTTCCGATGGCGTTGAGTCCTACATGAACGAGAGTTCGAATCAAGGAATTCCTGTTTGGGGTTTGATCAAAGAACTCTCTGAGATCAAGAACCCTGAAGGAAACTTCTTGGTCCGAAGATTTCAGAAGATGGACAAGGGCTATCACTCAGCTGGCTTTGAGAACAAAGACGACGTAGCTATTGCCATGATCGATCTAGAAGCTTACAGAAGACTTTGACATGGAACAAACTTGCGATACTTGTTTCTTTTGTAGGGACATAATTGTAGGATCCAGTTGTTTTGGAAGATGGCCAGCTAGAGAGATCACAAGTTGTATTGTAGGTCGTGAAGGCGATCGTTTTCCAAAACCTGTTCCCGTTTCTAAATCAAACACTTGTCACAAGTGGGCTTCCAAGAACGAAAAATTCAAGATTCAAAAATTGCTAGATGGTAGAGGAATTTGGACACCAGCAGAAAAATGGGTCCCACCTTATAATCCAGAGAGGTCTAAGTACTATGACTAAAACAGTTGTCTACCAAAACAAGAACATCGTTCTCTCTGATAGCAACTACCTCTCTGCAGGTGGAGAAGGAGAGATCTATCTCAAAGGTGGAGTGATCTTCAAGATCTACACCAAGCCTGTGAATCCTCAGCTTCTTGACAAGATCAAAGAACTCTCGGTTTTGGATCGGCCGAACATCATCAGGCCTCTAGAGTTAATCTTTGATCCAAACACAAATCAACCTGTTGGTTACACCATGGCCTACGCAGATAACAGCGTTGGTCTTCCTCTTCTCTTCACCACTTCCTTCTTAGACCGGACCAACATCAGTCTTAAGTCAATCCAAGAGTTGATCGAAGAGATGGCCAAGACCTTGGCCTTCATCCACTCGAAACAGGTCTTGGTGGTCGACCATAACGAGAACAACATTCTAGTCTCCAAGGGAAAGAAGTACACACAACCTTACTTCATCGATGTTGATAGTTGGCAGACTTCCAGGTTTCCTGCTACTGCCATCATGCCATCGATCAAGGACTTCAGAGCTTCAAAGTTTAGTGAGTTCACCGATTGGTACTCTCACGCCGTTCTCTCGTTTCAACTCTTGACAGGCATCCACCCTTACAAGGGAAAGCATGACGTCTTCAAGAACATTGAAGAACGAAGAAAGAACTTGGTCTCTGTGTTCCATAAGGATGTCCGTCTCCCAGCTTCGGTAAGAGACTTTGCCAACATCCCTCCTGCTTACCGATCATTGTATGAAGATATCTTCGACAAGGGTCTTGAGGTTCTTCCTCCAGCCATGGTCGCTACTCCTACTGTCAGAATCAAGAGAAAGTACTCGAACGTTCACTTCATCGTTGAGAAGATCCTTGAGACCAAGGAACCTATCGTCTACAGCGAGTGGATCAACGGGACTCTTGTGGCTGCCACAGAACATTACGTCTATGTTAACAAGGTTGAGTACAACAGACCTACACCTGATGCCAAGGTTTTCTTTGGAGACGAGGGAGGTCTTTACTTTGCCTTTATGGAAAATGGAGACCTGACCATTCAGCCGGTGAAGAAAGGTGAAAATGTCAAGGACATCTATATCAAGCCTACGAAGCTCTTCACCATTGGTGGACGATTGTACGCTCTTGATATTGGACGGCTCTATGAGTTCTCTCTTCGTGAGAAGATGAATGTCTTAATCACTGTGATGTCTCCTATGATCAACACCTTGTCTACCAAGGTTTACGATCAAGTGGTTCACACAGAGATGTTCGGAGAGAAGTACTTCTACTGTTTGCCTGCAACCAAGACCTTCGTTCCTTTTCACGCTAAGGGTTTGAAAGAATACAAGATCTGGGATGCTCAAATGAGAGGAACAAGACTCCAGATCATCGCTACTACGAAGACTGGTGATCCTGTCATCATCACTTATCAGCTCAGCAAGACCTGGGACAAAGGGCTCTTGATGAACCAAGAGCCTCTCCCGGCTATTCGAGAGTTGAACTCGATCACCATTGCTAATGGGATGGTAGTTGATTACGATGCAGATGACGATCAAGTGAAGATCACAAGTGCAGACCTTACTCAAGAGAAGATCATCAAAGATGCTGGTCTTCCTCAAGGTGCTCAATTGGTTTCTGGTTCGACAAGCGTATACTACCAAGTAGACAACGAGGTCAGAAAGATCTCGATGAAACAACCATGAAAATCGTGAATAAGAAAAAGTCAAAACAAAAAGTTGAATTTCAAGAGATCGCTGAAGGCGTTTACCGAGTCATTCGAAAACGACCAAGGAAAAGAAAATGAAAGCATCGTTTTTTACAGCAAAGGTTTTGGGGGCAGTAATTGTAGATATTGCCAGAATCGAAGAAGCTGTTAAACAACATCGTGATCTTCATGGCAGATATCTAGCTATCAGGCACGCTAAGATCGCAGATGATCCCATGTGGGATAGTTCATCTCACCAAAAGTCCACGAGTTATTCTGAGGTCTTAGAGTCTTTGATAAAGAAGAAAAATCTTCTAGAAGGAACTGACCAAGAAAAGATCTCCATCAGTGAAAATGAGTACGACGAGATCTTTACTCAAGAGTATCCTCTTCTTCATACTGAAGACTTCGTAAAACACATTGAAGCAATTGAAGGAAAGTTGGAAAAAACTAAAAGGTCTTGAGATATTGTACTCCGCAAGGAGTACCGAAAATGGGCCAAACGAGCTATGGACGTGTAAAGGCTGAGATGGACATCGGAACCTCGATGCCCTCCGGTCGCATGATCAAGGAAGGAACTCTCGGAGAGATTGTGTCTTTCGACGACAACAGTCTTACTGTCAAGTTCAAGGGTCATGGTCCTCTTCATTCTTTCGATCGCGGAAGCTATATGCTTCGCTATGCTCCTCGGCTCGCTTCTCACGGCACTCTCGACGCGGTCGAGATCATCACCATATTCGGTATTTCGGACAAAGCATGGGAACGTCTTCCCAGCCTCTACAAGCATCTTCGCTTGAGCCGTACAACGGCTTCCAAGAGAGGTTTCTACGACCGTCTGGTGGAGTACAACAAGCCGATCAGTGACCATATCCATGGTGCTCTGACGGATGCAGGTTTTGCCAATGGCGAGCCTGCTAAGAACACACCTGAAGCGAACCCTGATGCTGCTTTTTGGTGGGCTTTGTACAACACCTGGTGCAACATTGTCTACTCCCCCAACCACATGTCCATCCATCCCAACCATCACTCGACGGCTTTCGATCGTAACGAAGCCCTGATCGCCGAGATTGAGTATCTCATCGATTCGATGGAGCTGATTGGCAAGACCAAGAAGTTCATTCGTAAGATGATCGATACTGATTTCTACGAGAACGGGGTTCACGATCCTCGAGACCAGAAGAACCGCCTTGTGGCCTTGATTCAGGCTTACCTGAAGATCGAGATCAATCAGGCTCACAAGTTCCTCAAGGATCACTTCCCTGAGATCGACGCTAAGATCGGCGGAGAGTGGTGAAAGTCCTTTTGATCGTTGTGATCCTCTTGATTCTTTCTCCGATCCACATTCACATTTCGTTCTAAGAGGTTTTTCATTATGGCCAAACAACCGAAACGTGAAAGACTTTGGAACTTTGTAGAAGATCTTTCTAACTTTCTTTATTCGTTTGGAGATCTCCTTCCTGCTATTATCCAGTGGATCGTCTCTATCTTTGAAAACTTTTCGTAAAGGCTAACACCATGGATTCCAGAATCGAAGAACTGATTGATTATTGTTTTTCTCTTGGTCAAGGTGGTTGGAACAACACCGAAGACAAAACCTATTACATGACTCAGGCTCTGGCAAAAGCCAAGGAGTTGAAACTGAATCCTCTTCCTGGTCCAGCTTTCGCGGCCTCGAGTCCTGAGTACGAACCCGACTATGCTTTTACTCGTGAAGAGCAGATCGGAAAGTTCGCGGTAGATGCTACCGACTTGGAAGAGCTTCCCATGGGGGAGTGGAAAAAAGTTCTCGAAGCTTATGAGCATTTTGGACGAGTGAAGGCTCTTCAGGTCGCCTACGGCCTCAAAGAGTGGACCTACAAAGAAACAGTTCGAGCTGTAGACAGGATCATCTATCGAGGTAAGGTATGAGAAAGACCATTCTTGTTTGGGTGACCAGAGACTCTTCCTGGAACATGGCCTCAGATCCTGAAAGGATCGAGATCAAGATTGATCAAGACTTGAGCTTCATGCACAAGGGAGATCAGTTTGAACTCTCCTCAGAACTTCGAAGTCGTCTGATCTCTGAGAACCCTAAACACGTCAAGTGGATCAAGAGTTCTGAGTTCAAAAATTGGAGTCTTGTGATCCAGGCTCTTTATTACATGGAGAGTGATGTTTGGATCATCGCTCTTGGAGAGGTTCTTCAAGAGACCGGTCCTGTGTACCCTCCTCAGTGCAAGAGAAACAGAACTACGATCGAAGAAGAGATCGAGAAAATTCAAGATGTTCTTAACTCTTCTGAATACAGTAGATTGATGTCTTGGTACACTTACAAAGATCGTTTCTCTTTCACCATTCGAGAGTACTGTAAGTTTACCAACTCTGAACCTGATGAAGCCATCTACTTCTTGATGAAGTACTTTCCTGATACCTTCGACAAAAAGATGTGAGGACTCTATGAACAATACCGTTTTTGGAAAAAAGATCGATTTCAAAGAAGCTCTCAAAAAAATGGAAATGTCTGAGCTTCAGCCTGAACCTGAGATCAAAGATCATCCGATGGAAGTTACTGCTACAATCGAATATGATCCATCTTGGACATGTTTGGTCTATTCAGGTGATGATGAAATCGAAAAAGAACTAACAAAATTAGGATTTGTTCCTGGAAGTCTGACCAACATCGAAGATCTTCAGATCCTTTTAGATAAAGGTTACGATATAGGTCTTCTTCCAGAAGATAAAAATGGTCACATGATGTTCATGGTGACTTGAGGTAATCATGAAAAAGATCCAACTTGAAGGTTTCAAAATCACACCTGAAGAGATCATCAAAAGCTTTCCTTCTTTAGAGAAAAAAGAGGAAAGAGTACTTTTAGTGAACGCTCCTAGGACTAGTCTTTTCATGAAGGGTGTTATCCATGAGTATCATGGAGGGATCACCAAAGAACTGACAGCACTGGGGTTTGCTCCTGGTTCTATCGTAGATCTTCGTGAACTTCCACGTCTGCTTCAGAGTGGATATCGGGTGGCTCTTTTTCCTGACCCTGAAAAAGACCTTGTTTACATTGGGGTCACTCAGCACACTTCTTTTGGTGCAAGGTAACTTACATTGAAAAGCTCCGATCTTCGGAGCTTTTTTCTTTTTATATGAGATATTGTAAAAGACCCAAGGAGGCCTTTGAATGAACAAGATCGAGTTTGATGCCTGGACCAGAGAAACCAAGTTTTCCGAGAATGCTTGGGTTTTGGATACCATTCGGTACGCAAACACCGGAGATCTTCTGTTCTACAAGGGTGGTACCGACGGCGTCTACGTTTGGATTCAGATCGACGGTGTGGTTTCTGTAGGAACCTACGCTTACGCTATCCCCCATATCGGAGAGGCTTTGTTCATTCCGAAACATACTAATCAGGTAGCGAACACCCAAGAGGAAGCGTTCATCAAGATCGCTGAACGTCTTGGAGTTCAGATGCTGATTGACTTGGCTTCTTCTCGTGCTCTTTAGGAGTTAATATGAAACTTGATGTCTGGGCTTCTTTGGGAGCTCTCAGTCTTCTCATCATCGGAGCCATCGGTGGTCTAACCATTCTTGGTGCTGGTTCTGTCACTACTTACTACCAACTCCAGTTTACTTTCTGGGGATGCGTGTTGGGAACTCTCCCTGCTCTGGTGTACTTCATCATTTATCAGTGGAAACTTAGGGATAGAGACATCATTGAAGGTGCTTGTCACCTTCTTTCTCTCATGCTCTATTCTCCTCTTCTGGTTGTATTTGGGATTTTGATCTATCAGATTCCTAAGATGTGGGAAGGTCACCTCAATCTTTGGGTTCTGCCTTTGGCTGTAGGAATCGGGAACATCGCTTTCTGGTTCTCTAGCATGAGAAAGAAGGCTATCCACCGTGCTTAACTACAAGATCAACGGAAAAGACATCTACGACTTCGACAACAAGAAGATCTATCTCTTGAAGTCTGAACCTTCCGACGAAGACCAGCAGATCGAAGACTTGATTAAACTGGCGGAAACCGACGAGACCAGGAACATGCCTGAAAACATCTTCCTTCTCAAAGACAACAACCAGTATTGGACCTCGCTGAAGGTTCAAAACGAGATCAACAAGAAAGTCAAAGTTCTTGAGGATCTTGTCAGGAAAGAGTGGAAGAAGCAAGAAAAGATCCTCAAGAAGATCGACGAGACTCGAGTCAAGGATTGCGAGTACTGGATCGAATACAACCCTCAGCATGACTACAAGGTCATGTGTGACTTCTTCAGGGAGAGATGCTTTGATGCTGGTTCGTTCTATCCTAACACCATGCAAAGAGCTCTTCGATTCTCGAAGTACTACTACAAGAAAGAGAGCTTCATTTCAGGATTGACTGAACTTCTTCCTTTCATCAGGCCCATTCAGGGTTACAAGCAGTTCCAGTGCAAGTCCGATGAGTACCAAGGGATCTATCACTTTGGTACCAACGACGAAGGAAAGACCTGGAAGATTCTCAGACAAAGGTACCATCGAGATTGGGTAGAAGAGAAATCTTACACTCTTGACGAGATGATTCAGTGGCTAGAAGACCACGAAGTTAAGGGTCGAACCTACTACGACGAGAACGAGGACTAACATGGACAAGAAAGAAATTTTCAAGAACGAGATCAAACTCGGTCTTAAAATGTTGGCTGAACCTCTAAGTGCTGATGGTATCAATTACCTGGCTGAAAGGTTGTCCAAAGTTGACACTGAAGTCAACGAGGCCAACAATCCTGCTGCTCAGAGTTTGATCAATCTCCTTGAAGGAGTTGACCACTCGGTTAACGTTCTGGAGATCGTAGCCAATTGGATGATCAATACTCCTGAAGCTACCGTTTACCAAGTAAACGAGATGGGAAAAAAGATTGGCCAAACTATCGACATCATGAAAGATTGGCGTCGAATCATCGAGATGACTAAGAGGTTGATGTGAACGAAGAACGAAAACTTCTCAGTGATCTTCTGTTGGCCCTCAACTCGGCTTTTCACTCTCAAGGTTGGGATCCTCAGGATCTTATTGAGGTCCGAAAAGCCCAAGAGTTCTTGTGGCCTCCTAAGAAGCCTGAACTTAAGATCGAAGATCCTAAGAACTTTGGCTTCTTCTACAGCTCAACCTACCCTTACCTCTTCATGGCTGAAATCATAGAAGAGAAAGAATTGGTCGACATGGCTGGAACTGAGGTGGTCCTGGAGAGTGGTGAACATCGACACTCCAGTAGGGTTGCTTTCAGAACCACCGCTAAAGCAGCCGAGGTGATCCTCAAAGATCTTCTTGATCTCAAGTTCAAGAAGGAAAGCAAGATGGCCGATGTGAGCTACGAGATGGACAAGAAGTTGACTGAGATTCTCAACGACTATCGAATCAACTTGACTGCTGAGGACTTGAAGAAATGAAAGTCTGGCAACTCAATCAGATGGTTGACCTTGGCTACAAGACTCTCTTCGTCTGCCTTTCTCAAGAAAAGGCTTACAAGGTCATGGAAGACCATAATAAAGAAGTCGACCGTCTCAGTGCTCTTGTAGATCCCTGGAATGAAGAGCTTCAACGACTCAATCCTTGGGCCGATCCAGTTCTCAGTGAGAAGATGAAGCTTCTCACCGAAGAAGAACTTTCTACTCCTGAGTACGATGAGATCTTCAAACCCTACGACGAAAAATGGGCTCTCTACAAGGAGCTCTTCAAGACTTACGTCCTCGGACCTATCAACATGGTAGCAGAGGTAGAGGTGATCGAATGACTGAAAAAATCCTTATGCTTCCTTTGGGAGCTGAAGTCGTTGTTACTGACGACGGCATTCGATCTCGAGGTCGTGTCTGTATTCTTGGAGACGACGGAGAGATGGATGAGAAAAGCGTTTGGTACTCTCCCTCTGGCTTTAACAATGTTGAAGTCATCAACGGGACGGCTACAACTTCTCACAAACCCATTCCTGAAGTTTCAGGTACTAGAACGATTCAACAGATCGTTACTGATATCGAGGCTGCTAAGGTTCACCTGGCAGAAGATCGAGACAAGCTCCGAGATCTTCTCTATGAGATCGAGGACTTGATGGCAGACAAAGACGAAGACATCGCCAAGCTGGATGAAGTAGTCGACTCTCTTTCGAGGTACGTATAATGTCTCAAGGAATAGAGACCAGGGAAACAAGAGCTCAAAATGTATTGACTCGAACTGTGGATATCTTAGAAAGCTCTGGTTTTAGCAATGATTCAAAAAGAGACGCTCTAGAATATCTTCGAGATTGCTTGAACACTCCGGTAATTCTTAACGATGTTCTAGACTCTTTTCTAAAGGAGAAGTGATATGACCATTGGACAATTTAGACTTCTTACCAAAGACGCCGATGACGATACTCCTCTTTTGATCCCAGGTAGCGATCATAGCTACCGAGATGCAGAAGCTACTAAAACCACAGCTCTTCGTGAAAAGTACGGTTACAACAGCTATGGTTGGACTGAAGACTACGGCGAAGACATGACTCCTGAAGCTGAGTACGGAAAACGAACAGACGTTATCGTTTTAACCTAAAACACCATGAAAGAAAACAAGAAAGCTCACCACTGTGAGTACTGCAATCACTATGCTACTCAACAAGATCCTAACAATCCGGTTACTTATGGAGAAGATCCTTTTAACTCTGAGATCCATGATGATCACACTAAGTATTGGCTCTGCTCCGTGTGTATTGGTAACCGAAGAGAGGAAGTATGAAAAAACTTTTTATCGTAGGTTTGATCCTACTATCATCTCATCTTTTCGCTGGTCCTAGTTTCACTGCTTCCAGTGATGGATTCGTTGTGGTCCAAGAAAAGATTCTTCAGATCAACTACAACAACTCAGGTCTCATGATCTATGAGAATGTTTTGGCCTTGGTTCGATTCAAGGAAAAGATCAAGGAACTTGAAAGTCAAGGTCTTGTCAAGTACGGTCCTGAGATCACCCCGGAGTTGGGACATCCCTTCTTTGAACAGGTGATGATTCAGCCGAAATATTTCCATCCTGAAGATCTGAAAAGAGTGATACCCAATTGAAGAAACTATTGATCATCCTTGGCTTTCTTGTTGTAACGTCAACCTTGTGGGCCAAAAGTACTAACGACGATGACTCCAACACCCCATCTGGAGGATTGACCCTTAAGATGGATGGCATTGAGGACTATGTGATCCTGATTGCTTTGGTGAGTCCATCTTATGATGCTACGGCTCAACGGGAAGCTGTGATCAATCTCGAAGGACAAGTTAGGTCTCGTCTTAAGCTTGGATGGTTACCTTATGGACCATTGGTAATCCCAAGCTACTATCACAACTACTACGAACAAGTCATGATCAAACCAAAGACCAAGGGAAAGTAACCGTGGAAACTTTTGTTTGTCCTACTTGTCAACAAACTCTTGGTTGGGTCCTTGAGGCCACAATTGCTGAAGAAGGAAAGGAACACAAACCTGAGTGCGTTTACTGTGCTGGTAAGTATCCTGATGGAACCGCTGTCACCGGAGGAAAGAAAAAATGAGTCCTGTTGAACTCTGCAAACACATGATAGTTTACTCTGCTCTTTCCTCACCCAAAACTAAATCTATGTTTTGGCACGATGTTCGTAAGAACCTTCTTCTCTTCTTCTCTGAAGAGACCATAGTTGAAGCTGAAAAACAAATGGGAGTCTCAGATTACACCAAAGTCAACTTTCCCATGAGAATGGAATCATCGGAGACTACATGAAGTTCTTTCTTTTCCTGTTCATCACAACCTTTTCTTGGTCACAAGAGTTCGTGATCAAGAATGAGCCTCTTCCTGAGAACACGATCTATCTGACCTTCGACGATGGTCCAGGTCCGATGACTGAACATCTGGTCTCTATCTTAGAGTCTAGAGGAGTTCGAGCGACCTTCTTCATTAACTCCTACGACACCAAAGCAACCAAAGAGACGATCGCTACATCTAACCGTCTTCTTCAGTACAAAGATCTTCTTCTTAAGGAGATCGCCGATGGAGACGTTCTAGGTAACCACACCTTCTCCCATAGAGACCTTGCGTGGTTAAGTCCTGAACAGATCAAGTGGCAACTTGAGAAGAACCAACAGAATCTCAACGAAGCTATCGGACCTTACACCTTCACCTTGATGAGACCTCCTTTTGGTTCTCCTTGGGAAGGTCTTGGAAAAGTGTACACTGAGGAACAAGTTCAAAAAGTTTCTCAGATATTGAAAGATGAGAAGTTGATCCCTATCAACTGGAACGTGGATAGCTCAGACTCGTCTGACTGGGTGAAAGGAGAAGGAGCTAGAGCTTCAGACCCTAACACAGTGGATTTTGAGTACACCAGAGAATTTCTAAAGAAGTCCAAACGAGAGATCGAGAGACTTTGGCCTAAGATTCAGAACAAAGAAAGTTTGATCATCCTGTTTCATGATACTCATCCTACTTCGATTGATATCCTTCCCGGCTTCATCGACTACTGCTTGAGCCTTGGCTACAAGTTTGATACTCTAGACAACTACGTAAAGTGGAGAAACAACCATGAAGATAGCACTCTCACAGCTCAACGTTAAAGCCGGTCAGGTTGCTACCAATCTGGCCCACATGAAAGCTCAGATCAAGAAGTATGATGAGAAGGATTACGACTTCATCGTCTTCCCTGAGCTCTGTGTTGGTGGCTACATGGTTGGAGACTTGTTCTTTGATCCTGATTTCATCAACATTCTTGAGGAAGCCAGCATCAATTTGATCACGTTCGTCTCGGATCTTAGGATCAACGTGATCTTTGGAAACGTCTGTAGGACCGGTTATGGTCTTAGAGGTGAAAAGGACGAGAATGGAAAAGGTGCTCTTATGAACAGCGCTTTCATCATCTCGCCCTCGAACATCAAGGGAGACCCTGCTTTTGTCGGAATGCAGGGAAAACAACTTCTTCCTAACTATCGTGTCTTTGACGACAAAAGATACTTCACCTCGGATGACACATCGACTCCCTTCACCATCGAGACCAGACATGGAGACGCTGTTAAGATTGGTCTTGAGATCTGTGAAGATATGTGGGATGACTCGTACAAGAAGAAACCCACCAAGAGTCTGATCGAACAGGGTGCTGAGTTGATCTTCAACATCAGCGCTTCGCCCTTCACCAAAGGAAAGAGTGGAGCTCGTGATGCTGTGATCATTGGCCATCTTCCTCTTAACTGGGACGGGTTTTTCTTCTACACAAATTGCACTGGTGCCCAGAACAACGGAAAGAACATCGTTACCTTCGATGGTGACAGTGCTATCTTTAGCAAAGATGGTCGTCTGGACCGTGCTTATCAAGGTCAAGAAGTTCTTGAGTTTGATACTGAAAAGACTAACAAGTTCGCAGGTGTTCCTGATGGAATGTTGACTACTTCGAGCAAGTACTTCCATATCTTCCATGCTATCGTTCAAGGTATTCGTCACATGGATGACATCATGGGAAATAACAGGTTCCCATACATCGTCGGTGTGAGTGGAGGAATTGATAGTGCTGTAGTTCTTAGTCTTCTTGCTTTGGCTGTTGGCCCTGGAAGAATCCTGGCCTACAACCTCCCTACCAAGTACAACAGCAAACAGACCAAGGGCTTCGCTAAGTCTCTGTGCGATCATCTTGGCATCACTCTCAAAACTCTTCCTATCGGAGCTCTTGCTGGAGAACAACTCAAGTTCTTCAAGAAACATAAGATCCATCCGAAGCCTCTCAACATTGAGAACATCCAGGCCAAGATCCGAGGGACCACTGTCCTTTCGAACATCGCTGGCATCGAAGACGGTGTGATGACCAACAACGGAAACAAGGTCGAGATCGCTCTTGGTTACGCCACTCTTTACGGAGACGTTAATGGAAGTATCGCCCCTATCGGAGACTTGACTAAGGTCGAAGTTTGGGGATTAGCCAACTGGCTCAACGATTACTTCGAGAGCAACTGGGACGGAAATAGACCGATCCCCAAAGAGTTGATCTGGAACCCGGCAGATCCTTTGGATACGGATGTCTTCTTGCCTTCGGCAGAACTCAAAGAGAATCAGAAGGATCCCATGAAGTGGGGTTATCACGATGCCCTTCTCTCGTACGTGATGAAGTACAACAGAGGTTCGGTCAACGAACTGGCTGATTTGGTCATTTCGGGAAACTTCATAGAATTTTACGGAAGACTATCGGCTGCTACCGAAGGAGATCTTACTCCTAAGCAGATCGAGATCACTGCTCCTAAGGGAATGCAGAACATCTTGAATGATCTTCGTTGGTTCTTCAATCTTTTCTACAGAAGTACCTTCAAGAGGATCCAGTCGCCTCCGATCATCTTGATCAGCAGAACCTCGTTCGGCTTTGACTACAGAGAATCTCAGTTGGGAAGACCTGACTACATTCTCCAAAGTGAAAAGTATCTCGGATAATTTCTAACTCTTTCCTAAGATCGTGAGATATTGTAGTAGTCTAAAACCAAGGAGTTTAAGAGATGAATATCACCGATCTGGAAAAGAACGTTCTGGAAGCTGCTAAGGACCACTTCAACTACACGGTTGTGTATTTCAAGGGTGACAAGGCTGCTGCTGAAAACGCCAACATCCAAGACAATGCCGGCTGGTTTGGTGTTGAAAACGTCAAGGGTGATCCCAAGCAGATTCGTGGTGCTATCGCTTCCCTCGTCAAGAAGGACCTGGTGATGGTTGACAGCCACACTGAAGGTCGCTGGGTCAGAAAGGGTCGCACGATGACCATGAAGCTCGTGGATGTTTGGGGAGATATCATCCCCACCGAAAAAGGCATTCGTTATATCTTCGCAGAGATGATGTAATGGCCAAGTTTGTCGGTATCAAGTGTGACGCCTGTTCTTGGAAGGACATGAGCGTCCCACGAGCTCAGTACCCTGAGTACTTGGACAGGTGTTGCCCTGAGTGTGGCTCGCCTCTATTGACTCTCGCTGACTGGAACCTTATCCTCCTGATGGAGGCTACTGACAAAAACCCTGGTCCTGTCTTGGATGCCAAGGCAGAAGACATCATCAACAAGAACCTCGAGATGAACGGATGTGGACTGTGGGGTCTCAAGATCAATGGTCTTACTTTGGATGAAGCTCTTAAGGCGGTCGAAAAATGAACGAACGTTTTGAGAAGATGATCCAGAAGTACATGAAAGCGTGGTGGGAACAGCACGCTGACTCTAGTCAGGAAGAAGCTGAAGAAGCCGAAGCTGACATGAGAGATCGTGAGCTCGAAAAGATCGAACGCGAAAGACTCGAAAACGGATGGGGAGATGATCCCTGTCTTGACGATGTCATGGAGAGAGAAAGGTGAGCATCGTCCGAGACAATATGTTATCTCGAAAAGGTTACTCAGGCTATTGCGGAGCAGACAAGTGCTCTCTGCATTGGCCTCGAACCTATTTTGATCCCAAGGTTCGACAGTTGAGATGCCCTTGTGGGTTTCAAACTGACTTTGAACCTGAGTTCATCGACAAATACGTCGAGTTCCAGGGTGAAGATCTTCCTGTGAAATTCAAAGCTGTAGAGTGGTTGTAACATGACCGAAGCCTTAGCCAACAAAGTCTATGATGTTCTCGTCAATCTCGGTGGAGCTCAAGAAAGCAGCCGAGATAGTTTCGTTTTTGACCATACTACTGACAGAAACGTTACTGAATGGAGATTTCAGGGAAAGCTTGGCTTTGGTGGAAAGTTCAGATCCAGGCGTTTCACAGTAGATTGCTACCAAGAAGACGAAGCGACAGTTGAAAGGTTCTACGGAAAGAATCTCATTCCTGACATTAACGAAGAACTTCAAAAGCTTCGTTGGCAAACTCGTCAAGTTAAGTCCTTCTGGGCTCTTAAGAAAGCCTTTCGTTGGAATCGAAGCATCTTCAACTTCGGAAAGAAACACGACACCTCTCCTCAGTACGAGGTTCACTGGTTGAACAGAGCCAGTGAGATCATCAAGACCGATGTCTGTACAAACCCCGATCTTCCTTACGTGGATCTTGACAAAGAAGATCCTAAGGAACGTTACTTCGGGGTCTTGAAGTTCATCTTGGAGGATGAAGAATGAAAACTTTTCTCGTCCTTCTAATCAATCTAGGCATAGTGGCTGTGTCTGTAGCCATACTTAGATTTCTCGTATTCCCAGCTATCGTTACCCAAGAACTCATTGTTTCTATACACGGTAACAACGGTGTTTTCATCGTAGTGGGAATCTGTTTAGTGTGGTCAGTGATCACCACAGCTGTCATTTACTTTGTAACTAAACGTCTCGTCGGAAGATCTTGACGTGAGCTACGACAGAATCTTGATGGCGTTTCCAGTAACTCGTTACGCTGTCTTCTCTGCTAAGACAGAGTCTGATCGTCCTGAGAGTGTTTCTCACGAGATCCCAATTCCTGGAGAAGCAAGGTTCGCCTATGAAGGTGAACAAGTGGTCATGACAGACGCAACCTGGGAAGACATCCTTTTGTTCTTCGATAAAGTGATCGCTAAGAAGGTCGTTGAGTACAACCTTACAGAATGGCATCGAGTATACTTAGAAGGCATTGAGTTAGACCTTCCAGGTGGAGCTGATGACATTCCAACTTATAACATAGAAGCAGGCAGTTAAATGAACAATACTTTCAAGATCATCGCTAGAACTCTTTTGTGGATCTTTGGCTTTGTGGTATCCTACGTTTATGGAGGATGGATAGTTTCGTGTGTTCTACACACTGGATTCATCCAAAATGCCATCTCCGACAATGTTATTATTGGAATAGGACTACTTCTCTTTGGATCTGCTTTTGGGATAGTAATATCTCTCGTAGCAGGAATAGTCGTTTGGTTAGTAGTATCATTCATCGTATGGTGTCTTACTTCATTGGTCGGTGCAATCGTTCATCATATATTAACCGGAACGTTTCGTATTAACAAAGCAGATTTCGATGCTATCTTTGAGTGGCCGGAAACTGTATACAACAGGTGGATCAAGTAAATGAACATTCTCAAAAGATTTCTATCAGTAATTGCTACTCTTGCAGTTGCTGTATCTTTCATCTGGTGGTGGGACGGTATCATCTGTTCTTCTCTTATGAAGAAAGATATTCCATGGTTTCTCATCGTTCCAGCTCACATCTTTTTGGATGCGATCATGTTTATCTTAAGTTGTGTGATGATCGCCCTTTGTTGGGTTGCAACAAGCGCCATTGTATGGGTTGTGATCTACGGACCCTACACCTGTTACAAGTACATCAAAACAGGTGATTTCGACAATGACCCTGAGTATGCATTTGAGAAGATTCTCAAGTGGCCTAAGTTTCTTGTAGAAGACCTTGAAAAATGGCACGAGGACAAGTGGGACAAGATTTGGAAAGACAAGAAAGATGGTATCGAATCTAAGATCAAGCAATTTCTTATAGCTTACTCTGGGGTTCGACGAGTCAAGTACACCTTCAAAAAGGAAGGTGTTGATCTTCTTGCTGCTTATCAAGATAGAGCCGTTGAAGATTCCAGATTCTTGATGCCTTTCAGCTACTTCTCTAAGGAAGAAAAGAAAGCATTGAAAAAGTTCTGTGGTTTTCACTCTTACGAGTTCATTCACTACTAAGGAGAAAGTCATGGTTGCTATTATTTGTTATGGTCTTATTTCCTCTCTTTGTGAGGTCTCTGCTACCATGATGATCTGTATGTTCGGTCTTCACATGGACGCTGGACGTTCATTCATTACAGGAATCTCGATAACTCTTCCTATCCAAATGTTTTCAGCAATTCTGTTTGATTATCTTCACCGTATCCAGAAGTTACTAGAGAAGGACTAACAAATGAAACTTAACCCTATCGTAGAACATTTCGGAGACAGTCAGGACTGGTACAAGTACACCATGGGAAACGCGATCCTTCGCAAGTTCCCTGACGTTTGGGTCAAGTGGAAGTTCAAGTGCCGGAACCCTGGAATCATCTGGACCAAAGAGATGGTTCAAGAGATCAACGAACAGCTTGACCATCTCTGTACTCTGTCTCCTGATGAACAGGAAGTTGCCTTCGTACGAGGTATCAAGTACATCTCAAAGGGCTACGCTGACTTCTTGATGATGCTGCGCTTACCTCGTCACCTCATCCGAGTTCGTCTTGATGGAACTGATCTCGAGATCAGTTGTGAAGGACCTTGGTTCATCACCACCTACTTTGAGATTCCCACTTTGGCGATTGTCAATGAGGTGTATTTCCAGTTCACCGTTCCTGAAGAGAAGAAGGCTGAGATCCTCAAGGGAGCTGATGAGCGTCTGACTGAGAAGATCGAGCAGGCCAAGTTCCATCCAGGTTTCACCTTTACTGACTTCGGTACACGCCGAAGGTTCAGCAAGGCTTGGCAGGAACACGTCATCCAGCGTCTGAAGGCTGAGCTTCCTGGAACCTTCAATGGAACCTCGAACCCTTACTTCGCTATGAAGTACGACCTCACTCCTATCGGAACCGTGGCCCACGAGTGGTACATGGTTGGTCAGGGCATTGAAGGTGTTACATTGGCCAACAGCCAGAAGTACATGCTTCAGGCGTGGTCGGATGTTTACCGAGGAGACTTGGGAACAGCTCTGACTGACACCTTGGGGAACGATAAGTTCATCGAGGATTTTGACAAGTACTTCGCCCTTCTCTACAGTGGACTTCGCCACGACTCGGGAGACCCCTATGATTGGGGTGAACTTATGATCGACCATTACCTCGATCTGGGCATTGATCCCAAGACCAAGACCTTGGTCTTTTCGGATGGTCTCACGATCCTCAAGGCCATTGATCTTTGGAAGCACTTCAAAGATCGTGTTAGGGTCTCGACCTCGGGCATTGGTACTAGCTTGACCAACGATATTCCTGAATGTGTTCCCTTGAACATCGTCATGAAGATCATCATGGTCAATGGAAACCCCGTAGCCAAGGTCAGCAACAACCCAAGCAAAGGAATGTGCGAGGACCCTGAGTTCGAAGCCTACCTTAAGAAAGTCATCAAGCTGAAGGTCTAATTATGTTTGAGATTGAAAAACAAGATCAAGACCAGGAAAATAAACGAAGAGCTGCTATACAAAGTAGCGAGGCCACTTGGGACTTGTATCTCAAAAAGTATCTTCCTTTCATCAAAGAAGGAGTTTCTTTCTATAGAGACCGGTACTCTGACTTCAGAAAGATCACTCTTTGGAAATCTAAACATCATGAGATCACCTTAACGATCAGACATCTTCAGGCGAAAGATTATAGAACCTATGAGTATGTTGAGGTCAATGTTAAAGGAAAGAAAGAATCTTGTGAGGTTTGGATCGAAAAAGGTCATGGGGTCTTGTACGACTGGCAAAGAGATAACTTAAAGCCCTTAAAAGTTGATGATAGTGCTTTTAACACTTCTTGGGCCAAAATGGGTGGAACAGAAAACCTTGTAGACTTTGAGTCTGTGTTTCAAGAAGCTTTCCCTGTGATTCGACAAGAACACATGGAGTTCTTAGAGAAACAAACTGACAAGGCTGAGAAGGAAAAGGCTAGAGTTAACTTGAACTTGGAATTTCAATGATCCTGCCTGTCAAGTACAACGATCTTTCTATTGAAGGAAAACGTCAGGTTAGAACTGAGTATACTAAACTTCAGAAAGGTCTATGTCTTCACTGCCATGCTCCCTTAGACTCAGATGTAGACGAGATCACCAAAGAAGCTTGGCCGGTTAATAAGAAGTTGTTTCCTAGAGACTTCTTCAAATGGCCTGTTCACCTACATCATAGTCACGACTCTGGACTGACCTTAGGGGCAGTCCATTCTTATTGCAACGCTGTCCTTTGGCAGTATCATGGAGAATAAATGGAAAATCCCACAATTTACACTTGGCTTAACCGAGATAGTGCTCCTATCGGAAGAACTGGAAGATTCAGCAACTCATTGAAAGATCTTGCTAACGGAGGAGGAACAGAAGGAACTCTGATAAGGGTTCTTGAGACTGATGCTGCTTTTAGCATGGATCACTCTGCCTTTTGTTTCTTTGTTCCAAACAAGGAACCTGAGTATCGACCTTTTATCTCTGAAGAAAGAGATCTCTTCAGAGGAAAATGGGTTACTGACAGAGATGTAGAAAACAACTCAAATAAAGAGGAGTATCTCATCACAGGTATTGAAGATACAGGTGTTTCTCTTTCAAATGGAAGCTTCTATGATTTTGAAAACCTATTGGAGTTGTTCATCTTTCTTGATGGATCGTTATGCGGAGAATTGGAATGAAAGGTGACAAAGTATTTTTCTTTGGAAATGCTGAAGAAGCAATTCCTTACATCGGAAAGATGGGTTACTTCGGTGACTCAGCCGATAGATTAAACACCAAAGGTTGTTTGATCAAGGTTCAAAATTATGGAGAGTTTCGTTTTCAACGACTTGTTAATGCAAGTGGTTGGAGATACTTCGTTCCTATGGTTGAACCGGAGTTCAGACCTTACACCAAGAAAGAAGCAATTCCTAGAATCATTCGAGGTGTCTTGAACAAAGAGAGTGGAGACTATTACTCCATTGGTGTCATCAATGACACTGGAGTTCTTATCAACGGTACTTTCTACGACTATGCAGAACTCTTTGATGAGTTTACTCACCTGGACGGAAGCACGTTAGGAATTGAAGATTGAAGATCTCCATCGTAAGAAACGGTCAAACATTCTCTAGAACAATTCCTGATTCATCAACCAGAGATGAACAAGAGTTAGCTTTGCTCAGTCTTAGACAACATGTTTACAACGGTTCAGAGCTGTCACCTAAAGCTCTAGAGTCCTTAGAGGCTCAAAAGAAAGAGAAAGTAAGATCATGGGGTTGGGATCAACCCTACTAAGGAGAGATCATGAAGAGTTTCGCTAAGAACATCCTTCTCCCTATGGGAATTGGGATTCTTCTTTTGGCTATTTGGTTCCTGTGCTGTGCGATCGGAGACCCTAACTCTGGTCTCTATGTTCATCCTCACGCATGAAACTAGCTGTCGTAGGATCTCGTGACTTCTCAGCTTATGGCCTCCTCAGAGACGAACTTAACAAGATCGAAGAGATCACTGAGATCGTCTCTGGGGGTGCTAGAGGTGCAGACTCTCTAGCTGAATTTTATGCTAAGAAACATGGAATCAAACCAGTGGTTTTTGAAGCTAATTGGATTGCTTTTGGAAAACCAGCTGGAAATATCAGAAACACAAGCATCGTGAATTACTGTGATCAACTCATAGCCTTTTGGGACGGTCACTCAAGTGGTACGAAAGACTCGATCAACAAAGCAAAGGCACAAGGAAAACTTCTCAAGATAGTCTACTACGTAGAGATTGCTCAAACAAACCTCTATCCTGAGACATAGAACAAAAATGGACAACAACGAACCAATCTTATTTTGGAAAACACACGAAGATGGGAGACCTTTACCGTACGGAGGATTTTCCAATTTCTCTCGTCATCCTTTTACGGTGGACGGCATAAAGTATAGAACAAGCGAACATTATTTTCAAGCTATGAAGTTCCCTGTTGGAGAACATAGAGATGCTGTCATTAATGCTGAAAAGCCAAATGATGCAGCTCTCATAGGTAGAGATCGTTCTCGTCCGTTACGATCTGATTGGGAAACTGTCAAACTTGATGTGATGCGTAAGGCTCTTCGTTATAAGTTTGATGCTTACCCTGATCTACAAAGACTTCTTCTTTCTACAGACAAACGAGAACTTGTTGAAGCTTCTCCTATGGATGATTTTTGGGGAATTAAGTCGTTGACTCTTCCAGGAAACGGCAAGAATTGGTTAGGAAAACTTCTTATGGAGCTTAGAGATGAGTTGTAATTGTTCTTGCTGTTGTGATTGTTATGAACTTCGCACGTGGACTGAGTGGAGAAGACTTGGTTTTACTGTGAAGCTACACCAAAGAGCTTCTGAGTTTAGAAGCGGAGTGGCGTTATTTGGTCGTCACCAGGTTAAGATTTGGTGGAAGATGCTTAATGACGGTACATGGGTTCGTCACTATTTAGGTGACGATGATGACCATAAAGCCCATAGCTGCACAGATTGTGATGAAAGAAAGTAAAGAAGGATACATGAACCAACTTTTGACCTTCAATGAGTGGCGCCAACACGGATACACTGTCATAGTTGGACAAAGTTCTGTTGGAAGAAATGATCAAGGTCAAGCAGTGTTCAACTCAGAGCAAGTAACTCCTTGGAGAGATCCGAAGCTGGGAATCCCTTTTGAAGAAAATATGGATCTCGTATCCATGTATATACCCGAGCACGAGTTATATTAGGAATAAATCATGGTAGCGTTCATCTCAGGTCATCGTGACCTAACAGATCAAGAGTTCTCACAATACTACAAACCTTTGATTGACAAAGCTGTAGAAGCTGGAGATCACTTTGTGATCTGTGACTACAATGGTTCAGACACCATAGCTCAGATGTATCTTCGATACGGCCATGGTTACAGCAAAGTCACCATCTACCACATGTTTGAATCTCCTAGAAAGAAGGTCGATTCTTTTTGGCCCAGCGTGGGTGGATTCAAGACGGACGAGGAACGAGACACTCAATGTACTCTTGACTCTGACTATGACATCGCCTGGTCAAGAAAACCAGGTTCAGGTACTGATCAAAACATCAAGAGGCGAGACGCTATTGATAGATCAAAGATCTTTGAGAGGGCTCAAGAATGGACTCAAAGTCTTCAACAGAAAGAAAACACGTAACTTGGACGGCCACTCTATCGTATGAGTGGTTGTGTGAGTGTGGGTGGATCTCTTCAACTCATACTGCTGTAAGAAACCCTTTCAGGTTCTTCAGCTATTGTCCAGGTTGTGGAGCTCATATTCAGAAATTTGAAAAGAGGAAGTCATGACTAGAGTATGGATCGTTTATGACGAGTACAGAGAACCTAGGATGCATCCGACGCTTGAGTCTGCAAATAGATTCTCAGAGTTTCAAGAAGTCATGGGTCATGGAAAACCTGAGGCCATAGAAACAGGTTTAACTGAGTTCTATCCTCCTCATGACGTTTGGTTCAAGTGGATGGAAAGAAACCCAGAGGTCTTTGAGCACATGGATTCTGAGTTTGCTAAAAGCGTCTCTGAGACTCTTGATCCTATTTATAAGGATAAGTCTTTTGGATGGATCGCTTTCTTCAGTGTGCCTTACGTAGCAGACAGAACTAAACTCCTAGAGTCTTGCAAAAGACACCTGGAAGAACTTAAGAGAGAAAAGAACCTATGACCAACATCTTCGATTGGAAATACATCAAAAGGTCTTGGAAAGATCCTTATCTTAGATTCAGTATGATCTTTTATTCTTTTTGGATCTTAGTTTTTGCTGTCCTACCTTTCTTTCTAATCAAGGATAACATCAACATTCTTGCTGGTTATATTCTATGTCCACTTATGGTAGTTCTTAACTACCTGATCATTAGAGTCTCAATTCGAGTACACTGGTTTCGTAAGTTATCGGATCTGAGAATCAATCGAAAGATGAGAGATAAGTTAAAAGACTTTTTCTCTGTAAGGAAAGATCATGGATAAATTTTTGAAGTACTTCAAAAAGTCATGGAAGATCAAAGAGATGAAGAACAAGATAGTTTTGGCAACCTGTTGGGTTGTCGGAGTTATGATGTTTCTTCTTTTAGCATTTTTTCTTCCAGAGAACGATCCGAAGAAACACGCGTTATCAATTGAGATCTTATCTATATTATGTCCTGTTCTTGCTTTTCCAATTCCCTTTGCAGCCTTTTTGGGCATCAAAGGATCATGGGTTGATAGAAGAGATTTTCTTCAAACTCAATGGAAAGAAGATCACAGAAACTATGTCAATAATGGTTCTGGGATTTAAGAACCAGTCTTCTTAGCAGCGGCAGCTGCTGTTGCGATCTCAAGCAACTGATTCAAGGCAGTAAGACCTTGAAGGATCTCTTTAGGAGCCTTCTGGAAGGTCGCATCTCCACTTCCACCTTCTCCACCACCTTGACCTAACTCTCCTCTTTCAACTCTAGCCTTGGCTTTCTCAACAGCAATAGAAGAGAACGGCTGGATGATCCTTGTGGTCATGTCATTGTTAATTCTTTGTTGATCCATGTAGAGATCTGCTCTTTGTTGGAAAGAAGCCTCTGGCAAAACTTCCCTTACTGAGTCTTGAAGCTCCTCTTCAAAAGAGTGTCTCTTTGAGACCAACTTCAAACTATCTGAGACAAAGTCTCCAATAGACTGTTCAACGGCATCCAATGGATCAATGATCTTTACTGCATTAACTTCAGTAGAATTTGGTGCAGACAATGAGTCGTGAAAATCGTGCAAGACCTCTATATCGTTAGACAATTCATTCACCTCTTAACTGTCGAGCCCTGATTCTTTCTGCTATGTACTGCAGAAAGCTCTGGAAGCTCTGGATTTGAATCCCTAGTTGGATGGTTGGAAGGTCATCAACTCCCATCAACTCTTTGATCTCAGACCAATTTTTTCCCTCTATCGTTTTGTAGTAGTATGAGATAGCCAACTGAATGGTCTCTTTGAACTCCTCTTTAGAAGGGAAGGAGATAGTCAATCCACTGAAGATGCTCACTAGATCTACGAATCTATCGAACCCGACAAGATCATAGACCTCTATCAACGCAAGCAAAGCTTCGTTCTTGTCTGCTCGTTTGAAGAGCAACAATCGAAGAATGTCAGCGATCACCTCTTTCGTAGGGTCTGTTTTTAAGGTGCTCTCTAACTTTTTTTGAAACTCTTCTGATGATGCAGACAACTATGTTCTCCTCTCTAGTTAGTTAACAAAGTAAAAACTCGCCTATATCTTGAGATATTGTATTACGATTTAGGAGGCTGTATTGAATATTCACATCAAGGTTCAGGGAGATGTTGCCAAGATCAACTCTCTTGAGCTGGAACGTCTGGTTCAGTTTCTTCGCAGTGCCCAAGACGGCACCAAGGTTTCACTTGATAACCTGGAACTTCAGGCTTTCGGTGATCGTAATGTTACGGATGATGACGTTCAGTTGATCTGCCGTCGCTTCCCCAACCAAAAGATCGATGCGATCAAGGCTCTTCGTGAACTCTACCAAGAGAAGACCGGAGAAAGTCTGGGTCTCAAGGAAGCCAAGGACTGGGTCGAAAAGTACCTGGACAACCCGTCCCGCTGGTAACTTTTTCTCACCAAAGAGCCTACTTTGTAGGCTCTTTTTCTTTTTTATGAGATATTGTATCAGTCAAACAGATCCAAAGGAGATAAGAATGGCTGACAATGTCGACGGAATCAAGGAAGGAACCCCGGTCACGATGCACAGTGGATCAGATTGCTATCCTGGCGTGGTGATCGCAGTTACGGCCAAGAGCGTGACGGTCCAGCATGTTCAGCACGGCAACAACAAGGAACAGTGGCCTTCCCAAGACTATGACATCTTCCTGGATAAGCCCCATGCGGGTTATGCTCCGGTCATCTACCGGAGGAACAAGTACGGAAACTACATGACCCGAAGCTACTCCAGCTTGGGAATCGGTAAGGCCAAGTTCTACCAAGACCCCAGTTTCTAAAAGGAAAAAGGTCCCGAAAGGGACCTTTTCCTATTCTGATGCAAGTAAGTTTAACTCCCGATCATATTGATCGGCTTCTAACCTAAGGGCCTTCGAGACAGTTCTCAAGAAGGTCTTTTTTGTTTCCACAGCTTTTATCTCGTAGAACTCATCAAGTTTTGCTTCTGCCACTCTCACAGCAGAAGAGAGTGCAAACTCTTTTTGAGCATCCAAACAGAGACACTTGAAAGTAAACTCATTCGTTGTTTCATCAACTTCTGGAACAAGTCTATCTGCGCAATAAGCGCAGTACTGACCTTGTTCAGGACCTGATTCAACGATAAAGTACTTCGTTCCTATCTTCACTTGAGTTTCCTAGTTCTCTTGATTCCAAGTTCCAAGTCTGAGATCCTTTCATCAAGTTCTTGAACTGCTAGGAGCAGAGTTCCTAACACGTTGCTCATGTCCATAGAGTTCTTCTTTGGAGTGGAGAGTAAGGAGTTGGTGTCTTCAGCGATGAAACCGATCTTTGGAGTCTCAAGATCATTTTTGTAAGTATAAGAGACAACCTTGATCGTGTTGATCAATTCGGTTGCATTGATTTTAGCCTTCTCAATGTTGGTCTTGAACTCTCTACTAGATATGGTGTTGAAGTTATCTGCTGTGAAGATATGAGCTAGAACACTTCCATCAGCTGCTCCAGCAGTAGCTCCGATCTTCAAGTTTCCAGAACCGTTGGAAGTAAGACTGATCTTGCTTCCTAAAGTTAGGGAAACGTCATCTGCGTCAGCAGCTCCGAGAATAATGAGTTCGTCAGTTCCACCGAAAGAAATTCTGACCTTTCTATCTCCTGCTAAATTATTCAACTCAACAGTTCCACCTACTCTCATCAAACCATCTGTGATGGAAGAACCATCAACGTATGGGATGTACATCAATGTAGGATCTAGAGTGGTACTAGGAACAGTTCCTCCCATGATCGTGTTGATACCTACGTGAAGGTTGTCTACACGGTCAACGTTGAAGGTGTCAGTAGGAGAGATGGTGTTGTGAGCTCCGACCTTAAAACCATGAAGAGCTACAGAGGTACTGAAGTTTTGGTTGATGTGGACGTCAGCATAAGCCTTAGGGATCAAGGAATTAGCTACAGCTCCAGAAGGCAAGGTGTTAGCAAAGGCTCCTGAACCGTCTGTAAGATTAGCGATCCTGATGTCTCCAGTATCACCAGTCCAAGTAGCTTGAACGGAACTATCAGAGAACTTTACGGCTTTGAAAAGACCGACGAATGAACTGATTCTAGAATCAGAGTCTCCTAGAAGTGTGTTTCCATCTACTTGAAGAGCATCAGTTGTGACACTCGTCGTGATGTAGTTAACAACAGCTGTTGAGTTAACAGGGTTTGGACTTCCGGTATCAAGAACACTCAAGGTGATGGAACCAATGTCAACATCGAACTCTGAGTACTTAGCGAACAAAGCGGTCTTGTAGATGATGACCTTGTATCGTTGTCCAGAAGCTACAGCAGTAAGAGCGGACCCGTTCCAGTAGGTGATCGTAGAAGTTGGAGTCAAGTGAAGAAGCCAAGTTGAGCCTGTGTTAGACACGGACCAAGCATAGGTTCCTGGTGTCGCTTCTGCCCAGTTCTCGGATAGAGCTGTGACTTCAAAGAAGAGCTTGACTAGAATGTTATCGATGTTTGGAAGCTCGATCACTCCTTGAGGACCTGAGATCATCAAGTTAGAAACGTCAATGTTAGCGTAAGGAAGAGTTCCTACAACTCTTTGGACATCTGTAGAGTGAAGAGCAGATTGGTTACCGTAAGGTTGAGCTTTGATCTCATAGTGGTTTCCGAAAACCGGGTGAGTCAAGAGTGGGACGATGAAGTTTGAAGCATTACCCGGATCTACAATCTCAGGAGATCCGTACCTCGCAACAAGGTCCTCGAATAGTTGAGGATAAGAAGTTTGAGGGTAAGACGTAGTACCGTCCATCAACAACCAACTGTACTCTGCGACGTCTACTCCGACAGGGAGAGTCTTCATGGCTCCGATTGGGTAGTCACCTTGTCTTTGATAGCTTCTGATACCGTTGATGTCAACCAACAATTGGTTAGGAGCCATTGCTGTTCCGATGAAGATCAAAGGCTCATTAGGGGGAATGCTAGCAGGTCTTGGTGTGAGGTTTCCTTGGTGTTCGAGATAGTACTCAACTCCTGGAGTGAACCAGTTGTCAAGGAAGGTCATCAAACCCTTACGGAGGAAGATTCCTGTGGTTCCAGGGTTGATTGGTGTAGGAGAACCTTGACCAAGGTAAAAACCAAGAAGGTTTGTTCTGTCAGGAACTGATCTATCACCAAGGATAGCAGAACCTAGTGGAGAAGTAGCGTAAGCTCCTTGCTCAATCATGTGAGAACCATTTTCAAACAAGAAGTCAAGAGCAGAGTCCCAAGCTACGTAGATTGGACCAAAGGCTTGAGTAGCTTCAAGAAGGATGTCTACAGAGGTCTGAACTCCAATCGAGGTGTTCGTGATCTGAGAGATGACGTTGACTTGAGCTCCTGTGTAGCCAGAAACTGTGCTCAAGTTGGTGAAGGCATGAACTATTGCAGTTGCCACGTCTCCAGAGAAAGGGGTAAGTGGGTCAACTGAGTTGGACCAAGGAGAACCCCAAGCTGGAGGTGGAGTTGATCCAGTGTAAAGACTTGAGTAAGTAACGTTTCCACCAGGAACAGAATTGATGATCGCGTTTAGTTCAGCGATGTCTGTTGCTGATGGAGTTGGACCTGGACCCATGATAGTGATGTGAACAGCGTTTTGAGTCCAAATAGCGATCCACTTGTTGTAACCAGGGTCTGATCCTTGAGGCCATTCAACGTTAGGTCTGTTGGCTCTGAAGTTGTACTGGAAAGTCGATCCTGCGTAGTTATCTTGGATAGCGAAAACCTTAGGATAAGTTCCTCCCATAGGAGAAACAGGGAAACTGACTTGCTCGCCAAAGATCGTCTCGTACTGAGTCTGGTCGATAGGACCACGACCGTCACCTTCAGGTTGAATCTCAATCACTACGGTTCCATCAACAGGAGTACTGGAGATGAAACCAACTTGGATGATCTCAGATCCGTTTAGAGAAGCAGCAACGATGTCTGTGGTAAAGCCACCTGGAACGTTAGAGACGTAGACTAGTTTTCCTCTGTCTCCATTGACGAAACCAGGAGTGTACTCAGAAGAGGTTCCTGTGGCAACCCAAACAAATTGTCCGAAAGGTTGAACGTGAAACTTTGCACCAGCGGCAGCTGGTTCTAGAGCGATTCCGAGAGTCTTTAGGTGTCGAGCAGTTCTGGTAAGAACTGCTACTCCGTCATCATCTGTAACAGATGGGTCAGTAACTTTGGTTGGGCCAGAAACGTCAGCAGGGATAGCAATGGAGACAGCTTGTCCTCTCTTGATATCTTCACCTGCGATGTAGATGCTAAGAGGTTGCATCCATTGGTTATCACCACCGGCAGAGTATCGCCATTGCTTAGTTCTTTCAGAGATCCATACTAGACCGTCTTTCTTTGCTGCCATAGGTTAGTTCCTTTCTTAATTAGTCGGGCTTAGTAGCTCTCAGTTAGGACTGGAACTCTCACGGTGTCAAACAAGTATCTCCATGTGCCATCGGCAGAAAGGTAAACGTCTTCTCTTAAGTGGTCTGTTGCTGGAGCGTATTGACCTCCTGCTTGAGGAAGTTCATTTCCGTAGTTTGAGTAGTCTTCTGGGATGTTGGTGTTTGAGTGAGAAGCCCACTTAGCATTGGCATCAGAAGCTCCTGGGGAGTTGTTGAAACCAACGTGCAATTGATGAAGAGTACCGTAAGCATAGGTTGAGTTAGAACCAGTAACTCCACCGACAGAAGCCTTGTTAGCTGCCAAGAAGTTAAAGGCAGATTCTAGGTTGTACATGAGACCAAGAAGTTGAGCTTCGATCTCTCTCAAAGAAAGAGGTTTGGTTCTAGGAGCCCAGAAACCCGAGGTCTGAAGTGTCATAGCTGCGACTGGAACGAGGTCTTCGATCTGAACACCAGTGGTCGTGGTGATCGCATCAGCAACTGTCTTAATTCTGTCTGCTACGTAGTAGAACACACCTTCAGGAGTGTTGATGAATGAAGTTCCACCTTGGTTAAGAGGATCTCCTGTCTTAGATGAAGGCAAGGTGTAAGAGTTCTCTGTTGGAAGTCTCGTGTCTGTCAAGGTCTTCTTCGAAGAGGTACTAGAAGCTGGGAAGGAGTAAGTTCCTGTAACGTCTTCTGTAACTGGAAGAGAGCTAGGATCTTGAGGTCGGCCTGAGATCAATTCCTTGAGGGTGAGAACGATCTCATCGATGGTTGGTGAGAAGAGTCGGCCTGAGAAATAACCGTTTCCTTCATCTGGAACAGAAGGAAGACCATTTCTTGTGGAGTCCGTAGGATCGTACCAACCGACTGGGATCAAGTCAGCGGCAGAAGGGTATGGAGCCGATCTTGCCTTAACAGGGAAAGCTGCAGCAAGGTCTGTTGGGTCAGGAGCTGCAACCAAGTTGTTCAAAGGAGGAAGCTTTGGAAGATAAGGTTCTTCAGCTGCCGTGTCATCAGGAGCTGTGTCCTCGTACTTAGTGTAGCTACCTTGACCGATGATCAAGTTCTCATACTGAACCTGAGTCTCTGGGGTTTGGTCTTGACCAAAGGAAGCTGGATCAACGTAGTCAGCAAAATAAGAACATCTGAGCCAGATGACGGCGTCGGCAAGAGCTAGGTTAGCCGTAGGATCTAGGAAGTCTGCAGTAGCAGCAAGATCTTGACCTGGAGTGGTTGTGGTGTCGACGCCGGTTGCCCAAGCAACCAAGCTTGTGATGTCTGAGGCTCCAATGTTAACTCGAACCTGAGTGAAAGGAACAAGTTGAGAACCTGGAAGAGAAGCCTGTAAAGTTCCGTCAACACTTGTCAAGATCAAACCGGCTGTGTTAGCTTGGGTGGTTCCGTCTTGAGCAACTGAGATAGAAGAAGCGAAATAGTCAGTAGGATCTAGAGAAGACTGAAGGGAAGAAGCATAGAGGTAAGTGTTGGTGATGTTACCTTGGCTTCCTCCAAAGTAGCTGTCCTCTTGAAGCTCGTAGCTTGCACCGTCTTCATACTTTTTGAAAGAACCAGTCTTAGGTCCTGAAGGTCCGTTCAATGTGTAAGAGATGGTTTGAAACTTAGCTAGAGGGCTGTAGTTAGGTCTGGTAAGGAAGATTCCGTACTTTTTTCTTGTGGAGAAGTTACTCGAGTAATCTGGATCTGTAGCCAACTTATACGCGATGTTGGAGCTAGCAACGTCATAAGACGCTGGGTTGTAGACCAAGATGTCGTGAGGAAGAATGAAACCTGTGTTTTGAGCCCACGGGGTGGGAGGAGAGCTCGCGTATTGCGAGTACATCAAGTCTGCAAGCTTGATTGCCACTAGGTACGGTCCTGTTCCTAGTGGGTTAAATGGTATCTTCCAGGGTGGGGTTAGAACACTGCTCACTCTATTCCTCTCTTTACTTGTTAATTAGTGCTTGGAATAGTGAACTGACCTTCCTTAATGAACAAGTTGAAAGAGAGATGGTGCCTGGTTGTGTTGTAGATGATAGGTGGGAAGGTTCCGTACGCTAACATCTGTCCAGCCTTATTGAACACTCCAACCTCTGTGATGGAAACAGTTGCAGATTCTTGAGACTTAGGATCCAACGTGTTTCTCTTGGTGTTGATCATGTACTTAGCATCCACGGAAGCAGGAAGAATAGAGATGGTGTCAATGTCGCTGGCATCTGTGTAAACATCTGGAAGATTGAAGAAGTATCTTAATCCGTAGACCTGGCTGACAGCGTTGGTGATGTTTCTGTTAGCAGTCAAGATAACGTTCAACTCTCCATTGATTGAGTCAAAGGCTTGAGCTTGAGGGAAGCTAACAACACCTGGAGTTGTGTCGTTGATTGTGTAACCTAGCGTGCTCTTTACATAAGCTAGGTCAGAAGCAACTTCTGAGTAAACGTGAATTCCCTTGAAAGAGCTCTTCTTCTTTTGATAAATCTTTACCAATTGACTCCACTGTTGGTTCTCATAGATGTCTTGGATCTGAAGATACTGCCAAAGTGGGTTAGAGTCGGTGTCTTGAACGTCGAAGAATGCCGTGGTGAACCAATCTTGGTTGAACAAGTAAACTGGTTGTTGAGGTTGGAAAGCCTCTGTGACCAGGACGATCGGAACGCTTGTCGTTGTTCCAGGTGGATAAGCGTAGATCAAGTTTCCTTGGTCATCAGCAAGATAAACTGGAGACTGGTTAGCGTTGACAAAGTTACCTGTCGTAAAGAGAGTAGGATCATCCAAAGGATAGGTGCTGTTCTCATAAGAAACTCTATCTGGAGGGAAGGTCACGATCTGAGACTTTGTAACTTGAGCCCATAGAGAAGAGTTCTTGAAGTTGCTAGGAGACAAGGTGATCGATGCTGCAGTCAAGAGGTTCAACTGAACAGAGTCTCCTACTTGAGAAGAAGAACTGAGTCTTGTTGAGAGCATGACCGACACTGCTGTTGCTGTGTTGGTAACTCCTGAGATGCTGATGTTCGATGGAATCGTTATAGAAACGTTTCCAATGACCGTTCCCAAGTTGTTCAGAACTTCTGAGTACAAGAGGTACAAAGGAGCTTGGATAGGAATAGGATCACTGCTTCCATCAAGAACCAAGGTTCCTGTCGAGGTAGTTAGGTTAACCCAATCTCCTCTGGTGTTCTTCACATAGATAGGAGTTGTGTGTCCTGAACCTAACCACATGAAGGCATCAGGGTCAGTAACCCAAGGAAGAGTAGGATCTGATGGATCTTGTCCTATGTAACTTCCTAGACCACCGCCTGTTCCACCAACTCCGTTCTTAGGGAAGAAGGCACCTGTGATGAGAAGGTCTAGAGTAACGTACCATCTTCCAGTGTCAGAATCTTGAAGAACGAGAGGCGAACCAGCGTTAGACTGGAACTGAGCTTGAAGATCTTCTTGAGGAGCCAAACTGTATGTCTGGTGCACAGACTCGAACCCTGGGTTAGTACCAGTGGAAGGAACTGGTGCAGGAACAAGAGCCCCAGAGTACTGAGGGATCTGGTAGAAGACTTGTCCGTTATCAACCAAAGCTGCCAAACCGAGGTTTCCTGAGGTGGTCTCTTGTTCATAGTGAGGAATTCCAACCAAAGGAACGGCCACAGGAGTTTGTGGTAAGAAGGTCATTCTGATAGCTTGTTGGTCTGGGTTGGCTGAAGGAGTCAATCCTTCTGTCAAGATCAAGTAAGGAGGATCATCTGTTTGAAGGTTGTGGATCTCGGCGATTTGGACCGTGTTGAGATCTCCACCTCCATGAACGGCAGGAACTGCTCCTTGAATCTCTTGGAAGTCTGCTCCAGACTCCAACCAAGAAGCGTAGGTCTCATAGATTGGGGTGTAAGACAAGACTCTTGGGTTTGAGACACCTGTGATAACTCCAGCTTGTTGTACAAGGTCAAAGTCTGTAACAGAGAGTTCAGCAAAAGAGTTGTCAATGTAGTTTCCAAGACCATCACACAACCAAATGTTTTGGAGAGCGCTGTTCTGGTTTCCAACCAAAGCTCCAGTCGGATCTATCTTGTAGAGATTAGCGTTCTCTGAAGGAAGAGGATATCCATTTTGGTGGATATAGAACGGAGAGTCTGGGTTGGTCAAGGACAAGTTGGTTCTTGGCAAGTAGATTCTGTTAGCGTAGGTCTTGCTATCTACAGGAAGAACAAACTGGATTGGGAACTGTCCAGAGACGGGGTCTGAGAAGGACTGAAGCTTGTCTAGAGGGATTCCAGACCATTCTTTATCGATAGGTCTAATTGTGTTGAAGGCAATGAGAAGGATCTTAGAGAGCTCTCCAGGTGCAAAAGCGTCGGTCGTGATCAAGCTCTCTGACAAAGTGATTCTTGTGCTTGAGATGTTCACAGCGTAGTGATCTCCAACCACGAACTCTGTTCCACCTGTGACTGAGGTACCTGCGAAGAAGCTGTGACTCAAGGTGTCAATCAAGATGATCTCACCCATGAAGACAGCAGATGAAACGATGTTTCCAGAGGTGGCCAAAGTTCTGCTTTGAGGGTCGGTGTCTGTGAGAGGGTTGAAGACGTACAAGGTTCCGGTATTACCGTAGTAGTACCACGTTCCTAGAGAATAAACCATCCCCAAGATGGTCAACGTCGTGTTGACAGCATCAATGGATGATCCTGTCCAAGTAGCTCCGCCGTCTGTGGAGGTCAAGAGCTGCTTAGTAGCATCTGTAGTGACACCAGAAGCAACCAAGTTGATACCGTCGGTGGCAAGAGCGTTGATCTGTCTGTTTGTAGCTCCAAGCTCATCAGTGATGACACCAAAGATTGGAGGAGTGATCAAGTCAGTCGTGAGAAGAATGGCTGCGTTAGATGATGGAACGTTACCAGCGATGGTCCACTTTCCATTCAAGAAGATCACCTCTGTGAAACTAACACTGGTCCAAGAGAAACCTCCTGGAGCTCCAGGTGGCAAGAAGGAAGAAAGATCATAGACGTTGAAGACCAGAGCTGAGGAAGATCCTTCAGTGTAGTCAAAGTACATGATCTGTCCACCGTCTCCAACAAGCATGACTCTCGTGGTCCATAGTCCAGAGGTTTGGACTGAGCTTTTTCCAAGAGAGTTGATGGCTTGTCCTGGAGTCCAACTTCCTGTCAAGAGGATCTCATTGACAGTTGGAGTTCCACTACCTGCGACCGAGGTCACAGAGTAGAGTCGGCCTGCTTGAGTAGAAACGATCCATGAGAGAGTAGCTTCTGAGTAGATAAGTCCAGTAACAGCTGTACTTTCGTCTGAAGCCAAGATTCCTGTTACCCAAACTCCTGGAGTAGCTTGAGATGGATCAACTCCACCTGCCAAGATAGCGAACTCACCAGTTGCGTTACCTAGGAAGTAAGTTCCTTGGTAGTCATCAATGATGGTTGGAGCCGTAAGAGGAAGATCACTTGTTGCTGTGGTGAAGATCGTTCCTTTCTGGAACATGAACTGTTGAATCGTGTCACCAGAACTAAGCAACTGAGATGCCAAGGTAAAGGCGTGTTGGTCTGAGGTAGAGGTTGAAAGAGGAAGAAGAGTGTTCAAAGTTGAAGGGTCTGAACCGTCATAAACGATCTGAGCTGCAACCAAGAGAAGGTTCTTGAAGTAAACTCTCTCAAAGGAACCGTCGTAAAATCTATCGTAACCGTACGCTGCTGAGTTGATCAAGTCTCCAACGATAGGAGGACCATCACTGTTAGCAAGCAACGTCAAGAGAGACGTTCTGAACTGGTCAACTCTTGTAGGATCGGAGCTGATCGGAACCAATTTCGTTGGAGCAGGATCAGAAGGATTAACTCTTTCCATGACACCGACCAAGTCAGTGTATTGGTTGGTGTACAAGGTCTCTTCAGAAGGAAGATAAGCATTTCTGAAAAGAACCTCTTGAGCAGTTTTGACCTGGTCGAATAAGGAAACTTGAGAGATGTCGAAAGGAACACCAGAAGCAGGAATGATGGTTGTTGAGTTATCATCAATCTTAGAGATCGTTCCGGCTAGAGGTAGAAGGTTCTTGAAGTACTTAGGTTCCTTGAAGTCCAAGGTGTGCTTGATGTCAGAAGCGTCAGTCAAGACGTAAGAGACGTTTCCAAGTTGATCTTTCTCTTGAAGAACCGGACCTGATGAAAGGTCAAAGGTTGTTCCGTGGTTGTCAACACCCTGAGCTGGAAGAACTAGAGGGATCAAGAAGTCACCAGAACCTTGAGCGATCAAGGTGTGAGGAAGATCAAAGATGGTTGAGAACTCATCAAGAGCATTAGCTCTCATGGCTACCAATGCTTGAAGGATAGCTCCAAGCGTTACCTCAGTGTAGTTGATAGGAATGTTGAAGAGATCTGTTTGGTGAGCCCAAGTTGCTTTCCAAGAAGGAGAAACTTCACCATGTTCTTGGGAGTAGATGATCCAGTCGTATTTATTGACCTCTGTTCCAGGAGGAAGACCTGATGGAGTTCCAGAGACATCTCCGTTTGCAATGAAGTAGTAAGTATCTCCTGCTGCGACCATGTCTGGAATGTTAGATCCTGAAGGAACTTCAATAACTGAAGAGAAGTTGAACGTGGTTAAATCTGGAGGAGATAGAACGTTGTAGATTCCAAGAGGCTTCCACTTCTTGTAAGTCCAAGCAGAACCAGACCAGATGATCCAATCTCCAGCGAAGTAAATGATGCTGTCAATCTCAACAGAGTTGCTGAGAGAGTAGTATTGGTTGATTGCTGTTCCATCGTCTGGGAAGATCGGTCCAGAGGTTCCAATCAAGAGGTTCCATGTTCCAAGAGAAACAAATGGAGTGAAGGATCCTGTCTTGTAGGTGATGTCTTGGTAGATGTGTTGGTCTGCAACGTTAACTTCATTTGGAAGTGGGATCGTGACGTCAATCGTTCTTTCTTGGAAAGTTGGAGTGATTGCTCTAACGGTGTTGGAGTTGGAGTTAGGATCCGTGAGTTTAGTAAACTCATACTCCCCAATCAAGGTCTCAAAAAGAGGAATTTCAAGGCTGCTGTTCGAGGTAGAACCTCCACCACCAGAACTTCCACCAATCAAAGCCTTTGGAGAGGCATACATACCTCTGTTTAGGATGTTTCCATCAATAGGTTGGTTTATGTCGAAGTGAGAAGCTCCATACATTGGAGGTCTAACCGTGTCAGAAGAAGAAACGAACAAACTTGATCTGCTGAAACTTCCAAATCCACCAGAACCAATCTTAACAGAAGCTGGGATTGAATCGATGGCGTAGATCTCAGGGAAGACAATGAAAGAGGCCTGGATGTTAGGGTCCGAGAAGGTCTGGCCAGGGAAGATGCTTGAGTAACCGCTGTTGTCAGTGGACAAGTTGATCTGGGCTCCAACAGAAACAACCTCAGACGCTTTTTGAGCATTCACAAGGTCTGTGTAAAGGTGATCCAACCATGGAAGATCCATCAAACACAGATAGATACCAGCAGACTTTAAGTTCAAGCTGTTCTTGTGGTAAAGCATTCTGTTGATGCCCACGTCAAGGAACAACTCTCTTTGGTACTGAACCGTAGCGTAAGGACGATCCAAGTAATCTGTGGTCATCAAAGGATGGATGAGACTTCTAGGGTCGTAAAGGTTGAGGTCTTTGAAACCATCAACGTAATCCAAGCTTGGAGTCTTCCAATCTTGACCTGCCCAAAGGAACACAAAGGCATTGTTGATCAGGTTAGGGAAAGCTGAGAGGAAATCAGACTTAAATTGGAAAGGAGGAACTTTTCCGTTAGGAAACTCTCCTAGGACGAAAGCAGTGAAGTTGTAGGTTCCATCAGGATAGGCAGACAACTCATTTTGGAGTCCACCAAGAACGATCACGTTGTCTTGGATGGTCTGAATGTAAACTCCAGTTCCTCCAAGAACAATGGACTGAATCTCTGTACCAGGCTTGAAGTTATTTGCGATGTTTTGATTCAGAGCATCAATAAGAGTGATGGTTCCGCTGGAGAAGTAACCAGAGAATGGAACTTGAGAGATAGTGAGAGGCGCGGTCTCAAATGCTGTAGCAACTCTGGTCTTCCAATCAAGGAAGGTCTCAGGCGTGAAAGGATCTGGGATCGTTCCACTGATCAAGTTGTCTAGGCTTTGAGTCATCAAATATCCTAGATTAAAATCAAGTAATCTAGCACCTGTGATGGAGGTCATCGGAGACCAAGCACCGGTCGTACCATTGATGTTGTAGAAGCTAAGTTGGAAACCTCTTTGAACCGGAGTTTTAACACTGATAATAGGGTCTCCGATGCAAATCTTCTGGTAGTTATCTTCTCCGGTGACCGGGTTAACAGCTGGGATTGCACCAAACATGAAAGTAGCAGAGTTCTTGATATTTGGGTTGATCTGAAGCGCACCTTGAATGGCGATGGTGGCATCTACTGAAACAGCAAGACCATCAGAGTTCTCAACGTACTCATAGAAGGTGATCAAGACTCCCCTAGAAGCCGTGACCTCATTGATGGTGGATCCTAAGTACTCGTTGAACTCAAAAGATAATCTACCTGTGACCTTTTGGATGATCTGAGCAAACTCTGTGGTCAAAACTCCTGTATTAGGAGGAAGGAAACTGTCTGCCACAACTCCGTTTAAGGTGAACAAGGTGTTCAAGGAAGACGTGGTAACGAAGTCTCCGATTGGGATAACTTGAGGGTAAAAGTCAACAATATCAGAAGGCGCAAGAGTAAAACCACCGATGATCTTTCCAGATGGTGTAAGCTGAGCAAAGCCTGGACTAGAGTCACTGATCGTTCTATAGATCGTGTAAGATCTGACAGAAGGCTCAATGTAGTTGTCGATGTTCACAGCTCTTACACCTTGAGTGGTGTTCTCAATGATGCTAAAACCGCTTGAATCAAATCTGATGTAAGGAGTGTACTCGTCTGTGGTGATCGAGGTATCTTCTATGTCAGAGAATAGATAGACTCCTCCCTTAGGGAATTGCGCTACTTGAGAAGATGCATCGAACTCGTTGAGAGTTGGAAGCTCATAAACGATATCAGAAAGTCCTGGTTCGACAATTCCTGAGAACATGACCTTTTGGGTTTGGGTGTAGTGTTTGTCACTATCACCGTAAAAGTCAATTGCTCTGAAGACCTTTCCTTGGATAGGATTGGTAGGATCATTGAGTTGGTAGGTTGAGACTGGGAAAACAGAGCCGATCGTGTAAAGACCTGAGAACAAGCCTTTGTACCCTGCATGAGATCCAAAGAACTTTCTCTTGTAAGCGATGCTTCTGATATCTCTGATCTTCCACTTGAGTTCTTCTCTCAAGTCTTCCATGCTTCCTGCAGAAAGAGAAGCTGCCCATTTCTCAGAGAACTTGTAGTCTGGAGAGTAACCAAGCAAGGTTGCAATGGCAACAAAGCTGTCGTCAATCTCAACTTGAGTCAGAAGTTGTGTGTAGTCTGGATGGTCTGGATAAAGATTGTCTAGATATCTATAAGGTTCGTGTAGGAACAAGTCCAACTCTGGTTGAGTGACACCTTCAACGTCCATGGAGTAGAAGGTTGGCATTGGACTGGTCGTTGGAGGTACCAATGATGGGCCATAGACTGGAGCAACAACACCGTTGACTGTTTTGGTCGGATGAATTGATGCTGACGATGAAAGGGACAGACCTGGGATCGTCTTTGTCTTTCCCATCAAGAACTGCCAAAAAGGGTTTTGGAGAGCAGATGGAAGAAGATTGTTTAAAGAGATGGATGGGAGTTCATTGGTGATCTGAACTCGTTTTACTAGATTGAACTCGGAATCTGAGGTGTATCCCATAAAGAAATTAGTGGGATTTTAGTTAGCCGTAATTTGTTGAACAGTAACGGTTATGTCGTTAGAAGCAACTGCTACGATGTCATTCCAGTTAGATGGTGCAATATCGTTCAACAATGGAATGGCTGCGACCTCTACTTGCACGATCGTTGACAAGTAACCTGCAACTTGAGAAGCGTTGGTTGGATCGATTCCAGATGGTACGTTGAAGTAACTAAGAGGAAGAGTCAAGATTCCTGTTGCATAGTCTGGGTTCGAGGTGTCATAGATCTCAGAGAAGGTCAAGTTGAAGTTGTTGATGTATCGTGTGTCGATCTGGTAACACTGAGCTCCACCAGGAAGAGGAACTTGGAGGTTGGTAGGGACATCTGAAAGAGCGAAGATCTTCTTGTTACCTTGAGAGTCTGTAACATAAGGTCTGATCTCAAAAGGAGACTGGTTAGAAGATCGTGCCCTGGTCAAGACGAAAGAAGGAGTTGTTACCTCAGAGATCTGAGGATACTGAGCAAGACGAATTAAACGAGTGTTGTAGTTGTCACCAGTTTCTTGTGGCATCTCCCAAGCGGTGTTAGGATTGTCCACTGGGAAGGTCTGTCCAGCCAAGTTCTCAGAGTAACCATCGTTGAAAGAGACAGTAGAAGGGTTTCCACCCGTGAATAAGTTTCTCTGATCGTAAACCAAGAAGGTTCTGTTAGATTGAGCTGCAGCACTTGGGTTGTTCAAGAAGTTGAGTTCGATCCTGAAGATGTAAGGCGTGTTCTCCTTGTAACTCTGGAAACCAGAGGACAAAGGAGTCTCTCCATAAACCTTGTCGAAGGTGAAAGGAATGTTAACCAAGGTAGGTAGAACGTTTCCAGAGTCAATCGTCAAGGTGATGTTTGAGAGAGGTGTATCTGCTAGAGCTTCAAGAAGTGTCTCAACATCATCAGCGAAAGCAAAGGACTTGGCAAGGAAGTTAAACTCAGAATCTCTGAAGATGGACTTGAAATCTGCAGCAAAGATAGAGAAGTTGTCCAAGAGAAGTTGTTGCTCCATGGCTACGATCTCAGACTCAGAGGTATCTGTGCTCGTTGTTGAGACAACAACACCTAAAGCGAGAGAGATGATGTTAGGATCAATGTAAGTAAGAACGTCTGTAGGACTCATGAGGTCAGCCATAGCTTGAGCAACTGGTCCAACCAAAGTAGCTTGACCATTGGCAAGAGCTGTACCATCACTTGAGATGGCTGTGACATTAACAGTAGAGTACTTTTGATCGCTAGATGCAATGGTGCCAGGGAAGACCTTGACCTTGTTCAAGCCGACTTGAGAGTAAGTCTTGATTTGAGACTCGTAAGCTCCGATTGTTGCGATAGCGTAAGAATCTAGATAAGAAGAAGGTGCAGTTTCTCTAAGAGTTGAGATATTGTCAGCGTCAGACCCACCCAAGATTGAGTTGATGTTGGAAGCTTGAAGGAACTTTGACACTGCTCCAGTTCTTGGGTCAATGATTGATCCGTTGTTTGGAGGGATGATTCCGGTGATCTGATACTTGGTGTCTAGGTTTCCAAGAGAACCTGCTGTCTGCAAGTACTCCATGGTGATCTTTGCTCCAGGAGGCAGGGTTGCTCCTGTAACTCCGTCACCTGTCTTGAATAGAACTCCAGAAAGATCTGGTAGATTCACGGCCTCGAAGACTTGATCTATTGGACCTGCCAACAAGATGTTGTCAGTTTGAAACCACTCGACCTTTTGGTTAGGATCATTCGTGGTGTTGACGAAGTACTTTAGAAACTGTCTTGAGATGTTGTTTGAAGCATCTTCGCAGTTATTGACTGGAAGAAGAAAAGACTCAAACTTTGTTCCTTGGGCCATTCCCAAGTCGTAGCTTTGAATCTTTCCTTGGATGACTGGGATCTCAAGATACTTTATGCCTGACCATCCACCTTGCTGATAGAAGTCTTCAAGTTTTGTTGGGTCAGATGAGATGTTGCTCCAAGCTTCTTTCAAAGTTCTTGATGCAACGTTCGTTGTTGCTATGTATTGGTATCCGTTAGAGGCCGGGAAGACCGTACCTTCGATGACCGTGTAACCTTTTGGAAAGGTCCATGGAACCAAGGCTTGGGTTCTTGACAAGACCTGAGGATCTGGGTCTTCTGAGATATCATCAAAGTTGGATTGATCATCTAGACCGAAGAAGGTTCGACCAAAGTTAGGAAGTCTTGATGTTCCTTGAGGGTCTGTGTGAGAAACAATGATCACTCCGATGGCACTTCTTGGTCTGTGAGCTTTGTAAGCGATCAACGGAGCCATGGTCATCAGAGATGAAAGGTTCTGGGCAGCGTTCCACTTCTTCTCAGCGAGCAAGTACTCCATGTATCTGGAGATCTCGGCAAGGCCGTCAGAGAATGTTCCGAAAAGAGCTTGAATGGTTCCATTCTCAGAAAGAAGGGCCCAATCAACGTCTGTTCTCATTCTTGAGAGTAGTCTTGCTAGAATTGCTGAAGGGTCAAAGCGTAACATCGTGTTTAATTAGTGTTTCTTATTGAAGATGGGAAATTCCCTGATAAAGGTTTCCAACGTATCCTGTTAGAGTATCCTTAGCCACGATCTTAATCCTCCAGCCAACATTGGCATAGTCAGGATCAACGGACAAAGCAAGAATAGCGATAGAAGGGAACTGAGCAGAGATAGCATTGAGAAGATCTGCACCGAGTTGTTGAGCACCTTGAGCACTCAAGGTATACTTTCTCAATCCATCAAAGAAACCACCAAAACCTGGTCGTCTGTAGTAGTCTCCACCTGTTGATTGAAGCCAGATTTCTAGATCGTTGACGATAACTTGACCATATTGGACATCAATTGTCAAAGCTCCAGAAGGAGGAGTTGAGTACTTGACGTCGAGATAGTTGACAGACTGCTTGTATTGAGAGTTGAGGTTCTTAACACCTTGGCTAATGATAGATCCGACAGAGACGCTCATTACATGTACCCCTGAAGAACCCAAGTTTGACCTTGATCTGGTGTAGCATCAAACTGGACCATTCTATACTTGTAGGTGATTGAGTAGTCTGCTCCATCTTTGTTCCAACCAAGTTCAAGATCTGGAATAGATGTAGGTTTGAGTCCCCAGAATGAGAACCTAAACTTTGGGATCATTTGATCCCAAAGATAGTCGTAAACTATGATCTCTGCGTGCTTAAGTTTTCCGACCTTTCCACTGATGAAGGTGTCTCGAACTCTGTCGTAATATCTAGCTAACCATCCTTGATGAAATGTCCAAACTGGAAGATAGTTTCCTTCATACCATGTGAAAGTGACTTCATTAGGGACATCAACTCCCGTGACAAAGGAATCTCTGTATGAGACGTGAACGTCAGAGAACTTAAGAGTTGGATTCTTGATTTGAACTCCGTTGCAAAGCAACGCGATGGTCTGAGTGTTGTCTGCGTTGGTGCTATCTTCATATCCGACTTCATCGGTTATCTGAACTTGAAGAAGGTTCGGATTGAATGTGGTTCTAAAGACTGAACCATCAACCAACGGGGATGTAAAGGTTCCACCGTTAGCGCCTGCAATCGTTAAAATGTCGTTAGCCATCTAACTTTCCTTATGGTGCTGGGACAAATGGAAGTCTTTGTCCTGGGATGCCTGTAGCTGGTGCATCTGGTGGATTTTGTGCTACGGAGTGTCTGATCATATCTTGCATCGCAGTAGAGTCATTACTGGTCGTGTCTTGTTGGAAGGTCTGGAAAGAAGCATCAGGATCTTGGTTGTCCAAGAATTGATAAGGGTAAGAGCTAGTGTAAGGATCGAAGTAAAACGTAACCTCTGTTTCTAGAACCGAGGCTTCTCCAGTGGTGTAAGTAGGAGGAGTTACTTCTGTGACATACACGTTTCTGAAGATCCAAAGGTATCCAGCAGTCGTGTCAGACGTGTCTGTTGCGTCTTCTAAGTACTCTAGAACTCCAAGTCCTGACTTATAAATCGCAGATGAACTTTGGCCTTGAATAGGAACCTTGATGTCAATCTCACTGATCGGGTTTCCATATTGGTGTCCAGCTTCTGGACCTAATGTTCCTGAGAAGTTTCTTTTTGCTCGTTGAAGAAGCAAGAAGAGTTGATAGTTGGCGTCTACTCTGAACCTGATCTTGAATGTTGGGTCTCCTTCTTGTCTAGAACCTTGTCTAGGAAGGTTTGTTGCCCAGTACTTTACCATCTGAGTGTCTGTTTTGAACTCAGGAGGGGTGAAGTCCTTTAATCTCCATCTGAAATCACTGGATAGGCTAGCCGTAAGTTGTTCCTCAACAAAGTTGGGGTTCCACTTAATCGTAGCCACAAAGAGATTAGAGAAGGCATCAGGAGTGATTGGAAGTCTAGTGTTCAGGGTTCCCATGAACAATTAGTAATTAGCTAGGGCTCTTAAAATGTTCCACCAGCTACGCCTAGACCAGACTGAGCTTGTTGTTCAGTTTGGATGTTGTCGTCTAGATCATACTCTGGCGTGTCAAAGTCCTGGAAGATAAAGTCAATCTTGATCTTTTGAGGTGAATCAGCTTCACCAGTCTTAAAGGCAACTGGTTCGATACCAACAATTCCTACGTTGAAGAACACCCAAGTAAGAGGAGCAGGTCCTCCACCAAGAAGAGCTGTTAGAGTAGAGGTGTCATTGGATGTGATGATCCCATCAGAGACACCTTGACTATCATCCTGCCATCTTGTTCTTTGACTTGTGTCAGAACCACCAAATTGATGAAGAGGAGCAGATGCTGCAGACACAGTAACAGTTCCCAAGAACTGAGGATCATTGAATCTGGTATAATCTACAAGTCCAGTTTCAGGACTGAAGAAAGCGTTTCTCCAGATCACGAATCTCTTGTAAACCTGATAGAAGGCGTCGATTCTGAACTCAAGAGAAAAGAACCTGTCACCTTCAATCTGAGGCTTTACCAATGTGGCACCTCCTGTGAGGTACCTGTTCATGTAAGTCTCCATCTTGAATTGAGGTGGAGTAAAACCATCTACACGAATGGAGTCGGTTTGAAGAGTGAGTGGGTCTGGAATGTTAAGGACAGTTGGATATTGAATCGCAAGGTCAAAAAGATTGGCCTGAGCGTCTCCACCTTCAGCGTAAAGAGATTGAGCTTGTGTGACTAAAGGTGTGTTACCTTCACCGATAGACCCAATGATGCTGCCGATGTTTCGAACAGCACTAGATGCACCGGTGAGGGCAGTGACAAAGTTTGCCATCTAAGGCCTACTTCTAATTAGAATGAGTTTCCGTAAAGAGGGAAGGTAACAGGATCAAGCCAGTCACCGAAGTTCAAGGTAACCTTGGTCATGATCTTACCATCTTCTCCGTTCTTAAAGGAAGGAGGATCGACTTGCTCAACCCAAACGTTTCTGAAGGCCCAAGTATCAACTCCATCAGCATCGGTGAAGGAACCAGAAGTAACTCCATCTGCTGTGAAGATCGCAGCGCCGTCTGCTGAGTAGATTGGTCTGTTTAGAGCTCTGACGTAAACATATCCAAAGACGTTGTTAACGTCTGGAGCACCAGAGGTAGCTGGATCGTTAGCTCCGGCTCCCCAGAGTGCAGAAGTTGAGTAACCCGTTGTTGCGTTAGAAACCAGAGACTTCCAAGCGTTGAAGAACTTGTAAACTCTGTAGAAAGCATCTACACGGAAAGAAAGCTCAAACGTTCTCTCCATGTCAACCTTGGTTGAAGGCATCTTGACAGAAACAGTCTTGTAAGAGTTTTCGTAAGTCTTGATCTTTGGGTTAGGAGGAGTGAAACCTTCAACACGGACTAGCAAAGAGTCTAGGAAGGCAGGATCTCCTGAGAAGCTGTTAGCTGGGTCGCTGATTGCGGCAGCAACACCTGCGAGACCAGCTGGAGGAATGATAGCAATGTCGAACATGTTCTGCATTGCATCTGCGCCGGCTCCATAGAGTGCTTGTACTTGAGTGTTTAACGATGCCATTGATTCATCTCCTTAACGATTAATTAGTGAGAAAAATCTAATGGACTTTCGTCAAGTGGGTCATCAGGTGGGAGACTAACATCCCAGCCTATTTGATGAAAGATCATGGCTACCTCAGACTCTGTAGTAGCTTTTTTCACTAGCTCCATCGCAGGACTCTTTTTCTTCTTTCCCTTAAGAGCTTCTGTGATCATCTTTCCAAGAACTTCAGTCTTTACTTCTTCGGCAAGAGACATAGGAAGAGCAGAGAGCCAACCGTTCAGCACAGCATCAAAGATGAGTTCCTTTTGAGTTTCAGCCAAATCAGGATAAAGAACCTTGTCTTCTAGCATGTTAGTGACAGCGCTAATAGTGAACTTTACAGCAAAGAGAAAACGTTCTTTTAGTTGTTTTTGAGTTTCATCGTAATTTGACATGTTAATTAATCAATGGTTGAACGTTGAAGATAGGAAACATTTGTTTGACTCCATCGTCATCTAGATCAAAAGTATAGTCTTCAGAGAAGATTTCTTTCATTGGCCTCAAGTAATCTCCAAATTTGTCAAACACTGATGTGTCTGGACGATCTGAGAACAAGTTGTAATTTCCCCATCCTTTCTTGTTTAGATTTTCTAAGTACATAGATCTTTGAGATTCATCAAAAGATGAGCCAAATTCAAATTTTGTAGATAAATATCTGTTAATTCTAGTATTGGAGTCAGACACTAAAGTTCTGACTCCCTTAAAATGAAGAAGTGGATAATGAAGAGTGAGTTCATTGATTGAACTAAACTTAAAAAACAATTCATGGGCAGCTAAGGTATAATTTGAGTTCTCTTGTTTTCCATACACAAGACAAAACTTTGGGATCAAACTACTGTCTATACTATAGCCTATAAGCTCTGATCGTAGATACGTGTAAAAAGTGTAAGGATTTCCATTTTCTCGTATAAAGAAGGACTCTATGGGAGTCTTTGTTTTTGTTACGTCATCGAACAAAGATATCCACATTCCTTCTTCAACCTTCTCTGAACTTAAGTTGTAAGGTTTACTTTCAATGTAGTACTCATATTCTTTTTCTTTCATTAACTCCCAAACATCCCACATGTTTGATTGAAGTTGATAGATCTCTTTAGACTTTAATAATCCACAAAACTCTTTGAAGGTTTTATGACTCTTAGGAAGAGGAATGAACTCATCTAAATCTACAAATAGATTCCAACATCCTTTACCTATTTTATTCCAAAGAGAACGAAAGATTCCTAATTGAAAGAAGTTAAAAGGCATTCCTAACTCAACAGGGTTTTCGATAAAAAAACAATCGAAATGAAGACTAAACAATTGTTTAGCTACATCTGCATCTGGAAAATTATTGTCAAGAAGGACTACAGCTCTAGTCTTTGATGGAAGTCTAAGATGATAATATTCAATGAACCTTGGAAGATCGAGTACTGAACCACAAACCACCCAAAGAATAAACTCAGTCTTTGGTAGATTAAAGAAAGGATCGTTTTTATTGATCAATCCTTGAGTTCTTGAGTTCTTAGGAAACTTTGAGAATTTATCAGTAGATAAAGGTTGAAGAACCTCTAGAGGTTTAGAGTGATGAACTTCTAATCTTTTTTGAATCAGGTTTTGGTTTAAATTTTTGGTAAACATATCTTATGTTGTCTTTTAATTTATCATAGTCTGGAAATACGAGTTTGTTGTCTCTTACTGCACCGATTGGATCGTTTAATCCATCCAATCCTATAATATAGGAAGTATAAAAGATCTCAAGGTTAGGATAGTTCTTATGAAGAGAGAATAAAGGTGTCAGAAATCGTTTAGGAGAGTCCCAAAATGAGAAAACATACACACATAAATGTATGTCTGGATCATACTTTTTGACCTCTCTCTTAACCCTAGAACAAATGTCTTTCTCTCCATAAGGAAAGAAAAAGAAACCTAAGTTGATGGTTGGCATGTTAACTTAGTACAAATGAAAATGGGTCCCTTTCGGGACCCATTTCTTAATTAGAGCTATTAGACCGAGCTTGTTTGAGCTACGTTTCTGAAGATCAAGGTGACCGTTTCAGAGTAGACGTAAACCTTAACGTCAACTTGGAGTCTGAAGTCTCTTGCTGCCATAACAGCAGGAGTGTTGACTGCTCCAACGATTGCTGTAGCAGACTGCCAAGCAGGGCTTGATCCGCTAGTCCATTGGTTAAGGATAGCGTTGGTCTGTTGCTGTCTAACTCCCTGGTAGTAAGGGTTGTTAGGCTTACCAATCTGAGGGAACATGACGTTGTCTCTGATCTGGCGACGTGCCTTGTCGAAGGCCATGGTGTGGCCGAAGTAAGACCAGTCAGTCAACTGAGTTGGGTCTTGTGTGGTCTTTTGACCAGCAAGCATAACTCCGTTGGTTGGGTCCAAGATGAGAGGGATAAGTCCGATCTGATCAAGAGTTTGCTCAATCTGTTGTCCAAGACTGTCCGTGATGGAAAGATCGTACTCTTGGTCGATGACCACTGCGGCCAGCTGTCCACCATAACCACCAGAGATGTTCTGGTACATAGGAGCCCAAGCTCCAAGCTTGTCCTGGATGATCTTGGAGTACTGAACACCAGCGAAACCAACAAGGGTTGCGAAGTAAGTCTTTCCAGTGTTAACGTCCTGACGAAGCATTCTGTTAACGATCTGTCCAGTACCAGTCAATCTTGCAGAAACAACTATCGTTTGGTCGTTAGCATACTCAGAAGGCTGAAGAATTCTGGCAGAGAGGAAGGAGCAAAGTGGTCTGTTTCCAGCTCTCAAGTTGAACAAGAGAGGCTTAAGATCTTCGATTCCTGTGACTTCCATTGCAACAGAAACCTTATCATAGTTGGACTTAGCGAACTCGTTCCAACCAAGAGTAAGGATTGGGGTGAAGTTGTCATCCAAGGTTCCACCGAGATCTCCTTCAGAAATCAAAGTATCAACAACGTTCTGAGTGTATCTCTTTCCAACGATGTTGTAGATAACTGGAGAAGGACTGGTAAGAGGATCAACGAGCTTGAGACCAGTGTAGAAGCCATCGGCTCCAACATCGGCATCGAATGGTCTAAGAACGAAGACCTGAACTAGGCTGGTTGCATCATCAGGAAGGATGTTAGGGAAGAAGATGTTTCCTCCAGAAGCATTCTGTCCCTTAGGTAGAAGAGAACCGGTGAAAGATCCGCCATTAAGAACGGTTCCAGTGATAGGAGTGGTCTCCTGAACACTGAAGGTGATCTGGTTGTAGTTAGGGTTGGCCTTAAGAGTCGTGGTTTGAGCAACAACTCCTGTGATGTCAACGTAGTAAACTGTTCCAATGATTGGAGGATCTGCTGCGGAGATTCCAGTGTCGATACCACCAACAGTAGAACCAGCACCAGAGATCTTAATGTACTTCGTTCTATAATTGGCCGTAACATCTGTGATCACGGAACCAACAAGGGTGTAAACTCCTTGTGCCCAGTAAGATGGGTTGTTGTTAGCGTTAAGAGCAACGAAGTGAGTACCGCCGATCAAGAGAGTCGTAAGAGCGGCTCCAACTGGAAGGTTCTTGTAAGCAGGCATCTGGGTGTCGATGGTCCACTTGTCATAACCAAGAGCAGATAGGGTGATCTGAGTTGGGATCTCGGTAGGAGACTTCTGAGTAACTACCATGTAGGTACTTGGCTTGATGTCGACGATCCACTTGAGTCTCTCAAGAAGTGCAGTAGTTAAAGCTGCCTTGTAAGAAACCTCATCAAGGGTGTCATCTGTGGTGTAATTAGCCGTAGGAACCAAGGCATTGAAGTCAAGATACAACCAAGTTCCAGAACCTGCGGTTCCGGTGATGGTAAGAGTTGTTCCAGAAAGAGCACCAACCTGCTGAGGAGTGGCGATCGCTGTAGGAGCTCCCATGAGTTGACCATTAGAAAGAGTCAACTTGTAAGTTGTTCCAGAGTGTGAACCAGTCCAATAGGTAAGGTCAACCCCGGTGATCAACTCAGCAAGATCTGCTCCGATTCCAGAGATAACGATTGCGTTAGCTGTGATGCCAACGTCGACACCTGCAAGCTGCTCGGTTAGAGCTGTGTTGGCTGCGACGTTAAGTCCGGCTTTCTCACCGGTGATTGGTGAGTTAACAAGGAAAGTAACAGCCTTTTCTGTGTTGAAAGACTCGTTTCTAAATTGGAAGACACCACGGTTAGTGATGTAAGATCCACCAAAGTAAGAAGGATAGTTCGTTGAACTTCCTGGAGGGGCGGAGACCCAGCAACCGAATTGGCCGTTGTAGTCAATCAACTCCTGAATATCTGGCCAGTCAGGGCTAGATTCGCCAACCATGGCTTGGATGACATTGGGAGAAGCCTTAGGGATGTACAACGCTGAGGTGTTTCCCTTTGGAGCTCTGATGGACATGAATCCTACTTCCTTAGAATCTGGGACGGAAGTGTTGAAAGATTCATCGCTAGTGATGAAATTTAAACGCCATGAAGTCACTGTTATTTCCTCCAAAGGCTACATATGAAGAGCCTGTGATGGATAATTAGTAGTGAGAAAATACTAACGTTCTACGGGTTTAGATCCCCAAGTTGTGCCTTTTAGAGGTCCAAGTCTTCGACGCTGAGGAAGATCTGGAGTCTCGTGTTGACCTGGTACGGCTAGAGTTGTCACAGTAAGGTGGAAGTCAGTGATTCTTCCACCGATGGAGTAGAACAACATGACAACACTGTATTGAGAGTTAGGATAAAGTCCAGTGATCCAGACCTCTTTGATTGAAGGATCATCAATGATGATAGGATCTCGGCCTTGAATCAAGATCTTGACTTGTGCTAAGTTAGGCAAACTCTCTTGAGAGACCTCCCACTTAAGCAAGAAACCGCTCTCTGTGATGGTGTCTGACGGAACCACAGCCAAATCAAGCATGATGTCGGTAGAGGCTTCAAAATAACCTTGAATGACGTCTTGGAGCTCTGTTGTTCCAGTTGAGTCTAGAACAGGTTGAGATGGTATGATGTCACCATTGATCTCTTCTGGGTTTCCAGAAAGATCCGTAGGTCCATCTGCTCCACCAGTTGTAGAAGCATCTGTCCAAGCCTTTGACTCAGCAAAGGCCAAGAGAACTCTTTCGGTGATATAGACTGCATTATCTGCATCAGACTTTGCTCCTGTGTTCCAAACAGATGTTTCTGGGATCTGGTTGGTAAGAAGATCTACTTGATACGGATAATATAGAATGTAGGTTCTTAGCGTGATCTTGAGGTTGATTGGAAGAATTCGTTGCTTCTTAAGCCAATCTCCCTCTTTGTACTCTGGATTGTACTGAAAGCTCTCGATGGTGAAGAACGTAGGAATTGAGATGTCCGTGTTCTTCCAAGTAACCGAGCTAGTAAACTGAATTGGACCCTTTGGGTTGTATTCCCAAAGAAGTTTCTCAAAACCAATACGAGCATCTTGGTCACTGTCATAGAAGATGGTGATGTCAAAGGTTGTCTTGACAGCCATGGCTTTCATGGCAGTTGGAAGACCTGCTTGCCAAAGACCTCTTACCATTTGAGAGGTGTTTTGAACGTTAGGCCTGTCATCTAGCTCCCAAAACTTTCCATTCTCGTACCAATATGTGATGAAAGGAAAACCTAGAGCAGATGCTTGAATGGTCTTGAAGTTAACACCGTTGTTGGTGTCGTTTTGTTGCATCCTTCTTCTGAAGGACATGTCTGGTGAAGTCCAGACAACTCTAGTCAGGTCTCCTCTTAAGAACGCCTGACTAAGAAAGAACTCTAGTGGGATTAGAGCTGCATTGAATGAGTCACTATAGTATTTTCGAGAAAAGAAGAACTTCTGTGCGAACTCTTGAGCCATTATAGATCAATTAGTCTGAACCACAGGCGTGGGAGGAACAATAAGTTCTCTCACGATCTTCAAAGTTTGTCTTGAGATAGGAGTTTCTCGGGTCTTCAAATACTCTGTGAAAACATCAGCGATGTTCTCGGCATAGAAATCATCAGACGATAAAGCAAGTTGAGAGTTTCTGACTTTCTTGACCATAGAAACAGACCTGATGAAAACCCCAGGATAAGCTTGTTCAGCAATGGACTTGGTCTCAACTCCCAACACAGTCCAAACTGAAACTTTTGCATCTGTTTCAGGAAGAGGTTTTGGATATTCTACAAAGTAGTAACCGCAAAAGACTGGAAGCTCCAACTCTTCTTTAGAGACTCCAACATCCGTTTTCTTGATCTTCCAAATTGCTCTAGGAAGAAGAGTCTCGTGTTCGGAGATCTTGCAAGCATAGGCAGATCCGGTGTAGTGATCATTCCATCTTGAGTGGATGTCACCTAAACAAACTAGGTTTGTCTTGATTGGGTTCAAGTTGATCTGATGAGCGTAGATCTTATCTGAGGAGTTGTCTGCAAAGTGGCCAAGGACAACGTCATACTCTTGGTCTAAGATGTTCTGAGGTAAGTTGGAGTAGTAAAGATTCATTGGAGGAAGATCTACTCTGTAGTTATAGTGAGGAAGAGACAAAAACTTCAGGCCAGAGATGTGAAGAATCTCTGCAGGCTCACGAAGAATGGTGATCCTATCTCCAGACAAGAAGCTAAATGAAAGATGTGGCTTTCCTTTGAAAAGCTTCAGGTCATGGTTTCCTACCATGAGAAAACTATGGGTGAACTTGTCCAGAAGAATCTTTCTGAACCTTTCTAATTGATCAAGAACTCCACCTACGTTTGAGGCATCGTCCATCAAGTCACCAAGACAGATGAAGATTGAATCTGGTTCAACTTCAAACTCAAACTCAAACCAATCTAGGAAAGCATCACCTACAGCCGGTCGCCATTCTTGGTTAGCTGAAAGGTGAAGATCACCTAAGATATAAACAGATCTGTTTTTATCAATTATTGACGACAATTAAGGTTTCCAACTTGTTTGACACATTTTCTTCGAGCTCTTTCCTGTTCTTCACGTTCATGAGAGCTCGCCATTGTTCAGGACCGCAGATCCTTTCCCACCAAGCCAAGTTTTGTTCCATCGTCATGATCTTTCCTGTGATTGGATCTTTCATATTGTCGATACACTCATGGGCATATCTATCCAAGAGAACAACATTTGAGATCTCATAGCACATCTCTGGATGTGCACCCACAGGAAAGATATGAGCGACGTCTAATCTTTGAAGCTGAGAGGGGGTTGCGTTTTTCTGTAAGATAAGAGCTTCTTTCATAGAAAGAACTCGCATGATGCGATCTTTGCCAAGGTCCCTTTTTCGAACCTTGGCTTTTAGCTCTTGCCACTTGAGATCAGAAGAATCTCTTCTCAAGAATTATCACTCCGTTTGTGGATCGTCAGTCTCGTCATGGTTAAGAGTACTCAATAGTTGACTGTTCTTGAAAAAGTACTCTGCGGCTGATTCAAGGGTGAATCTTCCTGCACGATAGTTCTTTAAGAAATGAATACAACTTTTATTCATCTTATAACGAAGCTGTTCCTCCGAACCTTCCTGTTGAATAAGGAAGATGTCCTTGTAAACCAGGACACGGGTGATGGTCCAAAGTATCTCTTCCACCTGAGTCTTTGTGGCTGGAATCTGATCTGGTTCTAGACCAGACTCTAGAGCAGCGGCGACTTCTTGTGGTGTTAGAGCTACCTCAGATTCAATCTGTTGAAGCATTCTAGGATAATGCACCAAGATCTTCATCTTGATGTCATAAATGAAAGTTTTAACTGGAGTCTCAAAATCCCATGGGAACTCGTACCTTGTGTTCGAGTTAGAATGGATGATGGTCACTCCCTTATCTGAAGTTATGAACTTCAGAAGAATCGGAGCCTTGTCACAGAAGTTTGATAACTTCTTGATCAAGATTCCTTTGTACGTTTCTGCGGAGATCTTTTGATGAAGCATTTATTCGCTTATATCCTTTGAGTAGAACTCATGATGTTTGATTAGGTTTTACTACTCACAAAATTAGTGATTAGTCTTATTCTCCATCGCCTTCTTCATCAGCGAAGGCCTCATCGACAGTAGCCATAAGGGTGTAGAAGTCCTCGTCGTTTACATCAATGGTTCCCTTCTTGAGTTCCTTGTAACGACCGTAGGCCTTGTTGATCAACTTGACTTCAACCTCAGCATCAGAGGCAAAGGACTTGAGTCTTTCTGCACGAGCCTTGGTCAACTCGCTAGCCTGAGACTTAAGCTCAGAGGCCTTGCTATCTTCTTCATATGCAGCTTCAAACTCTGCAATGATCTCATTTTTGGTAACCTTCATGTTACTCTCCTTCTAATTCATTTTCTCCGAAGTTAAATGCTTCGGAGTATCTTTGATGCAAACTTGATCTAATTGTGTCTAACCATTTTCGTTTTCTAAAGGACTCAACGGTCTTATTTAACTTTTTGGTTATGTCGCCAACATCCTTAATATACATGGTTTTAACTACGTGGGTTTTAGGATCAATACCTTGATATTGAATCTTTGGGATCTCAAGAATTGAGAAAGAAAATCCTAATTCTTCTTTTAGTTTTTTGACTACTTTCATCCCAGCGATGTCTCTATCTGGAATTAGAATGATTTGAGAAAATCTTTTTAGCAGATGAATCTGCCTACGAGAAATTGATGCGCCAAAGATGGCTGTGCTGTTCTTGAAAAAAGGATCTGTTCTAAGGATCGCTAGGTCCATTAATCCTTCAACAACATAAAGGGGTTTTGTTGGATCTAAGTTCTCAAGATCATAAAGAGAAGAAACTGTTGTGCCAACAGGATATAGAACCTTTTTATCTTGATCACCAACTACGTCTCGACCTTCAATCGAGATTAGTTTATCGCCTTCGTAGATGGGTATGACCAATCTGTTAGTAAAATGAGTGTAGTAATCTAGTTCTTTAGAACCCTTGATCTTGATATTAGATGCCCAACCCATTTGCATGGCATGTGCCACTTCAAACGGGATGCCTCTAGATCGTAGGTACTTAACAGCTAAGGGACTACTTGAAAATGGTTCAATCGAGCCTTCTTTCATCTCAATTTGAACATCTTTATCCAGGATATCTAAGTTTTCTTGTTCGTAATTAGAATGATACTCCATCGCTTGTTGATGGAACTCATCGTTCGAAAGGCCGAGATCTTGGTAAAGAGATCTCTCTGTGAGATCCCAATACATACCTGCAATTGTTCCAGATTTACTGCAACCAAAACAGTGATAAATGCCGAGATCTACGTTGACTGCACAAGAAGCAGTCTTCTCATCATGAAATGGGCATCGAATAAAGATGCGATGGTGCCAAGAACGTTCTGGCGTGGCACAATGTAAGTGTAATCTATGAACGGCTTCAGATACCAAAACTTTTGGATCTATCGTGTGTTGGAGAGGCATATTTAACCCTTGATGTGTGTAATATAAGTTACATTACTATGAAATTCTAACACCAATGTGTAACTTGTGTCACATTATCTTCTAGCGAATGGAAGTGAAGGGCTCGTATTAGTCGATGGTGATTTAACGCTTATGTCTAGAGGGTTGGGAATAGCTTCTAGAGCAGGAATGGTCGGAACTACTCCAGCCAAGTTCTCTGCAGGGTTAATAGATTCTTTATCTTTTTGTGCTCTAGCCTTAGCTTGAATGTTAAGTTCCTTCTGTCTATTGATGATCTGTTCGGACATGGGTCCTAATCGTTCCAATCGAAGCCTTTCTCTATCAAGAAGCCAGAACACACCGTAGCTATTCAAAGCTTCTGAGATTCTAGAGCCATATTGAGGTCCGATTGTTTCATTGGTCAACTTCAAGAATTCTTCAAATGAAAGTAGTCTGTAATCTTCGTCCCCGTCTGGTTGAACCTTAACCATCTCTCTGGTAGGATCACAGGAGAAAGTCAAAAAGTAATAGCTTAGGAGAGATGGGTTCGATAACTGAACCATGGGAGTCTTAGTCATGATCAGTTAGTCTCTATCTTCAACCTCTTCTCAATTTGGGCTGGCCCTAAGTATTTCTATTCTTATTATGTTAGATTCTTATATATGCTATCTGACTTGCACACTGTTCATAGTAGTCAATCTAACAAACTATAGACTAAATAGATAAAACATAATTCATTTACGGTGAACAGGTTCTCGAGTATACTCTGTCAATAAGGAGTACGGGGTTGTTAAAGATTACACCACGAACTGTCAGACGCCAAATCAAAGACGCTGCCGAGTTCATCCAGTACAAAAACATCTCTCCAATGGAAGAGATGAGACAAGACGCAAAGCCTGTGAACTTCGGACTTATGTTCGGGTCCAGTGCCAGAACGTTCGTTAACGCTGTTCTAGAAACCCGTTGGACAGAACAGCAGTGTGACGATTACATAGAGTCCAACAACCTCTATGACTTAAAAGACCAAATCATCGCTAGGAACCCAAGAGACACCCCTGTGTTTTGGAAGTACTTGACCTGTGCCTCAGACATTCGAAACAAGTTCTTCAACACCTACAAAGGACTGAAGGAAAGAATCGACCGAGAAAGGGTCTTTGCTTATCAGCACGGATACGTCAGAAGTTGGCATGGCCAGGTAAGAAGAATCCCAGAGCTCTTCATCATGGACCACACTGATGCAGGTCGACCATCTGGAGACGACAACTCTCTTTACTCTAGGGTCATCGGAAACCTTCAGAACATTGCTTCTAACACCTCTATTCAGAATTTCGAAGCAAGCATAGTCATGCCTGCCATCATTGAACTTCATATGTGGTTTCATGAGAACAAGATGAAGAGCTTCATCTGGAACTCTGTTCACGACTCTATTGACCTTTGCATCTATCGACCAGAGTTGGACATCGTGGCAGCTAAGATCAAAGAAGTCTGTACAGACTCTAAGATCTACAAGAACCTTGGTCTTTTCAAAGATTGGGGACTTAACATGGATATCGACATGATGGTAGCTGACTTGACAGACCCCAATGAGTACTACAAGGGTGGAAAGAAGTACAAGTTCAAGGACGATGTCGAGGTTACTCCTTCTACGAAGATCAAGATAGACCCAAAGCTTAGAGAGATGGAAGAAGCTTGGTTCCCAAAGAAGAAAGTTCCAACCCGTAAAGTACGGTCTCAAAAGTCTTGAGATATTGTAGCCATGCTTGAAGCCTCATTTCCCAGCTTGCGCTCCTTCGTTCAGGAGTGCCAGGCGAATACTTCCTCGAACGCTAAGAAAGAGATTCTTACCAGGTACCCTGACCTGAAAGAGATTTTTCAGTACGTTTACAATCCGTACATCAAGTTCTACACCACCTCTGACAACGTGAAAAAACAGAGCAAGGCTCTTCAGAGTGAAGGTCCGAACCTCTTTGGAGGGAAGGGATTGCCTCTTGGAAATCTCAACGTCCTTCACGGAGCTCCTGCTCCTAAGGACTTCAAGGAAGTCTTGGATCAACTCTCAGCCAGAACCTTGTCTGGTTTTGAAGGAATCAAAGCCATCCTCAAGGTTGTCAAGAACAACAAGCTCTATGAGGATCTGATCTACATGATCCTGGACAAGGATCTGAAAGTTCGAATCGATGTCAAGTCGATCAACAAGGTCTATCCTAAGTTGATCCCGACCTTCAACGTGGCTTTGGCCAACAAGTACAAGGACGTTGAGGATAAGGTTGACTTCGGAGCTGATGAGTGGTTCGCCTCTCACAAGCTGGACGGTTTCCGTTGCATCACGGTTGTGGATGGAAACGGAAAGGTCACTTGTTACACTAGAACAGGAAATGAGTACAAGACCTTAGGTCGAGTGATCGAAGAGATCAAGCGTCTTTATCCCACCTTGAGAAACACCGTGTTTGATGGTGAACTCTGCATCGTGGATGAAAAGGGAGCTGAGCACTTCGACTGGATGCAAAAAGAGTGGAACAAAGACAACCACACCATTGCCTTCCCAAGGTATAAACTCTTTGACATGTTGACCCTCGACGAGTTCACGACTGAAGAATCTACCAGAGATCTTCTTACCCGTCTTGAGGCCTTGAATGACATGCTTCTTCCTTCCAAGATCCTTAACATGCTCGAACAAAAGATAGTTATGAGCAAGATTCATCTTGATGATATGGCCAAAGACGCCGATGATAAGGGTTGGGAAGGTTTGATCATCAGAAAGAACGCTCCTTACCTTGGAAAGCGCAGCAACGATCTTCTCAAGGTCAAGACGTTCGAAGATATTGAAGTTGTAGTTGAAGGTATTGAAACCGGACCCTTCAGGTACGTCAAGAACAAAGCCGAAGCCGAAGAAGAGATGATGACCTCCATTTACTTCACATTCTTTAGCGAAAAGCTTCAGAAGAGTAACCGTGTGGACGTCGGCTCTGGTTTCTCAATCGAACAGCGTCAAAGGTTCTTTGCTCACCCTGAGGAGATCATTGGAAAGACCATCACGGTTAAGTACTTTGAAGAAACAATTAACTCAGATACAGGACTTCCTTCTTTGCGTTTTCCAGTGTTGAAGACCATCTGGGAAAATGGGAGAGATGAATAATGGGCTGCTGGAGTGAAACTTGCGGATTCTCACATCTGCCGATCAACCACGGCGACAAGGTCATGTGCTTTGTTATTCGAGAGAACAGATATGGAGATCCTTCAAAAAGAAAAGCTACTCAGAACTACTGCTACCCCTATGACCCGTTTGAGCCGTATCTCCTTCCTGTTATAGGAAAGTACGATGATTATGGGTGTGTTGAAGAAGTAAAAGACAATGTTGCCTCAGCTTTTCTTTTAGAACACTTTGAACAAAAGTTGTCTTCTGGAAAATTTGACAATGCTGGTTGGTCAGAATATGACCCTAAGCCTGAGAAGTTCGAGACGATTGAAGTTCTTCTTAATCATATTGAGAGAGGACATCTTTACGAAAATTCAGGGTCTATTTTTTATGGGTATCGATTGTACATGGTACATTTTGATATCTTTAAGACCTTAACTAAGATCTCAGTTAAAAAATCTGAGATGGCAAAAGCTTCTTGGAAAAGATCTGAAACAGATGTTGATGACCGAATGTTTGGGTTGTTATTCTCCAATGAAAAAAATAAGATCATATTGGAGATGAGAACTCCTGAAGAAGAAAAACTGGTCGAAAAGCTTAGAAGTAAGTGGAGTGATGATCGACTGGACTTAGGAAGAAGTGTAGATCACAGATTTAATGATCTGGGAAAACTTCTTCCTTTTCTTCCTACAGAATCCTACTACCAAGATCTCCAAAATCTGATGCAATATGTCGTGGTTGTATCTAGGACTCGTCGAAGCTTTGCTCCTACTGCTGGTACTGGTAGTCAGGATAATGATCTTGTTTGGCATAAGAAAGCTCAAAAGGTCATCAACGCACAAATCAAGAAAAGAGAAGACGAGATAGAACAATGGGAGTACGAAAATGAAGATGCTTGATAAGAGCGTTCTTGAAAGTTTAGGAATGAAGTATCCCACTTTTCTTCCTTACGGAACTGACATTCGAGGATTGAGTTTCCTCAACGGTTTTTCCTTCTACCATCGAAACTATTATTACGTCATGCAAGGAAAATTTCCTTACACTGACGCCAGAAAATTGTTCGATTCTGGAATCAGTAAGAGACTTGCCATCCGAGAAGCTGGGATGGGAAATGGCATTGATCCTGAAAAGTGGATCACCTCCGACGCTTATCAAGCCATTATTGAAAAAGAAGTGCTTGAATGGTGGCAAGCAGATCCTAAACCCAAATCTCATGACGAGTTTGAAGCAGAGATAAACGATCTCAAAGACAAGATGATGAAAGAAGACATCTCCCTTTGGTATCTCAAAGAGTATCACATCGATACTGATGAGGGATTGATGTACATGATCAACTATCTGAAAGAAAAAGACATCCATTCTGTTTGGAGCTTTGAATGAAAGTCAAGTACGTGATGTTTCCTGAGAATAGGTTCATCATACTTCCGTTGAACATGTCTCACGACAGCGTTGGAATGGGAGTTAGACCTGTTTCAGCAGGGTTCGTATGGCTAACAACCACCGAAGACGGAAATTGTGAGGCAGAGGTCGCTGGTGAAAGCGTTTCTCTTGGGATCAAGTCAAGGCCAGAAGACGCGAAGACCATTGCTTGGTACTTTTCTACATGCAAGTAGAATTAGACGAAGAAGACAACCCAGAGTGGCCTAACATTCTTCAAGAAGTTGGAAGATTGGCAAGTCAAGAAGCTAGAAAGAAGGCCTTTGAGAAAGGTCTTTCTGTAGTTTATGCTGAAGGTGGAAAGCTTCTTAGAGAACATGCAGATGGAACCATTGAGGTTCTAGGAGACACAACAGCATGAAGATCGCCTACGGTTGTAATGGAGAAGGTTTTGGCCATGTCTCTAGATTGACCACACGTCTTAACCATCTTGAGAACAAACACGAAGTAGGTGTTTTTCTTCCTCACTCTGTCTTAGATTATTTCCACTCTAAGACCTACGGGTTTCATAGAGCGATCCATAAAATTCCAGGACTTCACTTTGTTCAAGTCCATGGTCGAATCGACTTCTTCAAGTCCATCATTCTCAATCTTCCCTTTATTCTCACGTTTCCTCTTTCTGTTTTTCGCTTGTCGAAACACCTGAAGAAAGAGAAGTATCAAGTTGTCATCTCTGACTTTGAACCTCATATGGCTTGGGCAGGTTTTCTTGCTGGTATTCCTGTGATTCAGCTAAATCATCCTGGAGTCATGAAGAAGATTCAAGATAAAGAACCTGTGGATCTCACAGCTCTCTTGGTTGCTTACCTGATGGAAGGACCTTGGAACTATCGAGTCATTGTTTCTTTCTTTGATGGAGATGTTGGTCCTCTGATTCGTCCAAGTCTTCTCTTCAAGAGGCACAAGACCAAAGACAAGGGTTTTCTTGTCTTCAATCTGAAAGAGTCTTACAAGCACAAGGTCATGAAGGTCTTGAAGAAATTTCCTGATCTCAAATGGAAGCTATTTCCTTCTAAGACAGAAGATTTTGATAAGGCTTTGAGACACTGCACAGCGGTTGTTACCTCGGCTGGTCATCAGATCATCGCCGAAGCTCTCTTTTTGAAGAAACCTGTTTTGGCCATTCCTCAAGAAGGTCAAGCAGAACAGGTTCTTAACGCCAACAAGCTTGAAGAATCCGGAAAAGGCATAGTAGGGTCTCTTCAGACCTTAGATCAAGATCTAAGACATCTCTTGATGAATCTTAAGCATCTCAAAAAGAACAAGCTTCCTAAGTGGTGTATCGTCGAAGATGGAACCATGGATCTTCTTAAGAAGCTTGAGAAGTTCTTTTCTAAGATCCAGTCTTCTGGAACTCAGGCAAATCTGGGTAATGAGCCTTTATCCAAGCGATGGCATCAGTCTTCTCCTGTTCCGTCAAGTCCTCGAACGCAGGTAGACGATCCTTCTCTTCTCTCTGGTAGTTCGAACTCTCTTGTATCTGTTCTAACGTCTGTCCCCGGTATGTGATGACGTCCTGACGAACATTAAGGTTAGCGCACTTGAAGTTCATCAAGTGACCAAGAGCTAAGTGATGGTTCTCTTCTGGTTTTCCAGACTCTGTTTCGCAGAGAGTGATTAAATTTGGTGCCCACTCTTCAAGAGAAGGAAAACCAAGGTTGATAGCGTAGTCAAACGGAAACACATGGTGGACTTGAACTGCGTCGGTCTTTCCACAAGCTTCACAAGCTGGATGGTCTTTCAAAAACTTGTTCTTGAAAGCTCCCCAAGTTGAACTCCTCTTTACATTATGAAGAACAACTCCATGATCTTCAGATTGAGGTTCCTGAGAAGGAACTGGAGTTTTAACGACAGGCGTTGAAACAGTTGGTTTTGGAGGAGTAGAAACACTTTGTGTTTTTCTTCCTCTTAAAAAATCTAGAATACCCAAAATTGGACCTCCTAAGGTGTATACTAACTAGTAAGGAAAAAATCAAAAGAAGTTTCGTTGTACTCTTCTTTTGAAGTCGTGGTCGTTGACCAGGCTAGTTATTCCATACTAGGAGGTTCTATATGAACCCTACGTTTAACTCTCTGTCTAAGTGGACAGATGATCTTTTTTCAGCTATTGATACAGTAGCTAATGATTTCAACAACTCTATTGTTGGAAACAACTCTAACAGTGGATATTGGGTAGGAGATTATCCTCCTTCTTTTCCTGTTGATCCGTGGCCCACAAAGTGGATCTACGAGCCTTACATCAAGTTCTATCCTCAGATCATTGAGGTCATCACGACTGTGGTGAAGGACCAAGGCTCTCCATGGAGAGATTCTCCAAACTTCCCTCCTGTCAACATTGATCTAAACCCTGTCACGAAGGAACTTCGTTTCACTTGGGCTCTCGCTGGTGTCCGTAAGGACCATGACGTCGAGATTGAGTTTGATTCTGATAAGTTGATCCTTCATATTAAGGCCAAGGAAACTGATACTGAAACTAAGGATTCAGAAGAAGTAACCGGAGAGATCAAATGGGCTTCTCTAAAACAAGGAATCAAGACCAAGGTCGTTGGAGACTACTCTTACGATGTGGCTGGTTCCAGATATGATGTAGCCAAGGCTGTTGCTAAGTGGGATGATGGTCTCTTGACTGTTACTCTTCCTCTTAGAGAAGAGGCTAAGCCCTTCAAGGTTCAGATCCAGAGTTAACTAGATCTCACAAAAAGAAAAAGGTCCCGAAAGGGACCTTTTTTATTCAAAAGTGATCTCGATGTGCCACTTGGCATCATTCTTCTCTACAAAATCGGCTGACCAAGACTTTCCATCAAAGATTCTATTGATACAGGAGAAAGCCCATCTTAATGGGTCCCACTCACCTTCGTATGTGGTCAGTTCAAAACCGTTCTTCTTGAGATCGCCTAAAGAGACTAGAGTTCCAATAAGTTGGGTCTCTAGTTCATCGTAGAATTTTTTTTTACCTCTGATGTAGACTCGGTCTTCCTACCATGGTAAGAAGGACCGACCTGATCTCGATAAGCTTCGTAGGCTTCTTTCTTTGAAAAACCGTACTTCATCAAGTGTTGGATGATATCGTCAGTTGTTAGGTCTTTGTTAGCCATCATGTGGATGGCATGTTTGATACCAAA